>Ga0209536_100007641_pt1 | contig 16376 bp, 14 predicted proteins | sample DeeMarSeWOR28_12_FD_187461 | JGI IMG/M metagenome (GOLD analysis project Ga0209536, IMG submission 187461) | Marine sediment microbial communities from White Oak River estuary, North Carolina - WOR-2-8_12 (SPAdes) (version 2) | ecosystem: Environmental > Aquatic > Marine > Intertidal zone >...
ACGACGAGTCGGCTTTCGAGGCGCAACTCATGACCCGGCCGGATGGCACGCGCTTCTATGCCGTGTGGACCCAGAAAAATCTGGCCACGCTCGCGACCAAAGCCCAATTCACGAGTGGTGACGTGACGGTGGAGCCCGTCGTGAACTTGCCATGAAGCGGGATGATTTTATGGGGCATGAGCCAGTCAAAGTCGTCGGCCGCCTTCGCAACCTCGGCAAACGAAAACGAGGCCTGTAGCGATATCGCAGTCTCGTTCCGTCGCCTTACGTTCCGCGCACGACGTCCGCGCCGGACCCCTGTTTCCAGGACAAAGTCCGGGAAGCGGTGATCCTCCGGCGACGATGTCAGTTATCACTGCTTTTCGAGCGGTAAATTCACGAGGAGGTTCTGAGGCTTCATTCGCAGCGTTCCATCCGGCCCCATCGCCAGGCCCAGGAACACCGGAAACCCGGCTATCTCGGGACGCAGCACTACCGGGTCCCGGAATTCCGTGCGGAATAGGCCCACGACGCGCTTCATGCGCTCGGCATCCGCCTCGCCGCCATTGTAGATTTCGTTCAGCATCGCGGTTGCCTCGGCATCGAGTCCGACATGCCACCTCCACTCGTCATCCGGAATTTCGCGCACGGGCTTGATGTTCACGCGCACGCCGTGAAAATGCGCGATCCAGCGTTCGAGCACCCGGCATAGCGCCAGGCATCCCGGCCGCCCGACGTTGAGGTTGAGCACGGTGTCGTGGCGCTCGTCGCGATTAAAATACTCGCTTGCGTTGTCCTGATTCAGCACGTCGAGCTCGATCGTCCGCTGCGGGACCTGCCCCTCGCGCAGAAGCCGCCCGAGGTCCCCCAACGCCCCGCCGCTGGCGTGCAAGTCGACCGTCTCGGCGTCCGCCAGCATGATCTGGCCCTCGTCGACCGTGACGCGCTGCTCGCGGAAAAACAGTTCCGCCGCGCGCGCCTCGAGTCCGTCCTCGGTGCCCTCGAGAATGCCGCGCAGGACGACCTGCGCCGTTTGCGCCACGAAATCAGGCGGAACGGCAACGTCGCGCACGAACAGGTCAGCGTAAAACGCCTCGAGTGTCGGCGCACCGAGCAGTTGATCTCGAAACCGCAGCATGACGCGAAAGTTCTCCCGCGCGTCGGGATCGACGAGCGCACCGATCTCCGCCTCCGCCACGCTGCGCCGCGGCTCGGCCATTAGCGAGGCGTGCAGCCTCCGCTCCGCCTCGCACGATTCCGCAATCGGAGCCAGCTCCGGGCGCGCGTAGTACGCGCGCAAGTAATCATCGGTGACAAGGAGCCGCCCCTCCGCGGTCCTGCGCAGGAGGTGGTAGCCGCAGGATTGCCAGAAGTCCGGCATCGAAAGGCGTGAATGGTGAATGGTTAAATCGTCGGCCAGATCGACTCTGATCTGCTTTCCTAGGTTCTATGCTTTTCGTAAATACTAATCTGCGCTTATCTGCGGCTAAAAGCTATTGGTTTTCCGATTCACGATTCGCGATTTACGATTTACGATTTACGATTCATGGGTTCGGAGATTTCGATGAGATTCCCGTCCGGGTCCCGAACGTAAACCGACCGGATGGCGAAGCGAGCCCCGGTGCGCTCAATTGGGCCCTCCTCGATCGGGATATTGTGCGCCCGCAGGCGCGCCACGACTTCATCGAGCGGCACGCTGGCGAGAAAACACAGGTCGAGCGAGCCCGGCGTCGGGACGCGGGCCTTGATGCCCGCATCGAAGCCGGGCGGATGCACGTTGAACTTTTGATCGCCAAAGCGCAGCGCAAGGCGCCCTTCGCCAAAACGCTCGAGCTCCATGCCAAGCACCCGCGTGTAAAAATCGAGGCAGCGCTCGAGGTCCGCCGTGGTGATGACGATGTGATCGATGCTCTTGATCATGCTGGCCGGCCTCCCTGCGGCCCTGCGAGCCGCGATAATGCAGTGGCGTATACGGATTTTAGCTAAAATCAGGGCTGCAGCACCCACCGCTCGGCTAACACGACATGAACAGACTCGATCGGATCCTCCGCGGCGTCGGCGAGCGCACCGGCATTTGCTTTCGCGTCGTCTTCAGCGACGGCAGGCAATACCAGAACCGCGACGGCGTACCCGCCTTCACTCTCACGTTCAGAAGCCGCTTCGCGGAGTGGCGCGTTGTCTTGCTAGGGCATGTGGGACTGCTCGAAGCTTACGCCACACAGGCCGCGGACATCGACGGCGAGCTCGCTCTCGCCTTCCGGACAGCTTACGAAGGTGGTCTGGACATGCGGTTTCGCCCGCTCGTGCGGGTCCGCAACCGCTGGCACGAGGCGCTCTACAGCAACGCCTCCATCGCCCAGGCCAAGGCGAATGCGCGGTTTCACTACGCTCTTGGCACGGATTTCTACCGGCTGTGGCTCGATCATCCCTACATGATGTACACCTGCGCCTATTGGGCAGACGGTGCCGCCACGCTCGAGGAAGCGCAGCAGAACAAGATGGAACATGTATGCCGCAAACTGTGCCTGAAGCCGGGCGAGACGTTGCTCGACATCGGTTGCGGCTGGGGCGGGTTTTCGTTTTATGCCTTCGAGCGCTACGGCGTCGTGCCCACGGGGCTCAATACGACACCCGAGCAGCTGAAGGACATGCGCGCCGAGATCACGCGGCGCGGCCTGGAGGACCGCATCAAGACGGTGGAGGCGGATTTCCGCGACGTGCCAGGCCAGTTCGACAAATGCGCATCGATCGGCGTGCTCGAGCACGCAGGCCGCGATCAAATCTCGGAAGTCGTGCAGGCCCACGCCGATTGCCTCAAGCCGGGTGGCATCGGCATGCTGCATTTCATCGGACACGTTGGCCACTACGAAACCGAGTTCTTCATCCGCAAGTACGTGTTTCCGGGCGGGTGGATTCCGAGCCTTGCCGAGACCATCACGGCGATGGAGCGCGCTGGCTTGGAGATTCTCGACATCGAGAACCTGCGGCGCAATTACGCGTTCACGCTCGACGCCTGGGCCGAACGTTTCGACGCCAACTGGGAGCGCATTCAGGCGATCGACCCGAAAAAATTTGACGAGAAGTTCCGGCGCATCTGGCGCACCTATCTCTACTCCTGCGCCGAGATGTTCCGGGCGTCCCGGGGCTACACGCACCTCTTCCAGATCACCTACAGCAAAGGCAACGTCGGCAGCAGCTACCCGATGTCCCGCGCCCATCTCTACGTCGAGGATATGACGCCTTGAGCAACGCGGACGCCTTCGCGGCCCGCAAGGCGACGCTCGTCGCAAGACTGGCGGCGGAAGGTGGCGGCGCCGGCATCCGGAAACATTCGAGCTCCAACCTTTTCCGCTACAGACCTCGCGGCGGCGCCCATGCAGCCATCGATCTCCGCGATTTCAATCACGTCCTGCGCATGGACGCGCAGGCCCGAACCCTCGAGGTGGAAGGGCTCGCGACCTACGAGGCAATCGTGGATGCGACCCTGCCGCACGGGTTCGTGCCGCTCATCACGCCCGAGCTCAAGGACATCACGATCGCCGGCGCAACGGTCGGAATCGGGATCGAATCGAACTGCTTCCGGCACGGTTTCGTGCATGACGGGTTGCTCGAAGCGGAAGTCCTGCTCGCCGACGGACGCATCGTGACATGTGCGCCCGACAACGACCATGCGGACCTGTTCCAGGCCCTGCCCAATTCGTACGGCACACTCGGCTACATTCTGCGGGTTAGCATGGAGCTGATGCCCGCAGCGCCTTACGTTCATCTGGAAACCACACCTTGCCGCGGCGTCGACGATTTTCTGGCGACGATGCAGACGGCCACCCGGCGCGACGACGTGGATTTCATCGAGGGCATGGCCTATAGCGGAAAGCGTTTGTTCGTGACAATCGCCCGATTTAGCGACGCTGTGCCGCGCGTTGACGATATTTTGCGGGAGAACATCTTCTACAAGCTGGTTGAGCGCCAGCGTGACGTCTGCCTCACGACCAAGGATTACCTCTTCCGCTACGATCCGGAGTGGTTCTGGAACATTCCGGAAAGCTGGCCCTATCGCCTGTTTCGCCGCCTTGCGCCCGAGTCAATGCGGCGCTCGGGCTTCTACAAGCGCTACAGCGTATTCAAGAACCGCCTGCTCTCCGCCCTGCCCTGGCGCGCTCGCGAACGCGAAGAACCTCTCATCCAGGATTGGGAAGTGCCGTGGGAAAAGGCCGCCGAGCTCATGCGCTTCGCGATGAGCGAGGCGGATCTGTCGGGCAAGCCGTGGATCGCGACCCCGATACGCCCGGGTCGGGCACCCACGCTCTACCCCGTCGCACCCGGTGAGCTCTACTTCAACCTGGGCTGTTATTGCCAGGTCAGGAAGCGGCCGGAAAAGGGCGACTACTACTACACGAAGGTCATCGACCGGAAATGCTTCGACCTGGGCGGCGTCAAGATGCTCTACTCCTCAACCTTCATCGACGAGGACGAGTTCAATCGCATCTACAACGGCGCGGCGTACTCGGCGCTAAAATCGAAATACGATCCCGAGGGGAAACTCAAGACGCTCTACGAGAAATGCGTCCTGCGTAATGTGTAATGCCGATATTCTCTAAAGCTTTACCGCGGAGGTCGCCAAGGAACACACAAGCTTTACCGCTGAGGACGCCAAGACCGCCGAGGAAAAGAAAAACCCTACCGCAAATGACGCAGAGGTTTACAAATAACAATTAAACCGTACGGCCAACCGCGTGTCCCGACCACCGACGTATCTATATGCCATTCTTGGCGCTACCTCTGCGATCTTCAGGTTTACACGGACGAATCTTCCTTTGCGTCCTCTTCGGCCTTGGCGGTAAGGCTGTTATTTTCCTTAGCGTCCTCAGCGCCCTTGGCGGTGAGGCTTTGCGGTTGAAACCGAACTACAAATGGGAATTGGAGCCAAGTCAATTCCGCCTCACGTTTCGCGAAAGACGTAGTCCATTCACTATTTACCGTTTCTGGAGGAGTCTGAGATCTTCGATCAACTCCGCCGCGTTCCGCGCAGGGTTGACCCCAAGGTAAACACGCGCAATCTTGCCGCGAGGATCGACAAGAAACGTATTTCGCTTCGCGAACTTCATCAGCCCCAGATTCCACAGCGAGCCATAGCGCGCCGCCGTTGTTCCGCCGCGGTCGGCCAATAGCGTAAACGGCAGATCGTGGCTCCGCGCAAATTCGGCATGACTGTCGCTATCATCGACGCTCACCCCGCACACGACCGCACCCAGAGCGGCGAACTGGTTTTCGCCATCCCTGAACTGGCAGGCCTGCTGCGTGCAACCGGGCGTGTCATCCCGCGGATAGAAATACAGCACCAGCCACCTGCCCCGGAACTCAGCAATGCTTCGAGTCCGCCCCGCCTGGTCGGGGAGCTCGAAAAACGGCGCGTCGTCTCCCGCTGCCGGCAAATTTCTCTTCGCGGCGGCGGCGGTCCTCCACAACACCATGGCAAGGCCGACAAGGAGCGCAGTAAACAGCCATTTGAGCATGTGAATATCCGTCGGCCGTGAAGCGTCAATCGTGAATCGTATTTAACCGCAGATAAACGCAGATACACGCCGATCAGTGGTCGTAAATCCCGATCGTATAGTTACTAGGTGACTAAGCGACTAGGTGAGTACGTGACTACGTGGCAATAGCTTAACAGCAGTTATCGCTTAAACACTTAGTTGCTTAGTCACGCAGTCACCTAGTTACATGTTCACGGCTGACCGCTGACGGTAGTTATGGTCGCAGATGAACGCAGATCTATATATACGGAAACCCGGAACCCGGAACCCGGAACCTGGAACTTTGAACCTGGAATGCCGTTAGGTAGCCGCCGATGAACGCCGATTTTTATACAAAACTCGTTCTGCCCTCTGACTTCTGCCTTCGCTGATGATTTTAGCGCGGCTGCGTTAAAATCATGGTTGGGCCCCGGTAGCTCAGTGGATAGAGCGGCCCCCTCCTAAGGGGCAGGTCGGACGTTCGATTCGTCTCCGGGGTGCCACCGCTCGAAGGCAGAAGCCAGAACGCGAAATTGAACTGCCCTGGTTTCATCCCTCATCCTTCAAAGGAAGACCCGAGTCCATGAGTCCTGCATCGTTCGATTTCGCGCCAATTTTGCCCACAGGGCTGCCGCCACCGGCTGCACGCTGGACCGGGCGGGTGAAGTACGATTTCACCGGCGGCAACAATGACCCTGACAGGCTCCCGCTCGACGGGCTCATCGCAGCCGCCGAGTCGGTGCTCAGGCGGGAGGGACGCACGCTCGCCACCTATGGCCTGGATAGCGGCCCACAGGGCTATCGAGCGCTGCGCGATTTTCTCGTGACCAAGCTCAAGGCTGACGCGGGAATCGCCTGCACTGCCGACGACATCCTGATCACATCGGGCTCGCTGCAAGCGCTCGACCTGGTTAACGGCACGCTGCTCGCGCGCGGCGATACCGTGATCATCGAGCAGGACTGCTACCAGGGCTCCATCAACCGGCTGATCCGGCTCGGGGTCACCCCGATCGGCATCCCGCTCGACCGCAACGGCATGCGAATCGACGCGCTTGCGAATGCGCTCGACGACCTCGGGCGCAAGGGCGTTCGGGCGAAATACATCTACACCATTCCGACCGTGCAGAACCCGACCGGCACCATCCTGCCCGTGGAACGTCGCCAGGAGATGCTGCGGCTGTCGGCGGCGCATGGCGTGCCGATATTCGAGGATGACTGCTATTGCGACCTGATCTGGTCAGGAGAGCGCCCGCCCGCGCTTTACGCCATGAGCGAGCGCGGCGGCGTCATCCACATCGGGTCGTTCTCGAAGTCGATCGCGCCGGCGCTTCGCGTCGGCTACATCGTCGCGCCCTGGGAGGTCATGTCGCGTATGCTCGCGCTAAAGACCGACGCTGGCACCGGAGCGCTCGAGCAGATGGTGCTGGCGGAATACTGCGCGGCGCATTTTTTCAAGCATGTTCCTGTGCTGCGGCGTGGCCTGCGCGCCAAGCTCGAGACGCTGATGGAATCCCTCACCGAGCACTTCGGGACAGCGGCCGAGTTCGACGATCCCAAGGGCGGTATTTTCCTTTGGGTCAAGCTCCCCGACAGTGTCGACACGTTGAAGCTCTACCAGCCAGCGCTCGCGGCAGGCGTCGCGATCAATCCGGGGCCCGAGTGGTCGGTGAACAATGGCCACAGCCGCAGCCGGATGCGGCTGTGCTTCGCGAGCCCCAGCCACGAGGAAATCAATCAGGGCGTCGCGGCGCTTGCCGAGGTCTGCCGCCGCGAGTTTGGCGTACCTGCGCCGACACGGACAGTCGATCGCGTGCGGTAGGGCAGTTCCCAACGGCAGAAGGCCATAACGCTCTTGATGGGTGATGGGTGATGGGTGATGGGTCCCACGTATTACCCATTACGCATTACGGGGTCTGGACGCTTGCCTCGTCCCTCATCCCTCATCCCTCGCCCCTGATCATTCATCCCTGGTCTCGGGGCGGATCGGCGTTCGACTCGTATTCCAGATGCCGGTCTTGTCGGCCCCTTGAGCGGCAAGCCCCGTCAAATCGACAAATCAGACGCAGAGTTCTGTGCCAGCGGCAGGCGCACGATAAACTCGCTTCCCATCCCCTCCCCCTCGCTGAAAGCCTCGATGCTGCCGCCCTGCATTTCGACCAGCCGCCGCGCGAATGCGAGGCCGATGCCCATTCCGCCGGGATATTTCTGCTTTGCGCCGTCGAGTCTGGTGAAGAGATCGAACACCTCAGTCAACATCTTTTTCGGGATCCCGATGCCATTGTCTTTCAATTTAAAGACGGCGGCACGGCCTTCCCGGGAGATCGCCAGGCGAATATGGCCACCGTCAGGGGTATACCGGGCGGCGTTGGCAATAAGATTGGACAGGACCTGGGCCAATCTCGCGGCATCACCTTGCGCCCGTATCGGCGACGATGGCGCGACGATCTCCAACGCGTGCCCGTGCCGATCGATGAGCGGACGGCTGATCTCCACGGCCAGGCGCGCCACTCTCGCAAGATCGATCGGAACCTTGCGAATCGCGAAGTCGCCGCGCTGGACGCGCGGAAGCTCGCCAAGGTCTTGCACCAGACGCCGCATAAAGCTGGTTTGCTCCAGCACGATCCTGGCGGCACGATCGCGGACTTCAGCGGCAATGCCGGGTTGAAGCAAAAGCTCCGCGGAATAGGCGACGGCCGCCAGCGGGCTGTTGAGCTCGTGGGCAAGCGTCGTCAGGAACTGATCCTTGTGATGGTCCGCTTCTTCGAGTTCACGCGTTCGCTGGCGCAGTTCCTCTTCCAGTTGCCGTTGGCGAGTCATATCGCGGACCGCGCTGGCCACGAAGAGACCCGAGTTGGTCCAGAAGGGACTCAGCGCGATGTCGATCGGAAACTCCGTGCCGTCGCTCCTCAGGCCGATCAGCATCGAGCCGCCGCCCATGGATCTGGGCAGAGGATTTCTGAAATAGGCGCGGCGGCGGTCCATATGCTGCGTACGCAGTCGTTCAGGAACGAGCATCTCGATAGGCCGATTGAGCAACGCATCGCGCGCATAGCCAAACAATTTTTCGGTCTGCGTGTTGAGCTGGACGATCGCGCCGCTCTCATCGATGATGACGACGGCGTCGGCGGCGGTCTCGAAGTAACGACGGTTTAGCTCCTCCGCCTGTGGATTCTGCTGCAACTCTCGGGCAATCACGGCCGCGCCTGCTTCCGGAAGTTAAAGACTCGAACAGTCCTTTGTTCGCCCTTTCTGCGAACGTACGCGTGTGCGGTTTCGTCTATCTTGATGCAGGTCAACGATTTAAAGGAATTGCAGGTCCGCCCGGCGTGTGATCTTCCAAGCCCACACAGCTCGCTGACCCGGAAATTTCGCTGAAACGGGGCGCGGAGCCCGCACTTACGTCGCAGCCCACCAGCTTCAAATCAGCGCCCAGGACGATCGGCTGCGACAACCTGGAGCATGGCCGCGGTCGGATGAAAACGACCGCGTGCAAACGGACCGAGACGACGTCCTACGGAAGCTGGCGCTGCGTAATGTGCCAGCGGCGCTCGAGCCAGAACCAGATGACCAGAACCACGGCACCCAGCAACAGCCACCCCCAGAGGGGCATGCTGAGCATTTGATCACCCAGAATAGCCGACAATGCGGTCAGCGGTAATATTCCAATGCCTGTTGCCCACAGGAACGTCCACCACGAGATCTCGGTCAGGGCAGCCGCGTAATTGATTAGATTAAAAGCAATAACCGGTATGAGTCGCGCAGTCAGCAAAGCAACCCCTCCCCGGTCGCGCGACCATCGCACGAGTCTTTCGCGCCGCGCCTCCTTGAGCATCCGGTAAACGAACGGCCGGCCGAGCCATCGCGCCAGTCCGAACGCCACCGATGCGCCCAGCATGGCGCCAACCCAGGTGACCGCCGTTCCCCATACCGGACCGTAGATCATGCCGTTGGCGCAGGCGAGAATTTCGGCCGGAAACGGCACGAAGGAGTGAACCACCATCAAGGCGATCGAAACGGCGACGCCCCACCCGCCCCACGACCGGATGAGCTGCACCATGCCCTCGAGCGTCAGGTCCAGGCTGATACCGAAGGGCGGCGCGATCAGCCACCACGCGGACACCCCGATGATCAGCAGGAACCCAACGAGCGCCGCGAGGCGAAGCCCGGACAGCCTGCGGTTCGAATTGGCATGAGCCATGCTGCCGCACCTCCTCCTTCAGTCGGCAATGCCCCGCCACTGGCAGGAAAGCTTACAGCATGGGCCAGCGCCCGTCGCTATCGGTTCCGCATGATCGACGGCTTGGCGCGAAACAGGCCTGCCCCCGGATGAACAAAAGAGGGCCGTCTGCAGCCCTCCTCTGATGGCGGCTGGCTCTGGTTCCCCAACCCCGCCGGCCGTGCGACAAAAGGAATTTTTCTGCGGGTCAATGTGTTTATGCCTCGAGCAATTGAAAGAAGTTATGCTGATGACCATGCGATCGACGCTCCTGTTCCTGCTCCTCGCCATCGGACTGGCAGGATGTGCCACGCCCGGCAGCTTCACCCCCCAGCAGAGCACGATCACGGATGTTCGCGCCCGGATGGGCAGCCCCACTGACATTCGTTTTGACCGGAACGGCGATGAGCTCTGGGAGTACGCGACGGGGCCCAGCGGCACCGAGACCTACCTGTTCCGTTTCGGCAAGGATGGCCGCGTAAAAGGCATCACACAGCTCCTGACAGAAGAGCGATTCGGAAAAGTCATTCCAAAACAGACCACAAAGACCGGTGTGCGCGATGTCCTTGGACGGCCGTCCGATCAGGCGTTCCTGCGCGACGGGACGTCATGGAGCTGGCGCGTCCGCGTCGGCGCCCGGGAGGGCCATTTCGTTGTCCGCTTCGGCCCGGACGATGTCGTCCTGGACAAGAGTGTACTGTTCGATGCCAGCCGTGGCGGCGGCCGGGGCGGCGACGGCTTGCTCGGGAATCCCCTCCTGAAGTGACGGCTGACGGACAGCTTCAAAAGGCGTGACCGTTGACTGGAGTTGAACTGGCGCTTCCTGTATTCCTATTTCGTACTCAACATTCCTTATTCCCGTCATGACGCTGCCCATTCGCGTATTGTCGCTGGTCCTGACGGGTCTGCTGGCCGCGTGCGCTGGGGCGCGCGGCCTCGTGCCGACGCAAAGCACTCTGGCCGAGGTTCGCGCAAGCCTCGGCAGCCCGACCGACATTCGCTTCGATCAGAACGGAGAGGAGCTCTGGGAGTATGCCCGTGGCCCGATGGGCACCGAGACCTACCTGATCCGCGCCGGCAAGGACGGCCGCGTTAGCGCGGTCACGCAGCTGCTCACCGAGGAGCAGTTCGGGAAGATCGTGCCAGGCCAGATGACCAAGGCAGAGGTCCGCCACCTGCTCGGACGCCCGTCCGATCAGGCTTTCCTTCACAACGGGACCTCCTGGACCTGGCGTGTCGACCTGAAGCCGCAAACCGGTCATTTTGTCGTCCGCTTCGACCCCAGTGATGTCGTGCTCGATAAAATCATTCTGATCGACATGACCGATGGTAACGATCGCGACAACGGCGGCGATCGGGGTGGGGGAGACAAGTAGCGCGGCCGTTTGCCGAATGATGAGTGATGAGGGTTTGACCTCATTCCCTATTCCCTATTTCCTATTTCCTATTTCCTACTTAGTGTATGAGCGTGTCGCGGGTACTGATTTCCCTGCATCTCGTGATCCTGCTGGCTGCGTGCGCGGGGCCACGCGGCATCGTGCCTGCACAAAGCACGCTCGCCGACGTGCGCGCGAGCCTGGGCAGCCCTACCGACATTCGTTTCGATGCGAATGGAGAAGAACTCTGGGAATACGCCCGCGGGCCCATGGGCACCGAGACCTATCTGATCCGCGCCGGGAGGGATGGGCGCGTGAAGAACATTACCCAACTGCTCACCGAGGAACAGTTCGGCAAGATTCAGCCCGGCCAAAGCGACAAGGCCGCGGTGCGCGATCTGCTTGGACGTCCGTCAGATCAACTCTTCCTGCACAACGGAACATCCTGGACCTGGTTCGTTCGCGAAGGTCCGCAATACGCCCACATGGTGGTCCACTTCGGCCCGGACGATATCGTGCTCGACAAGATCATTATCATCGACTCGGGTTCGGGCGACAGAGAGGGCGATCGCGGCGATGCCGGCTAGCGGCCGGCAGCCCGCAGGGGACGCCAGGGTCGCGGAGGAAAACAAAAGCTCTACCGCAGAGCACGCTAAGGTCGCAAAGAAAAATAAAAGCTTCACCGCAAAGAACGCAACGTTCGCGGAGGATAAGAAAAGCATCACCGCCGGGAACGCCAAGGACGCAGAGGATTATTTATATCGGGTTAACTGCTAGGGCACAGTTGGTGCCCTGACCGCGGTCGTTCCCGTTTGCCACCCTTGGCGCCGTTCTTGGCGTCCTTGATTTTGTACTGGATAAGTGCTCCTTTGCGTCCTGCGCGTCTTGGCGGTGAAGCTTTTATCTACCTTGGCGCCCTCCGCGTCTTGGCGGTAAGGCTTTTGTCTTCCTTAGCGGCCTTGGCGGTTCAGCTTTGCGTGCCGTATGTGCGATTAAGCGCGCAGCGCACGGCTGGTATGATCTGCTTTTTTGCGTGCATGAACCGTGTCCGCAAGCCCTCCCCTCACCGGCTGGCAATTCTGGATCGACCGCGGCGGCACGTTCACCGATATCGTCGCGCGCCGTCCTGACGGTGAGATCCTGGCTCACAAGCTGCTTTCGGAGAATCCCGAGCACTACGACGATGCGGCGCTGGCTGGCATCCGCACGCTGCTCGGCGTGGCCCGCGGCGCGTCGATCCCCGCAGAGCGCATCGCCGCCGTGAAGATGGGCACGACCATCGCCACCAATGCCCTGCTCGAGCGCAAGGGCGAGCCCACCGCGCTCTTCGTGACGCGCGGCTTCGGCGATCAGCTCCGCATTGGCTACCAGAACCGGCCGCGCATCTTTGCCCGCCACATCGTGCTGCCGGAACTGCTCTACAGCGCGGTGTACGAGGTGGACGAACGCGTGACCGCTGGCGGGGAAGAGATGCGCCCTCTCGATAGCGAGCGCGCGCGGCGCGATTTTGACGACGCGTTCGGCCGCGGCTGCCGCGCCGTCGCCATCGTGCTCATGCATGGCTATCGCTACCCGGATCACGAGAAGCGTCTTGCGGCTTTGGCCCGCGAAGCGGGCTTCAGCCAGGTGTCCGTCTCGCACGAGACGAGCCCGTTGATGAAGCTAGTCTCGCGCGGGGACACGACCGTCGTCGATGCCTACCTGTCGCCGATCCTGCGCCGCTATGTCGAGCATGTCGCGTCCGAGCTGCCCGGTGTCAATCTCATGTTCATGCAATCGAACGGCGGCCTCACGGACGCGCACCGCTTCCGCGGCAAGGACAGCGTGCTGTCGGGTCCGGCCGGCGGGGTTGTGGGCGTTGCGCGCACCACCGAGGCGGCCGGGTTCGACCGCATCATCGGTTTTGACATGGGCGGCACCTCGACCGATGTATCTCACTACGCAGGCGCTTTCGAGCGCACGTTCGACACGCAAGTCGCAGGCGTGCGCCTGCGCGCGCCGATGATGGATATCCACACCGTCGCGGCAGGGGGCGGCTCGATCCTGCACTTCGACGGCTCGCGCTACCAGGTCGGACCGGACTCTGCGGGCGCAAACCCGGGGCCGGCGTGCTATCGCAACGGCGGGCCGCTCACGGTAACCGACGCCAACGTGATGCTCGGGAAGATCCAGCCTGACTTTTTCCCGCGTGTTTTCGGCCACCGCGGCGATCAGTCCATCGATGCGCAGCTCGTGGCCGAACAGTTCGCCGTGCTCGCCGCCGAAATAAAGGAACGCACCGGGAACGCCCGATCGCCGCACGAAGTCGCCGAGGGTTACGTGCGGATCGCCGTCGAAAACATGGCCAATGCCATCAAGAAGATCTCGGTCGAACGCGGGCACGACATCTCCAATTACACCCTCGCCTGCTTTGGTGCAGCCGCCGGCCAGCACGCATGCCTCGTGGCCGACGCGCTCGCAATGCCGCGCATCCATATTCACCCCTACGCGGGCGTGCTGTCCGCCTACGGCATGGGGCTTGCCGATATCACTGCCATGCGTGAGCAGGCAATCGAGGCCCCGCTCGATGGCAAGGTCATGCCCCGCCTCGAGGAGGCGCTTGCCGGAATAGCCGAGGCCGCCCGCACCGAAGTTGCGCGGCAGGGCATCCCGCTCACGCAAATCTCGCTGCGACAGCGCGCGCACCTGCGCTACGAGGGCACCGACACTGCGATCCTGGTCGATTTTGGCGCCCCCGAGGCCATGCTTGGCGCATTCGAGTCAGCCTATCGCACGCGCTTCAGTTTCCTCATGTCGGGGCGCGCGCTGGTCGTGGAAGCGGTATCGGTGGAGGCCATCGGGCAAAGCGAGCCGGCGAGAGAGCGCCCGCGCAAGCATGCGCCGCGAGCAGGCGCTGCACGCGCCGAGACTCGTGTGGCCGTATTCAGCTCGGGGCAGTGCCACGATACGCCGGTCTACCGCCGTGAGGCATTGCGTCCCGGTGATCTCGTCGCGGGCCCCGCGATCATCGCCGAGACCAACGCAACCACAGTCGTCGAGCCGGAATGGCAGGCCCAAGTCACCCCGCTCGACCATCTGGTGCTGACACGCCGCGTGCCGCGGCCGGCGCGCGAGGCCGTCGGCACGCACGTCGATCCGGTCATGCTCGAAGTCTTCAACAATCTCTTCATGGCGATCGCCGAGCAGATGGGGCTCACGCTGGCTAACACCGCATACTCGGTCAATATCAAAGAGCGGCTTGATTTCTCATGCGCGCTGTTCGACACCGAAGGCGGGCTCATCGCCAACGCGCCGCACCTGCCAGTCCACCTCGGCGCGATGGGCGAGAGCGTACGGGTCATCGCGCACGAGAACGCCGGGCGTATACGCCCCGGCGACGTCTTCATGCTGAACAACCCCTACCATGGCGGCACGCACCTGCCCGACATCACCGTGGTGACGCCCGTCTTCGACGATGATGGAAAGGACATCCTGTTCCATGTCGCCTGTCGCGGACATCACGCCGACATTGGCGGCATCTCGCCGGGCTCAATGCCACCCGCGAGCCGTCACGTCGACGAGGAAGGCGTTCTCATCGACAACTTTCTTCTGGTCGAGCGCGGCCACTTCCGGGAGCGCGAAACGCGGGCGCTGCTGTCAGGTGCTCGCTACCCCGCACGCAATCCCGATCTCAACCTGGCCGACCTGCGCGCCATGGTCGCCGCAAACCAGAAAGGCGTCACCGAACTGCACCGCATGGTCGGGCAATTCGGCCTGAGGACCGTGCAGGCTTACATGCAGCACGTGAAGGACAACGCGGAGGAATCGGTGCGCCGCGTGATCGAATCGCTGAAGGATGGTCAGTTCACGCACGAAATGGACAACGGCGCCGTAATCCACGTCAAGATCTCCATCAACCGCGCCGCGCGCCGCGCGGTCATCGATTTCACCGGCACCTCGGCGCAGCTCTCCGACAACTTCAATGCGCCTGCGGCCGTAACCATGTCGGCGGTCATCTACGTCTTTCGCACGCTCGTGGACGCCGACATACCCTTGAATGCCGGCTGCCTGAAACCGCTTGAGGTCATCATCCCGGAAGGCTGCATGCTTAATCCGCACTATCCGGCTGCGGTCGTGGCCGGGAATGTGGAGACTTCCCAATGCGTCACCGACGCGTTGTACGGGGCGCTCGGAATCATGGGGGCATCACAGGGAACGATGAACAACTTCACGTTCGGCAACGAGCGCTATCAATACTACGAGACTATTTCCGGCGGCTCCGGTGCCGGCGAGGGATTCGACGGCACCGATTGCGTGCAGACGCACATGACTAACTCGCGCCTGACCGACCCCGAGGTGCTGGAGTGGCGCTACCCCGTGCTCATTGACGAGTTCTGCATCCGTCGCGGCAGCGGCGGTGCAGGCCGCTGGCGCGGCGGAGACGGTGCGATCCGACGAGTGCGTTTCCTCGAGCCCATGTCGGCGGCGCTCCTCTCCGGGCACCGGCGCATTGCGCCCTATGGTATGGCGGGTGGCGCCCCCGGTGCGGTCGGCAGCGCCCGGGTCGAGCGCGCAAGCGGGGAGCGTATCGAGCTCAAGGCTTGCGACGAAGCGGAAATGGCAGCGGGTGACGTGTTCGTGATCGAGACACCCGGCGGCGGCGGCTACGGCAAAGGATGAGGGATAAATAAGAGATTAGATCGCTGTAGTCATGTTTTGTTTTTTTCCTCGCTGTTCTGACCTGCCTCCGTTCTCATCCCTCCGCGCTCATCCCCGGCAATGGGCGGTTCCATTCCCAGCAGCCGCATGATCCAGACCAGCGCAAAACCTGCCGCCAGCGGCCACCAGTGCATTTTCCAAAGCGCAAGCGCAGCCGACGCGCCGTAGACGATCGCCATCAGAAACAGGCCGGCGTGCTGAGTCCGGCGATAGCCGAACATCAACGCAACCGTCAGAAGAATGAACAAACCGGAGATGATATAGATGACGATCGTCATTTCATGAATGATAAGTGATAGATGATGGGTGATGGGTGATGGGTGATGGGTGATGAGTCGGACAAACGTGAATCGTAAATCGTCAATCGTGAATCGGAAAACCAGGATGATTCAGCCACCGATCAATGCCGATAGGCTTTAAGAAACGAACTACCAGGGTGCTAACTGAAACAGGAACGACAAGTTTAAACAGCTGAGCGAGCCGGTGTAAACCAACCACGATTCACGATTGACGATTTACGATTCACGATCATTCATCGGCGTTCATCGGCGGCCATGACTACGGTGACCAGTGACCGGTGAACGGTGAACGGTG
>Ga0209536_100007642_pt1 | contig 16374 bp, 14 predicted proteins | sample DeeMarSeWOR28_12_FD_187461 | JGI IMG/M metagenome (GOLD analysis project Ga0209536, IMG submission 187461) | Marine sediment microbial communities from White Oak River estuary, North Carolina - WOR-2-8_12 (SPAdes) (version 2) | ecosystem: Environmental > Aquatic > Marine > Intertidal zone >...
TTGATGATAATGACTCAGAACTCATCTCAATACTTTCAGAGTTGGGATTTGAGAAGGATGAGATAGAAGGAGATAATCAAATCCGACCATCTGATGCAACCATACCGGACTATACCCTACCAGAGGGATACTCGGTTCGAAATGTCGTCATGTATGATGAATATGAGAAGTATAGAGTGGTTCAGAAGTCTGTCTTTCCACATATCAAGAGCATGTCAGACAAGATACTCGACATCTTCACAACAGCTTCTTTCTATCATAGTGAGCTTGATATCGTTGCTGTTGCTCCAAATGGAGAGTTTGCGGCGTTTTGCACAGCAAGACTAGATCCCATTAGCGGGATTACTGAACTTGAGCCAGTTGGAACGCATCCGGAGCATAGAAAACTGGGTCTTGGGAAAGCAGTGATCCTTGAGAGTCTGAAGAGGCTTCAGAAATTCAAACCGTCGGTTGTCGCTATCCTAGGAGCGGCCCCAACTGAGGGAGCACGTAAACTCTACAAGTCAGTAGGATTTGATAACAAAGGACCAGCACACTACTGGGTGAAGAATATCTGAGTTCACTCACCGATTATCTTGATGAGAATCCGCTTGCTACGCCGACCATCAAACTCTCCGTAGAAGATACGCTCCCAGGTACCGAGGTCAAGTCTGCCATTTGTGATGGCTACAACCACCTCGCGACCCATTATCTGGCGCTTGTGATGAGCATCGCCATTGTCCTCCCCAGTAAGGTTGTGTTTGTAGCGACTGTGTGGCTCGTTGGGAGCTAGATCCTCAAGCCAGCGCTTGTAGTCTTCGTGAAGTCCACTCTCATTGTCGTTGATGAAGACACTGGCTGTGATATGCATAGCATTGACCAGACAGAGACCCTCCTTGACCCCACTCTCGACAACAGCAGTCTGTACGTCAGGTGTGATGTGTACGAAGTCCATCCTAGCTGGAACATTGAAGGTCAGGTACTTAGTGTGACTTTTCATGATGTGTTCAGTTCACAAGCTCGGTAAAAACGTTGTCAAGCATTGACTTCATTAGACTGGTTGTGTCTGTGTATAATGGAGTGGATTGAACTGCATCTGAAAGGAATCGAAAAGTGGCAAGAGAAGCTACCTGCATATCCTGGAAAGAAACTAGCACTGCTTCCACTTGGAGCAATAATCGTGGCAATTCTGGGCTATAGCTTCTTCATCATTTTGGACATCATGCCACGTGTATTCGACAACATACCACTCCTCGTTGCCCTCGAACCATATCTTCCAATCCTGGGTAGTGTGTTCATAGCTTGGTTAGCATTATGGCTGGTCTGGGGGCTCTGGAATAAACGAGATGAGATGAAGGAAAAATATGGGGAACTCGCTTATCAGAAGATGTTCCCAAGAGGTCTTTCAGGTATCTTTCTTGTCTTCTCCATACCAATTCATGCTTTTACGTCCATTCGGTCACTCCCTCCAAGTGTCCCAGCAAACGACCTCACTATCCAATGGTCGAGGTCACTTTTCCCCTTGCTCGGTGTATCTCCCGAGATTGAAATTTGGATCCGCGTTATTCTGTCAGGGTTATTCTTGCTACTGGCACTACTCACAGTTCGAAGTGCAATCTTTACCTTTGGTATAGACTACATGGCAGTGGTATACCTCTACTTCCCTGAAGAGTCAGAGATTCAGGAACACGAGATTTACTCCGTAATCCGCCATCCTACATATCTAGGGGGATTCCTGATTGGATTCTCAGCGATATTCTTCAGATTCTCGGTCTATTCCATTTTCATTGGACTGTTGCTCTGTCTTGTGTTCAGGTTGCAGGCATGGAAGGAGGAGAAAGAGCTGGTTGAACGATTTGGTGAGGGATACAGTGAATATCAGAAGAACGTTCCCGGGTTCATTCCCAGACCGGGAAGAATCAGAGCCTATCTCAAGTTCCTACGTAAAGCAGTCTAGAATCAGGACACCTTCAGACAGGTTTCAGTTCTGAGAACACCCTTTACATCGTGTAGTGATGCTACGAGACTACGGAGACTGGTGTGTTCAGAATCAGCAATCGCAACGATATCATAGGGACCAGTCACTACGTGAACATTCACGATGCCATCAATCTCACGGACTCTCTCACATGCATCAAATGCTTTCCCTGCTTCAGCTTTTATCAGAATCACAGCTATCATTGCACACCACCAATAACATACTGTATAGAGCTTGTCTATAAGCTTTGCAGGGAGATTGAAGGACTTATTACAAAAGTGTGCATACGAATTATAGTGACTGGGTAATCGCGTGTTAGGGGAATATGCAAATGAAGAACAGGGACAGAGCCCTTTCAATCCTTGTTTCAGTACTTATTGTATCACTAGTTCTAACATCCAGCTCATACAATTATACTGAACAGATTTGTAAAGTTTTGAGAGACCCTATTACTGAAGTAACTCTTGCGGGTGTTATCCATGACCCAATAATCATTGGTAATGATTCGGAGTTCAGCTCGAAGGCTAGTGAGGAGAGCTGGTTGGGAGAGGGGTCTGTTTCGAACCCGTATGTAATAGTGGGATTCGACATTGATGTTGGAGGTTCGATTGGAAACTGCATTACTATCGAGAACACTACAGTCCATTTTGTGATAAGGGATTGTTACTTGGAAGGAGCAACTCAAACCAATAATGCAGGAATTCGACTCTGGAATGTGACAAACGCCAACATTGGTAACAATGAGATCTTCAATACGTCTCTGGGAATATACGCTAGTGCCAATCATAGTGTGATTTCAGGCAATATTATCAGCGCGACTAGTGACACAGGTCTTTCGCTGACTCAATCATCTAACACCCTAATTGTAGGAAATGAACTATCGAGCACGAACGGTCTGAGAGTGTCCTTTAGTGTACACATTGACATCGAAGACAATATTGTTGAGAGTCAATCCAGCTATTGTATCCGAATCTCAACTTCTGAGAATTCATCAGTCAAAGGTAATATTGCTAATGGTTCAACTTTAGGTGGTGTTTTCCTATTAGTCTGTGACAACATCATTTTGGAGGACAATCAATGCTTTGAGAACACCTATGGAATAGCATTGGAATCCTCCACAAATACCAAGATTTACTCATCACACATATATGAAAATGATGAAGGAATTTACCTTTTTGATTCATATGACACATATGTAATGTTTTGCAATATCTCAGACAACTTATTGTATGGTGTCCGTGAAGCAAGTGGTTCGTCAGGCAGTATAATCTCATGGAATGAGTTTCTGGCTAATCCGGTCCACATTCAGGATGAAACCCCATCGAGTAGTGTCTATGATTTCAACTACTATGATGACTACACGGGGGTTGACATTAATAATGATGGATTCGGCGAGGAGCCATATCCGATTCCAGTAGTCGGTGATTTTGACAACCATCCCCTTGTCTACAAACCAACAGGAGTTGTTTGGAGTCACATTCTCACGGACCAGATTGTGGAACTTGGAAGCAGCCTGTCCTATGACCTCAATGTGACCTCTGCCGCACCAATCTATGACTGGACCGTTAACAACAATCAGTACTTCAATATCAATAACGAGGGAGTAGTCACAGACAAAGGCAACCTCAACGTAGGAGTCTATAATCTCGAAGTGACTGCCACCAATATCTATGGATTCTCAGCAACTGATTCCTTTTCTGTCACAGTTGAAGACACAACTAATCCTGTATGGATAACTGAGGTCAGGAACAGGAACTACAACTATGGTAATTGGATTGAGTTCCAGATTGTTGTGTGGGATGACTCAGGGATTGTATCATGGACCATCAGCGATAATGAGAACTTCACCCTAGTTGATGAGGCATATGGAGAGACCGGCATAGCCACAATTACCAACACCCACATCCTTTCCCCCGGTAACTATCCAGTCATGTTGGAAGCATTCGACAATAACGGCAACAGTATGAGCATGAGCTTCATAGTCACTGTGAATGTGGGAACTATTCCTGGTATAGGTCCAGGGACCGGAACCGACTTTGGATTCATCCTATCACTCGTTGGAATTGGTATTGCTGTTGTGGCCTTGGTCTTTGGAGTATGTGCATTCTCAAGTACGAGAAAGAAACCTTCGAAGTGACTTGTTCCTCTCCGACAATGCATTACTCGGTTCCGAAAGATAATAACTAAGGAAAAGTAGGTCTTTCGATACCGGAGAAGAGGTTAGATGAAACAAAAGTCTGGAGCCAACTGTCCAAAGAAAAAGGCTGAACCAAGAAAACAGCATGTTGTCACGATGGTACTGATTGCTGTTGCTAGTGTGATCTGGCTCACAATAAGAACAGGATCTAGGCCTTCGCGGATCTTCTATCCATGCCAGCAGGCTGCTCTTGCTAACATTGCACTCTTCAAGACTATAGCGGGAATATCTATTCCCAGCATAGCTAGTCTTCGCGTGTCACTCGGTTGGTTGAAACCTGTAGCCATTCTTTCTATTCTGTCAGTTGGTGGATTTGTCATGGTAACAAATCCTCTGTTTGATGGACTGGTATCTCTTCAAGTGGATTCCAATATTGACCGTATCCCCATTGTCCTGAGTCCCCAGACTGCTGCTGTTCAAGAGAACGCATCAGATCTCTTCTTCGTTCAGAACGCCACTGGACCAGAGGGAAACATGGATGCATCAGTAGCAGAGTTGTTTGACCTGATGGAATCTGAAGGTCTGCACTTCTATCACACATCGGGCACACCAGAGGGTCTGATTGCCAATGATGATGTGATAATCATCAAGATGAATGGTCAGTGGGACTACAGGGGTGGTACAAGTACAGACTTGATCAAGAGCGTGATTCAGGTCATTGTTGACCATCCAGATGGATTCACTGGAGAGGTCATAATTGCAGATAATGGACAGGGTTTGGGAGACTTGGATAGACGATACTCAAACTCATATTACCAGAACCAGTCTGCCGCAGAAGTTGCTGAGTTCTTCTTGCCAGAGTGGGATGTCAGCACTGTTCTTTGGGATGACCTAAAAGAAATGACAGTTGAAGACTACAATGATGCTGATTTCACAGATGGATATGTCAGAAGTTCAGTTTGGAACGATGACACAGATTTGTATGTATCTTACCCCAAATTCCGAAGTCCAACAACTGGAGCATACATCAGTTTCAAACAGGGCATATGGACTAATGGTTCAGGATTTGACTCAGATAAACTGAAAGTCATCAATATGCCCGTCCTGAAGACGCACTTTCGTTATGGTGTGACAGGATGTATCAAGCATTACATGGGATTACCACAGGGGTATGTTGTTTCAGCTGTTGACCCCTCAATCCCACATGAACACTTCTCAATTGGACTGGGAGGAATGGGCACCCTGATGGCTGAAACCCGCGCTCCAGTCCTCAACATCCTAGACATGGTCTGGATCAATCCTCACCCGCTAGAGGATTCCTATATCGTAGGACCATGGTCTAGCTATTCAGTTGCCAGGGCCACTGACATCATCGGCGCAAGTCTTGACCCGGTGGCAATGGATTATTGGGTTGCAAAACATGTGCTCATACCCACTGCGGAATATCTCAACTATACAGAGTATACATCCTTAGACCCAGACAACGCCACAATTCACCAGAACGTATACCATGGACACATTATGCAGGATGAGTCATTCCATAACTACCTCGAACGATCTATGAACGAGCTAAGTGATGCAGGTTTCCAGGTCACAATGGACGAGGCTGAGATGAATGTGTTCGTGTCAGCGATGGTAGCCACAGGACCGGTGACTCCAACAACTCCTACAACATCGGGGTCACCGAACTATCTTCCCATTGCTATTGGTGCTGTTGTGATAGGATTTGTAGTAGTTGTAGTGGTGGCATGGAAGAAACGATGAATTTACTGAGTCTGTGACCCTTATCTTTAGGAAGTTCAAAGTCCAGCTAAATTATCACAATGTTCAGCGTATTATTAGTGATCACACTGATTTTCGTCACTCTTGCTTTCAAACAACCTGAGAAGTATGGAAATGAGATAGGTCCAAGAAATAGATGAGGAAGAGAACAAATTCTCCCTTCCTCTACTGATTTTTCTCTATGCGTCGTTGTCGTAGTCACCTATAGCGATGCAATTGGAGTCATTGGCATTCAGGTCAGCGCTGAAAATCAACGTGTCACATCTAAAGATGTACATCTTCCCCTCTGAGTAGATGCCTCCTGGTCCACCACAGACTACGAGTTCATTAAACGAGTCTCCGTCAATGTCTCCGATAGCCATCTGATCTCCAAAGATATTAACCATGCCTGGGTTGTCGATATTATAGGTGTTGACAAAGCCCAACAATTCATCAAACTCATAGACCCTGAAACCAGTTACCCCACCATCCCAGATTGGAGAGTAGATAACCAGGTCCATCTTTCCATCATTTGTAATATCACCAGTCACGAAGCTGAAGCCAACCTCGCCATCATTTGTTCCTGCCACAACATCGGGAACAGTCCAGAAATCAACGAGTTCACCATCTGTGTAGGTCAGAATGCGGAATGGGTCGTCCTTGTACAGAACATAGAGTTCTCCAACACCATTATCATCTACATCGTTTATCTCCATGTGATAGAACCAACTATCTGGTGTGAAGTTTGAGTAGTTAGCTGTATTCACCCAAGTGTCCAGACCAAGATCATAGTCATACAGAACAACATCGCATTGGACATCATCCCAGCCAAATCCAAACACTACCTCCAGCTCCGGGTCTGCATCAAGATTGCCAGCCGTGACAACATCGATGAAGTCGTCCTCAAGAATCAAGAGACCCACCTGATACGCCCCATCCACCTTGTCCCAGATGACAGCACCATTCAAAGAGGGTACACCTGCAATCTCAAGATCAGGATCATCATCAAAATTACCAATAGCTATACAGATGATTGCACCTTCCAATTCGGGAGGAAGTAGGATTGTTTCAACCGGAGTTGTTCCATAATCAAAATCGAATATCTCGATGATTCCAGCTCCATGTGTCTCACTGATAGTTTCAGCAACTACAACCTCATTCCGACCATCAAGGTCAATGTCTACTATCTCGATATCAGTTGGAGCGGCTGATGTTATGGGAATGTCAGCATCATGGTACCAATCAGTTCCGTAGTTCTCCCAAACTTGGAACCGATGACATATGTAGGGTGCTGTAAGAATCTCAATACCACTCATAGCTGGTTCATAGTCATCCACGCCAATGTAGGCTTGGTCTATGAACAATGATGCGAGTTTCTTATCACCAATGGTCAAATCGTTGTCAACAAATCGAATTCTAACAAACTGGCTCATGAGGTCAGAAAGCGCTGCATGGTATATTTTGCTTGCACCAGTATTCGATATCTCCAAGATTGTACTCCAACCACTACCAGACTCCTCCTGTACATAGAATGCTGTGTCAGCATCACCCTCTTCGAAAACTGCATAACAGTAGATGTAGAACTCGGTTGAAGTTCTTGGGGTCGGAAGATCAAAGGTGAATATCCAACCCAGCTCGGATGTGTCATCAACAGGTTTCTTTGTCCCATGTGCGTTTTTTTCCTCACTTAGAATCTCAAAGGAACCATCCGCATTGAATGTGTTCTCGTATGTTCCTGTGGCAACGCCGTAGCCAATTGATGGGTCTTGACCCTCAGAGAACACAACCTCCACTCCAGGAGGTGGAGGAGCAGCCAGAATCCTGACAGTCATAGATTCTGAAGACCCAGACTTGGTAAGCTCACCTTCGCTGTAGATACGAACCTCGTATGTTCCTGCAGATCCGGTCAGTGTCCAATCAACACCATATGACTCGTCTTGTAGAAGAGCCTGTGTCTGTGGTTGAGCGCCACTAGCAATATACAAAATACCTGAACTGCCAAGATTTGTGAAGTCAGTGCTACCTTCACCCACAGCAAATTGAACATAGGCATTCACTTCGCCAGCATCCCCTTTCAATGCAACAATGATACCTGCCACATTGAATGTTTCACCGTTCCCTATCACAAGCCCGTCAGCAGGACTTGTGATTGTTGCATCTAGTGTGGTCTTAGGAGGCTTAACCGCTGATACGGCAAGAGCACCAATCGATAGAACCAAAATTAGAGCAACAAAACTAGCATAGACTGCGTTCCTCTTCACATAATTCCACTCCTGAGAAACGCTCTTTGATTATTCAACTGCTTAGTAAAGAATCTTTTCAAAGACTAAGAACCTTTTTCCCAAAGTCCAACATATGCTAACTTTGAGTTGTAATTCTCGTGAATCACGATAAATAGCATTCAAAGTTCTAAAAACTTGTCACGCAGTTCTTCACGAATGAATGAGTTAAACTGCAGCCTCATAGGCTTCTTTGAGCCATCCCACTAACTCCGAGTCTATTTCACCCTTCTCCATTACCCTTACTCTATGAGTACACATCCCATTCCACTTGCTGCCTTCTTCGAGGCGGTCAGTAATCTCTTTGCCCTTGATTATCAGACCAATGTCAATTCTAGTCTTTGTTGAGGGCTGGATGATAGCGAACTGCGTCTTCCTTCTCAGACTGACATAGGACTTCTTTGGGGCTATCTCTACATCTTTGCCGAACTTGCCTACTGCCCTCATGACTGCATCATAGATAGGTTTCAGGTCAGCCTTTGCACCTACGTACTGCTCTTCCACGAGTGTGTCTTCAGACTTTACACCCTCTATCACATCACGAACTGCATGTGCCATCGTGTTTGCATATCCATAGGAGAGACCGTGCTCGTCCTTGAAGTAGTTGAGAATCTGTTTGTGTTTGGTGAGCTTAGCATCTCGAACAGCTTTGACGAAGAAGTCCAGTTTCTTTCCAGTCTTCGCCTCAATCTTTGACACAATCTTCTGTGTCATCTCATCGCGATCCATTGTCATTGGTGTTACCACACAAATCTGATATCCAGGATTAGATAATTAACTATAATAAACTTTCCAAACGGAAGCGGATATTGCCGTTACCCCTTGCGTAGAGCCCTAAGTTTTTTGACAGGCTAGTTTAATGCCTGTCAAGAAATTTAGTGAAAATCGGTTAAATATCTAGAATCCAACGTATTTCCTGTGATTAAAGATGAACTCAAAATCCGAAGACGTGTTGAAAGCTCTATCTAGCTCAACACGCAGAACAATAATGAGGCAAATCTCTGTGAAAGGCAGTGCTACATACACAGAGATCATGCATGTGTTGAATCTCGATCCGTCTCTCATGAGTGGGAAGTTCAACTATCACTTGAAAGAACTCAACGAGGCTGGATTGATAGAACGAACAAATGGAGAATACAAGATAACGGATCTCGGAAAACGTGCTTTGATTCTAGTAGATCAAGTTGCAGAAGAGGTCAAGATTGATCGCTATGGAGTACTCTCTGCGGTAATGTCAATGAGTCCCAGAAAGGAACTGGAACTCTTCCTGAGTCAGTTGGGCTTGATGGTTGGCTTAATATCTTCAATCCTGTGTATAATTCCATTTGTTATATCAAGTGGAGCCTGGACTGCACCATTTTTGATATCAGGAATTGCATTTTTTATTTCCCTTGCAGTCTTTGTTGTGTCAGCCGCGAAGATGATTAGAATAATCAGAACATACCGACTCGGTTTTTCATCAATGGTTTTCCTATCATCCAACTGGTTCTTCATTCGATCTCCAAACAGAAACAACTTCTTCTTCAGCACGATTCTTGTGATTGGGGCTGCTATAAGCATCGCATTAGAATTTCTCCTGCCATACTCAGGTGAAGTCCAGTTATTCTCGCAAGAGTGGATTGGCCTGGCTATCGCATCTATTGGGTCGACATTACTAGCTATACTGTTCCTAGTCCGTGCAAGGAGGAAAGCAGTTCAATTGGAGGACATAACAGATGAGCAGTGATAAGCAATCTGAACAATTAGATCAATTGTTGGAGCTGTTGTCAAAGCCTCTTACTCGATACATACTATCGGTTCTTGCAGGAGCTGATCCAGGAGTCTATATCGACACCAACGATGATGGCCAAGATAATTCACAAAACAATGAAACTGACGACTCATAGCTAGACTGCTAATCTAAAAACCACGTACTGGGATGCGTCTATGGTTCAATTCTAGTCGCATTCCAGTTTTTCTTTAACCAATCAACAGCAGTATCCATGGTGATCTCATAAGCGCGAGGGTCTGAAAGATTGTGGTCTGCACCATCAATAATAACAAGATCTTTCGGATCGCCTGCTAGTTCGTATAGTCTTTTCACACCTGCCAGCGGGATACCAACATCATCTGTCCCATGGATTATCAATAAAGGTGTTGGAGATATCTTTGAGATCTCGTTCATCGGGTTGTAGATCTTCGAGTCCTCAATCATCTTCTTCAGGATCAGTTTTAGAATCTCGGGGTCATCAATCCCGCGCATCTGAGTGGGATCAGTCTCTATGATAAACTCAACAGCAGGACGAATCATCGGAGACTCTGAGAACCAGAGCGTGTCATACACTGGTGCTCTCAGACATAGAGCATTAGGTCGTTTGTCCTCTGCTAAGGCACATATCGCGATGGCAGCACCCCAACTTGCGGCGTAGATTCCAGACCAATTGTCCAGTGTCAAATCAGACTCCAAGAGATGCGAGATGGCAACCTTGGCGTCCTTAATCTGATCTGAAAGGGCGAAAATCCCATCACTATTTCTAAACCCTCGAAAGTCAAAAGTCAAACAGGCAAAACCGTTCTCAGCAAGCCTAGTTGCAAGACCACCAACTATGTCCGGCCCTCCCGGGAGTCCGTGGAATTTGCAGACACCAGGAAAGGGACCCTCACCAGGGGGATGCACAAAGAATCCTCTGATTGTTTCTCCCTCTGAGATGAACTCAGTTGAGACAATCCTCACATCCACCACATTAACCAACTCTTGGAGTGTATCTATTTTGATTTCAGGACTTCATGAAACTCTGCGATTTCAGCTTGAAAGTTCGCACCGACAGACAAGATTTCCATGGGTTTGCGAACAATGAATGCGATTCTGTAGATATTTCCCAAGTTTGTAGTAGCCCAGTACATGACCTCAGGTCTCTCAAGGAAGTTCGCTGTATGTTTGTCAGAAACCTGATTGAAATACTCCAGCGCCTTCAGTAATGGGTAGTCCTTGTTTACTTGAACATCAAAGGTGTAGCGATAGACCTCGGTTCCTTTTGCTAGACCTTTCAATTCTGCATAAGCAGACTTGATCAAGTTTCCCCGAGAATGCTTTTCATCCTCCTCTTCCTCCACGGTTATACCTCGTTGGTACATCAAATCGTCAACTCGGACACGATAGTTGGTTATTTCTGATTCTACTACCTTACTGTTTGGTACAAACTGTCTATTCATGTCCGGAAGAGTGAGACGTGTGTAGTTCAACGTGAGTTCGCTAACTATACCCTCGGTAGCACCAATTTTGACATAATCACCTACTCGGAAGGGGCGAGCCGCAAGCATGTAGAACCCGCTTACAATGTTTGAGAGGGCTCGTGAAAATGCTAGACCTATTGCAGTCCCAAATATTGCACCACCAGTTATCAATGCAGTTCCAGAAATGACTGTGGTAGCAGAAAGGATTGTACTGAGGCCGACTGCAAAGAATAGAAGACGGGCCATCAACCGAATGCCGCTGATTGCTTCTGAAGGCATTCCGACCTTTCGAAACGATAGTGTGATACTTCTCATTACAATCAGATATGCCACATACAGAAGAAGGAGAAAGGGAATGACAGCAACTAGTTCTGCATACTGACCCAATCCGAAAGTGGAGAGGAACTCTCTAATAGCTTCAACAATGGGGTTTACTGCTTCTTGCACCGGTTTTCACCACTCACTAGGGGTCGAATATAGATTCTCCAAATATCCAATTATTTCAATCGGTCCGACAAATCTAGGTCAGATACTTCTTTCAATAGATATATCTTCAGCAACAGTAAGCGGGTATATCGTAAGGAGAGGAGTTCGAATTGGACTTGAAGAGGTTGGTCCCTGTTCTTGTTACATTCAGTCTGGTTGTCTGCGCCATTCAGTTGCCCCATATTCCGTTGATGAATCCAATTGATACATCCGAGTTCGTCATAACTGAAGAGTATACTCCAGCCGAGCGACTCAGCATCTCCTATAATGATGAGCTCATTGAAGCAGGATATCCCGGTAGTGGAACTCAAGAGGACCCATATGTGATCGAGGGCTTTGAATTTCCATCGGTCTACTTCTACAGAGTGGACCTTCATGTTGTCATTCGGGCCTGTAAGTTCAGTTACGGGAGCTTTCACTACTCAAACAACACGCGAATCGAGAATTCCGAGATTGATACACAACTGTACTTTGGGTACTCTAGAGACAATGATGTGCATTCAAACAACATCAATTCAGGACGCATCAATCTTCTCGCATCATATAATTTCAACATAACAGACAACATACTTGGTCTTCAAGGAGTCTTCATCGACGGAGAGGATCCCACTCATTGGCACCATTCATTTACGAATAATTCCGCAGCAGGAGATGCACTAATCTACATGCGAGATCAGCAAGACCTACACATTGATCCCGATGATTACGGTATGCTGATTCTCGCAAACTGCACGAACTGTACAGTCTCTGATGGAGTAGCTCCGGAACCTGGCAGATTCATCCGCGCGGGCTTCTGTTACAACTCTACATTCACTAGAAATGTCAACTACCACTTCAATGCAGTGAACTGCTCATATCTGGAATTCTCAGACAACACTGCAATAACAACTGAAGCATCTGGAATAGACCTGATGATGTGTACTCATGTGCTTGTAGTCAATAACACATTCACTGAGAATGAGAGGGACGGTATAGCACTCCAGAGGTCCACTGAGTGCACTGTTGTGAATAACACAGTCAGTGGGTATACAGGTTTGCACTTGAGTGGACAGACCATTGGATATGGCTGTTATGAAGAGTCAGGGATCAATATGTACACCTCACCTTCATGCCTGATACTCAACAACACCCTTTGTGGCAATCCACGTGCAGGCATCTGGTATTACTACAGCTATCATTCTTCCATGTTGAATAACACAATCTACGAGAACACTCTAGCTGGAGTTGATGGATACGGGAACAGTGCGACCCTCTCGTATAACGTCATTCATGACAATGGTGGACCAGGACTAACCATTGGAAGTCCAGACTTTCATAAGGTTACACACAATGTGTTCTATGGTAACGACGGAGGGATAATCTACGATACTCTGGAATCCTCAAACAACAACATCTCGTACAACTGGATAAGTGATGATAAGGCATGCATCCAGGTGAATGATGTTGGGAACAGTAGCATCACCAATAATACTGTCTATGGGGGCGGGTTTGTTCTCTCATCGATGGCATTCATCAACTTCTCTGGCAACACACTCAATGGGAAAGAGGTCGGTTACTACTGGGGAATAAGCTCCACGGATTGTGATCTTGGTGGCTATGCGCAGGCATTCATCTACAACTGCACGAATGTATCAGTCTATGATGGCTACTTTGAGGGGTGTGTAAACGGTCTTTCTGTCTCAAAATCGAACTTCACAGTAGTCGCTAACATCACTGCAATTGATTGTGTAGAAAAAGGGATATCGATATCGAGCAGTTATCACTCGCAGGTCACGAATTGTACGATGATTGACTGCGAATATGGAATTATGACTGGCTACTCTGATGACCTACTCATAAAAAACACCACAATTGAGGGTTCTGAAACAGGAATCCTAGTTGGTTATTTGGATGATATCATAATAGTGAATTGTACCTTTTCAGACACTGAAACAGGAATATACACTGCCCGAAGCCAGAACTGTACAATCATTGACAATGAGTTCTATGGATGCAGCATCCAATTGACTGGAGGGTGGTATTCTCACTTCAACCATACAATAACTGGCAATCTCGTGAATGGAAGACCACTCGGATATTTTACCAACTTGACTGAAACTATCATCAACACTGAGGAGTATGGAGCGATAATAGCCGCCATATGCACTGATGTCGTGTTTGAGGGAGGTGATTACTTTAACGCAACTGTGGGTGTGGCTTTGTACGCCAGTGTGAACTGCACAATATCAGGGGTCACTTCTCAGACCAATACACGCTCTGGAATACAGATTGCAGCTTCTCGGAACTGCACAGTGAAGAATAGCACATTTTCAGGTAACCCAGTCTACGGGATTGAGATAGGCAATACATGGTCTGGAACAAGGTATACGGAAATAATCGACTGTATTGTCAGGGATAACAAGGAAGGTATTCGGATCATCTATGATCGTAACACAACCATTGTGGGTACAACAGTGAGTCACAACAATGAGTGTGGCATCGTGTTGTACTATGCTGACTGGTTCTCACTTGAAAACTGTAGTGTTACTGACAACGGAGACACAGGAGTCGCGGGTGGTCTCGGGTTTGGTATGTCCAAGGTCATTGGTAATGTAGTGTCACGAAATGGTAGACACGGAGTGTTTGAGGTTGGTGGTGGGAGTATAGTATCATCAAACATCATTGCAGAAAATGCAGAGAATGGCCTGACTTCTGCAGGAACTGTGTTAATCACTCAAAATCAAATTTTTTGCAATGGAGAATCTGGTTTAGCATGTCGGTATGCAGCTCATTCGAATATATCTTGGAACTCGATTATTGGAAATCATGAGTATGGGATCAAGTTTGACTATGAATACGATCAGGGGCGTAATCATGACAACCTCATTTATGGAAATTCAATTGGCGACAATATCCTCGGAAATGCACTAGATAATGGACTGAACAATCTGTGGGATGATGGTTTCATCGGAAATGCATGGCAGGACTGGTCTGGTGTGGGAGTCTATTATGTACCGGGACTCGCAGGAAGTATAGACTACCATCCATGGCCATTTGGTGGAGATCCTCCTGTACGCCCACCACCTGAACCAACTACAACCCCCACAACGTCTCCTACAACTCCAACATCACCAACTCCAACGAGTCCACACACTGGAGATGGCTGGCTTGAATTGGGTAGTCTGGTTGCAATATCTGCGCTAAGTGCATTCATTGGGATAGTCGTGACTCTGACTTTGGTGAAACGAAAGACCCTGTCTAGTCCCACATAAACTATAGAACAGCATCACAGTTTCGACAGGCAGGCAAGTGAGTAGAAGAAAAGACCACTGTTAAGAAGGACTAGGGGAACTATGTTTAGATCGATGGTGTGAGATGCATAAGCCCAGAGCTGGATGGATGGAACAACAAATCCTGTGATAATGACGTATTGAATAACAGCTGAAATCACAAGAATGATCCAGGCAAATACTAGGTTGTACTTCCCTCTAGTTGCAATTGTGATGTTGAAAGCCTGAATTAGAGCAAGGATAGTCCAGAGGAAGCTGAGCGATAATGTAACGTAATTAGGAATAGCCAGGGGGTTGAAGACTGGCCAGACATTGATATGAAAAACTAGTGGAATAGGAGGTTCGATGAATGTATACCGGACCATGAGTATAGGAGAGATGAAGAGAAGCACCAGTCCTAGAAGGACAAGTACATCATAACGGGTCACATTCACCATACATCATTAACGTCTATTCATGCATTTCAATATTCGTGGAGATGGGGCTAAAGGATACTATAGGACTGCATCACAATTTCTACAGACTGAAGCAGCTGCAGGATTGTCATAGTTACAGTACGGACACTCACGGATGTCACCAGCCCTCTCAAAAGCCTTGGTGGACTGCATATCGAGACCCTTGAACTCCATCACCTCATCGGAAACAGGGTCATAGATTCGTATCCGATAGATAGGTCGGTTGTTGCTTGTGTGTGTCACACTTGACTCGATGAACTGACTAACTGGTTTTCCTGCAAAGTGGCTCAGTGGAATCTCCTTGAGAATGTTTCCAGCCCTCACCTTCAGGATTCTGTCACTCGTCAGATAGTATCTTGTTCTTCGTACCTGGATAAAATACCAGATGAGTAGTATTATGGAGAAAATGTAAAGCCCAAGGAGAAGAGTGGAGAAGTTCAGTCCAATGAAAATTCCATCAATGACTAGGAGCGGTCCACCACTTAGAATCAGTATCCCAAAGAAGATGACCCAGAATCCGGTACCAGCCCTTCGCGTCCACAGGATGTTCTCACCAGGTAGCACGCCCTCTACTGGGGGGTCAAACCGAGTTGTGGAATAGTACCTGAATTCGTTCATTCTATCAATATTGTATTCTGCTTGGGGAGATAAAAACAATCTTTGGATAGAGAGGTCGAAGTCCATTCAAACACTATTTGCTGATGTCATCAAAGTGATATAGTAAAAACCGAGCTGTCTACTGGGTGGAATTGCATGGTTAGCAGTGATGAACAGCTCGAGAAACTCGCCACAGAGGTATTTGATACATTTCTCAGTC
>Ga0209536_100007643_pt1 | contig 16374 bp, 16 predicted proteins | sample DeeMarSeWOR28_12_FD_187461 | JGI IMG/M metagenome (GOLD analysis project Ga0209536, IMG submission 187461) | Marine sediment microbial communities from White Oak River estuary, North Carolina - WOR-2-8_12 (SPAdes) (version 2) | ecosystem: Environmental > Aquatic > Marine > Intertidal zone >...
TGGGATTGGATATGATTGCCCTGCCGGGCGATACCACCGAAGAAACCATTGCCGCCATTATTGCCGACGAAATGTCGATCGGTGTCATCAACAATAAAACAACCGCCACCCGCTTGATCCCGGTGCCCGGCAAAAAGGCCGGCGACAGCGCCTATTTTGGAGGGCTGCTGGGGCAGTCTACGATTCTCCCGGTAAACAACGGCTCTAACCCAAATCCATTTATTCGACGCGGTGGTCTCATCCCTGCTCCGATACGAAGCCTGACAAACTAAAGAGGCGCATCAGTGAGCATCTATAAGTTATAGCCTACTTAACCGTTATTACCGGACACGCCGCCTGCAGGATCACATATTGAGCGGTAGATCCCATCAGCAATTTCCCGACTTTTGAACGACGTTTAACCCCCACAACGATTTGATCAATCTGGTTCTCATTTGCAAATTCAACCAAGTCCTCACCTGCAGATAAGCCGCGGATTAACAAATGCGTGTTGCAGGCAATACCATCTTCCTCTAACAAAGACTTGGCATACGCCAATCCCCGCTCCGCCTGCTCAATAAATTTTCTTTCAGATTCGGTCCCTTTCTGCATTGAAGTCACCACTTCAACCGATGCCCCGAATACTTTTGCGTGGGATTTTGCCAGATTTAACGCGTCCTTTGCCGAGTTCGTACCGTCATACCCTACCAATATCTTCATGAAAATCTCCTCCATTTCCTGCCAAAGCAAAGCACGCCAATGCTTCGGTTATCAAACTAGAAGCGTTATGACCGGAATAACTGCTGACCGAATTTCTTTTTAGCATAGACAATTTCAATTATCCACCAAAACATCACGAGATTCAGCAAAACCGAGTCAATACATTTCGATAGCCGAGTCTCGCATATTGAGCAATGGCAACGGGATAAGATTAGCGGACCTTTAAACCTGGTCATGATCGAGACCAAAAACTATTTCATTGCAGCAATCACCGCCCGCATAAATGCCGGCAAGTCATCCGGAGTGCGGCTGGTAATCAAATTCCCATCGACAACTACCTCCTGATCGACCCATTCGGCACCGGCATGGACCAGGTCATCTTTAATCGCAAAGAATGACGTCACCGTTTTACCCGACAATATTTCCGCTGAAGCAAGCATCCATCCGGCATGACAGATGGCGGCAACCACTTTCCCGCCTTCAAACAGATCTTTGACCAGCTGCACCATTTTGGGGTATCTTCGCATGATATCCGGTGCATATCCACCGGGTATGACCATGCCGTCAAAATCAACTGCGGAAACCTGCTCGATGCTGACATCCACCTTAACTTCGGTACCGGGTTTGCCCGTATACGTTTCGGCGCTACCGGACCCCACCACGGTCACCTCGGCACCGGCCTCTTTCAAACGGTAATAAGGATACCAGAATTCAAACGTGTTAAACAATGACTCTACTGGAATCGCCACTTTTTTACCCTGAAGTTCCATATTCATCTCCTTTTTCGTTCAATTTCCAATGTACTAATCGAATTAAATATACACATTTTCCCCTGCATGTCCATTGCCAAAAGGTGAAAATCATGTTTGCGTCAACGACCACCCGCACAGCGGGTGGCTTGGATTAGAAAATCAATTTATAGTACTGATATCTATTAGATACACAATAGAATGTGTTTTCACGTGAAACTTGAACTATTGTTTTGTGGCGGCAGTTAAGATAGAATACATGAGATCTTCGCAGAAAATTGTTCTTGTCTTAATAATAAATTTCAAAACCTTGATGATCCATGATCCGTATTACCGAGACATTATTTATTGATGAAGGCGAAATCCAGCTGGATTTTATGCGCTCATCCGGGCCGGGCGGCCAAAATGTCAATAAAGTGGCCACCGCTGTTCAATTACGATTCAACGTGCATCAATCGGCCTCCCTATCGGACGAAATTCGAGATCGCCTGTTGCGGATTGCCGGCAAAAAGGTGACTGAAGATGGCATCCTGATTATCAAGGCTCAGCGATTCAGAAGCCAGGACCAGAACCGCAAAGATGCCATTGGACGTCTGGTTGAACTGATCCGCCGGGCAATCGTTAAACCAAAGCCCCGGCGCAAAACCAGGCCATCCCCGGCAGCCAGGGAACGTCGATTATCAGCTAAAAAAAAGCACAGCGAAATTAAACGCCGCCGCCGCAGGGTCAAGCTCTCTGAAAATCCTTAGTTTTTAAGCTTCCAGACAAGTTTTGTGCAATACACCGCATCACGAAACGAACAATCCCCTTGACATCTGGTTTATTGATCCCGTAAGAATCAATTTCCTTCAGCCGGGCGTCCCAATGGGTGTGCACACCATAATTTTAATCGTTATTTAACGCATCGGGCACGGTAGTACTCGGAAAGGGCTTTGAAGATGAAAGCGATATCCTGGCAGGATTTTGAAAAAATTGAAATGCGCGCCGGTACGATCAGCCGGGTGGAAGATTTTCCTGCGGCCAAAGCCCCGGCGTATAAAATCTGGGCGGATTTTGGTAATTTCGGCATACTGAAATCCAGCGCCCAGGTGACCAAACTTTATTCCAAAGCAGACCTCATCGGGCGTCAGATTATCGGCGTCACCAATTTCCCGCCGAAGCAAATCGGGACCTTCATGTCGGAATTTCTGGTGACCGGCTTTATACTTGAGAGCGGCGAAGTGGTTCTCGCGCAGCCGCAGCAAAGCGTTCCGAATGGTTCCCGTCTCGCATAGAAACATAGAAGCAATGTGACGCTGAAAGATGGTAAAAAAACTGGAGCCCAAAGACAATTATTCGATCGGTGTGATTTCAGATACCCACGGGCGCATACCGTCCGGGGTACCGAACGCATTTAAGGGTGTCGACCTCATCATTCACGCTGGTGATATCGGTGAAGAAGCGATTTTAGATAAATTGTCAAAAATCGCCCCGGTTGCGGCGGTCCGGGGGAATATGGATTTTGGAAAATGGACTCGTCGATTGCCGGAAACAGAAGTCATTGAAATTGGCCAACTCGTTTTATACGTGCTCCACATTGAAAGCCGGCTGGATTCAGATCCGGCTAAAACCGGTTTTAAAGCCGTTATCAGCGGCCATACACACCGTCCGGATGTATATAAAAAGAACGGGGTTATGTTTATAAATCCGGGAAGTGCATCATATCCGAAATTCGGACATCCGGCTTGTGCTGCCTTGATTCAAATCAAGGGGGATGACCTTAGGGTAAATTTCATTCGCCTGAAAGACTGAGACCAACCGAAAGGAGAATTTCACAATGGGGGGTTTGTTTGGCTGTGTCACTAAAAATGATTGCCGGGATGATCTTTTTTACGGTACCGATTATCATTCCCACCTGGGGACCAAACGCGGGGGGCTGGCGGTGCAAAATTCAAATGATTTTTCCCGCTCGATCCACAACATCGAAAATGATTATTTCAGGTCCAAATTCGAACCCGATCTTGCAAAACTGCATGGCCGCAAGGGAATTGGCATCATCAGCGATCATGACCCGCAGCCGCTGATTATCGGCTCCCACCTGGGGGCCTTTGCGATCGTGACGGTCAGCAAAATCAACAATATCGACGAGCTCGCCGCCAAAGCGCTCAAAAGCAAACGGCATTTTTCAGAAATGAGCGGCGGCGAAACGAGTCCGACCGAATTGGTGGCCATGTTGGTCTGTGAAAACGAATCCTTCGAAGCGGGCATACAATATGCCCAGGAGGTCATCAAAGGATCCTGTTCAATGCTTCTGCTCACCAAAAACGGCATTTATGCAGCACGGGATAAACTGGGCCGCACGCCGGTTGTTATCGGTAAAAGGGAGGGGGCATTTGCAGCCGCTTCGGAATCGTGTGCCTTTCCCAATTTAGGTTATGAAATTGATAAATACCTGGGACCCGGTGAAATTGTTTTAATTTCGGCCGACGGTTGCGAACAAAGAAAACCGCCGCGGGAACAGATGCAGGTATGCGCATTTTTGTGGGTCTATTACGGGTATCCGGCGACCTGTTACGAGGGAATCAATGTGGAAGCCGCCCGAAACCGATGCGGCAAGGCCCTGGCCCAAAATGACAGTGTCGATATTGATTTTGTCGCCGGTATTCCGGATTCCGGTATCGGCCACGCCATCGGATATGCAAACGAGAAGAATGTCCCCTATGTCAGGCCCTTTGTTAAGTACACACCGACCTGGCCCCGTAGCTTTATGCCCCAGATTCAGAGTACGAGGGACCTTGTGGCTAAAATGAAACTCATTCCGGTCAAGGAGTTAATCGAGGGCAACAGAATCCTTTTTTGCGAGGATTCGATTGTGCGCGGCACCCAGTTGCAGGATACCATTCAAATTTTATACGAATGCGGAGCCAAAGAGGTTCACATGCGACCCGCCTGCCCGACCCTCATTTATCCCTGCGATTTTTTAAATTTTTCAACTTCACGATCAACGCTCGATCTGGCCGGCCGCAAAGCCATTTCGGAACTTGAGGTCTCAGATGACATAGATTTAGTGGAATATGCGACGGCAGGATCGGAAAAGAACCATGCGATGGTGGATAATATCAGACAGCGCTTGAAACTGACTTCCTTACAGTACCAGAAATTGGAAAATCTGGTTGCTGCAATCGGTTTGCCAAAAGAAAAGTTATGCACGCATTGCTGGGATGGCAGCAGTTATTTTTAAATTATCCGCTGAGAACAACATCACCAGAGGTTGCGAGATCAGTTGTATAGTTGCAGTTTTGACAAATTTCAAGTATTCTTAATAAATAGGGATATTACCCAGCCGGTAAGATTGACAAGATCTATAAATGGTGAGCTATTATTTCATGTCCTTTTTTCAGATAATGCAACAAAAAATTTTAAATCTTAATGTGTTATTATCGCTACTGTGTGTGTTTAGCCTTTATGGCTGCGCAGTTGCTGTGATTGGCATTGGTGCCGCCGGCGTCGGAGCTGCCGCTTATTTCAATGGAAAGCTGACAAAAACTTATGAATCGGAATATCATGAGACCATTCAGGCCGGCAGCGCTACATTAGAAAACTTAAAAATCCCCATAACGGAAACCATAAAGGATGAATTAAAAACCGAAATTAATGCCAGGCGCCCTGATGGCACGCCGATCGCGATTGAAATTATTAGGATTGAACAGGGTCTGACTCAAGTTTCCGTTAGAACCGGTTCTTTGGGCTTATGGGATAAAAGGGTTTCAGAACAAATTCAAGGCTATATAAGTCAAAACCTGAATCAGAGCCCAATTACGGATCAAAAATCATCGAAAAATTTAGCGCAAGAAGAATTAAAGCCCTCAGTCGGTCAAGGGGGGCAAACGGAAATTATCGAAGAAAATCTTGAGGTTAATTCTGTTCAGGAAACGGCTCATGCCGAATCTATGACCAGCCCCGGCAGACAAGAGCCGGCAGTCGATCCCGCAAAATCTGATGAAATGCTTGTCGACTCGATTTTCGTTCTTTTTTTTAAACAAAATTCAAATGATCTTTCGCAGAAAGCAGTTGAAAAACTTGATCAGGTTTTTGAAATTCTCATCAGGAATCCGAGTGCTGAAATTATACTTAATGGTTACTCAGACTCGATCGGCCCTGCCTCCTACAATGAAATGATCTCCGAAATCCGGGCCAATGCGGCCAAAAGCTATCTGATCGGAAAAGGTATCGCGCCTGCCAGAATGCTGGCTTTTGGTCATGGCTCGCAAAAATTTATCGCCAGCAATAAAAGCGCAGCAGGAAGACAGATGAATCGACGCGTTGAAATTGAATTGATCAATCCTTGAAACCGCAGCAGAACTTCCCGCCAGATCACCTATGCTTTGCGGGTCGTCCCGCGTTGCGGGATTCCCCTTTTGATCTTTCACTCCTTGTTGTGTCTCGCAAGTAATTTCCACAACACGATGTTATTTCAGGTGTCGGGTGTCAGGTGTCAGTAAACAGATGACCTCTGGTTACTGGCTTCTGGTCACTGGTTCCTGGCCAGAAGCAAGAAACGAGTAGCCAGCGGCCAAAAAGCTGACACCTGAACACTGACACCTGAAACCATAGACACCGTGGTGTTTAAATAAATCAACTGCACTAAAATATACCACACGACTTTTGTAAAATTTTTATGAGACACAACACTAGTGAAGATGCTTTATCATGACGATCGACCGCGGGGCACGAATTGACGGCAGTTTGTATCTTTCGACTTCCAGAGAATACTGATCCCCCGGCGCATCCGCGCGCACCGCATCCAATTCTTCCTCATCGACCTTCCCTTTCATTGCAATGATCGTTCCTTGTTTTGCCAGCAACGGTAGGGCGCTTTTCACAAACGACGGCAGATCAGACAGGGCCCGGCTGATAATGACATCAAAGGAAGTCGCCTGACCAGTACCTTTCATGAGGTTTTCAGTGCGGATTTGCCGGGCTTCAACATTTTCAAGACCGAGGATCCTGATCATATGTTTCAGAAAATTGATTTTTTTACGAACCGCGTCGATCAGAAGGACCGAGATAGACGGTTTTAAAATCTTGAGGGGCAGGCCGGGAAAACCGGCGCCGGAGCCGATATCGAGCAATCTGGCGCCGTCGGGAAGACATCCGGCAGGCGCCAGCGAGTCCACAAAATGCTTGATGGCAATGTCCCGGGGATTCGTAATGGCGGTGAGATTGATTTTTCGGTTCCAGGTGAGCAACTCGGAAGCGTGGATGGAAAACGGGGCGGTGATATCCTCATCGATTACAATGCCCAGTTTTTCGGCATTGTCAATGATGAAGCATTGCCACTCCCTGGAGCCAATTTCCATTTCATTCTACAGTCCTTGTTCGATATTCGATATTCAACTTGCCATCAAAGCTGAAACCCAGATTTTGAACTCCTGACACCTGAATTCCTATTAATTAATACAAACCCGCCGCACCTCAGCCATATCGGTGAGCCCCTTAAAGACTTTCATGATACCATCCTGCCTCAGCGTGGCCATGCCTTCTTTCATCGCCTGGGCAAACAGCATTTCCGTGTTGGCCTGCTTTTTGATCATTAATTTGATTTTGGGCGTTCCCTCCATAAGTTCATGGATACCCATCCGGCCGCGGTACCCGGTATTTGAACAGCTATCGCACCCGACAGCCCGGAACAGGGTCAGGTCCGGGCTATATTCGATACCGGTTTGGGCCCAGTATTTTTCGCCGAAATCCACGTAAACCATTTCATATTCGTCTTTGGTCAATGGGTATTCTTCCATGCAGTCTTTGCATAGGCGCCGCGTCAGCCGCTGGGCCAGTACGCCAAGAAAGGCATCGGAAAAATTAAGCGGGTTTAAGCCCATATCCAGCAAGCGGGTGATGGTTTCGGGCGCACTGTTGGTGTGCAGGGTGGAAAAAACCAGATGCCCGGTCAAAGAAGCTTCAATACCGATTGAGGCGGTCTCCTCATCCCGCATTTCACCGATCATGATGACATCCGGGTCCGCTCGCAGAAAGGCCCGCATCACCCGCGCAAAATCCAGTCCGATTTTGGGTTTTACTTCCACCTGGCGCAGACCGCCCTGGGTGATTTCAATCGGGTCCTCGGCCGTCCATATCTTAATCCCCGGTTTATTGATGTGACCGAGAATGGCATGCAAGGAGGTGGTTTTACCCGAACCGGTGGGCCCCACCGCTAAAACGAGGCCGTAAGGTTTGGCGATGATGTTCTTCATCACTTTGGTGTTGCGGGCGGTCATGCCCATCTCGTCGAGTTCCATCGCTCCGGCCGAGGCCAGAATTCTCATGACGACATCTTCGAAGCCACCTTGCGTCGGCAGGGTTGCCACCCGGAGCTCAAAAGTGGGAACGCCTTTACGTCTGAACTTGATCTTGCCGTCCTGGGGTAACCGCCGCTCGGCGATATCCAGATTAGACATAATCTTGACTCTGGAAACAATACCACGAACCATGGAATTGGGGACCTTCATGTACTCCTGGCAGACGCCGTCTAACCGGAAGCGAATGGTTGTCGATTTGGCAATCGACGAGGGTTCGATATGAATATCCGACGAATTTTTGCGGTAAGCGGCAATGATCACCTGATCAACAAGCTTGACGATTTTACCGGAGGCCTCGTCGTAACCTTCATCTTCTATTTGTTCTTCCTCCTCCTCTTCAAAGGAAACATCCGGCATGAGGTCGAAATCTTCGAGGGTTTGGTCGGCCGTCTTCGTTTCGCCCGTCTGCGGTCCGCCATCAAAAAACTGAGCGATGTATTTCTCAATATCTTCGCGGATCGCCACGGTAAAGTTTATCCGGCTGGTTTTCATCAATGCCTTGATATTATCTGTTTTATTCAGATCCCGAGGATCATCGACCAAAACTTCAACGCCTTCCTTGTCCCAGCTCATCGGGACCCAGTATTCGTTGAGCAGGAATGTTTTCTTCAGATTGGAGAGCAACTCTACCGGAGCCGTAACAGCAGAATCATAATCACGAAAGGTGGTGTCATAAAAAAGGGAAAAGGATTTGGCGATGGCGGCTTTGTTGATTTTATTGTGTTCGATCAGAACAAATTCCACACTTTTGTTCATCTTTTTGGCAAGCGCAAATGCCTTCTGCAGCTCGTCAGTCGTCACCATTTTTTCACGTAGCAAGTAGTCATATTTCGAACCGGTAGTAAATGTGGCCGCCACTGAATCCATTCGCTTTTTGATATTGGCATCAGCGGGGTCCAACTCGTGGGCGCGTTTGTAATTTTCAAGGGCCACTTCGCGATGGTCGCGCTTCTCCATATCCTGGCCAAAAATAAAAAAGATGTTGGCAGCAGCTTTTTTCTCCAGCTTCTGGGCGTTTAGCAGGCCCTTGAATTTTTCAGACGCCTTGGAAGGAGAGTGCAGTTTTAGCATACTTTCGCTGATTTCAGGAACGACCTTCTCAACCGGATAATCTTCTTTAAGCAATTTGGCATATTCTGGAATAGCTTCCCCATGAAGCCCCATTTCCTTAAAGGCCGAGGCACTATCAAGAATGGCGGGGACATCTCCCTGATTAGAGAGGCGTTCACGCAGCATGGAAATATCTTTTTGTGAGACCCCCTTGGGCGCAGATTCCTCTTCAGTGTCAATTTCTTGTTTTAGCAGCCGAATGCGCTTCTCAATTTTTTCGTGGGTGGGGGCATCCTGAGGAGATACACTACCAAGAATCTTTTCGTAAATTTTCAACGAATCTTCAAATAAGCCCATTGAACGGCAAACTTCGGCCTCATTAATTTTGGATTCGATATCTGTATTCATTTATCCTCATATACCTTTCATTTGAAATATCGTGATTGCGGGGTTGAGTTCAAAAACCGTCAACTGGCCTGTATTCAGCCGCCCTTTTTTTTAAAAAGTCTGCCAATTTTTTTGCCGGATTTCGATGGCTTCAGCGATGGTAAAAGTATGTCGCAGTTTAATCGGATCATGGCAATTGGCACAAACAGGGCCATTAAAATGACAATATATCCGATCTCGGCTTTGCGGATATAGATCCGCCCTTTTTCAAAAACCAGATCGGCCTCCCGCATACCTTCCAGGGATTCGATAAAAAAGCTCCAATCCCGGCCTTCAGGCCCCTCATCCTCAGAGGATTTGAACTCTTTGAAAATTAGATCCCCTTTAAATGAGAACAGCATTACGCCGCTGACACCGTCTGTACTCAATATATCCTTAAATAGCTCTCGCATACGCTCCATGCAATTTGGACGCTCATTTTAGGTTTACCTAAGTTGAGCGATTGTCGAGGTTGCCGCAGCTACAAGGAAGATGTCGTTCCGTTATAGTTGACTATACGGGACGGCATCTGACGCCGTAAATGCGGTAAGATCGGCAATCCCCGGAGGGGTTTTGAATTTTAAAAATATAAATCGATAGAATTCTTCAAGAATTAAGATATTTCCCCGATGTTAAAATTTAAAACGCTCATCTTGGGTGATATTTATTCACTGATCACTCGAAGAATTTTATCCCGGGGGCACTTAGAGTCAACTGTAATTACAGTGGTCTTTTGACCCGGTACAAGAATGTAATCGTTGGTGTCGCCTTTGTCGATGTATGCGAGCGTGAAGCCACCCAGGTGGAAAAACTCACCCGCCTTTGACAACTGGGCGACGCGGCTGTCCCAGAACTCATCCTGGTATAAATCTTCCAGACCGCATTGCGGGCCTATTTCTTGTTCGATTCTCCGCTTGAGCCGCTTTAGCCGATCGGCAGGCTCCTCCCCGCTCGGCTCGATTTGCTCCATGACGCTTTCAGGTACTTCTTCCGGCTCTTCTTCGTCTTTGCGCCGCATGGCCTCCAGAATAAGCGGCTGCAAATCACTTTGAATTTTGTTTTCTTTCAGGGCACAGCCATTTTGTATGGAAAGATTCACCGCATCCCAGGAAAAAATTTCATGGGCTGCTGATTCGCCCTGCATATTGTTTACCCTGGCATCTAATAATTCCCCATCGCTAAAAAACAGAATGCCCTTTTCCCCTCCCGATTTTTCCTCCAGCCGAATTGTGCAGGTTTTTTGTTCCATTTCGATTAACTGCAAAAACATACCCGATGAAACATTGTGGAGCGTGCCGCCTTCTGATTCCTTTCTCAGGGTTGTCAAAATCTGACGCGCAAGATTCTCAATTAAAAAGGGTTTGGCAATATATCCAACCGCCCCTCCTTTGCGCGCCAGCTGCTCCATTTCAGGTGTACTATAACCCGTAATAATAATGACGGGAATGTCCGGATAATGCTCCATGATATGAGCCAGCAGCTCAAACCCGTCCATGTTGGGCATTTTTAAATCAGTCACCACCAACGAAATAATATTTTGCTTAAGGCCCTTTAGGGCCTGCAGGCCATCTTCGGCCAATAAGACCGCAAACGACTCCTGATATTTTTTAAAACCTTCTTTAAGCGCATGCAGCATTTCAGTATCGTCATCGACCAACAGTACATTTTTTATCATCGCTCTTCCTCACTTTCATGTGACCAGGAAGCTTTTTCGATATCGACGATTTTAATTCCGGCTACATAATCCATTGATTCATATTTTTTAATCCTACCTAATTTATCGGTAATATCATTCATTTTCTTGATCTGATTATGCACTTTGACGATTTTCGGGTAAAAGCGGTTATCCTTCTGTAATCCGGATAAAATTTCATTGATCAGGTTATGGATAATCGTCAGCGGCTGATTCAGTTTATGGGCGACGCCGCCGGCCATCTCCAGAACACCCTGAAACTTTTCAGACCCGGTCTGTTCCTTTTGACGGGTAATAATTCGAGAGACGTCTCTGGCAATACACTTGATATGATTTGCCCGCCCGTTGTTTTTTATCAAAAATGCCTGGCATTTAAGGTGGTGCAATTTTGAATTTACATCTAGCACCGATAAAATGGCTTCATTACGGCCGATTTTAAAAACATCGGCAAGAAAAATAAGAAACAGCTCACGATCGCCGGGAGCCAGAAACTCGGATAACGATTTACCCAGCAACCTTTCTTTGGGCGCTCCGAACAGGCCTTCAGCAGCCGAATTAATATTAATCAGATCTCCGCGAAGATCAAAAATAATGATAATCTGACTTAGGTTCTCAACCGGCCCTTCTATTTCGCGCACCTGAGTATCGGTATCTATGTCTGATGTAATTTCCTTCAGAATGCCGTCAATATTAATGGCAATACCATCATCATCCAGGATCGCTTTCGCCGTTATGGCGCACCATATCGGTGTACCATCTTTTTTCTTGAGGGCAACGGGCACCTCGTTAATACGGCCGGTTTGCATAACAGTGTGAATAAGATTTCCACGGTCTTTTTTGTTCTGGTAAAATTCTATGACCGGATAGTCGATCAGATCCAAAGCGTAGTCAAATCCAAATAAGTCGGCAAAGGCATAATTACAATAAACGATTTTGCCTTCAATGGTCGTGCGGAAAATCGGCGCCGGAAGACCATCAAAGAATTCCGCATATCTCCGAGCCGAGTAATCACCGGCATTTATTAAGTTTTCGCCAGACATGGATCCATACCTTGATTTTGGAATTTGGAATTTGGATTGCGGATTAAAACCGATGCAGTTGACCCTTAGCTATTGGGTCGATCACTAAATCCAAAATCCAAACTCTAAAATCCAAAATTTATATAATTCCAATATTATCCGAATGTTACATCATACCCAGCCAATTCATCAGCATATGTTTGCGACCACGAATCGAGGTTTTCAATCAGGGCGGACCGCAACCCCAATTCCCGTGCCATTTCATTTACCACCGCAACGACCCCTTCAACCAGATCACGATCACTGACTCCGCCCGAAAGCCTAATCTTTTGTTGCGTATATTCAAATTCACCGGCAAATGGGTCTAGAAAGGCAAAGCGTTCTGCATTTTCGACAAATTTTTGCTTGAGTAGCTTATGAAAATCAGTCTTTTTTTTCCTTTTTTTATCTACCACCTTTTCGAATATGCCCAGCAATCCCTCCATCATCAAAATTGCTGCTTGTGGTTTATTCGGCTCTGCTGCAACCGGTTCATTGTCGGTTTGGGCATTCTTAAATGAAATCCGGCAAACATTAAAGGTGCCGCCCAGTTCCTTGGTTTTCAGGATAAGCAAGTCTTGATTCTTTTTTGATGGGCTTGGCGCTCCGTTGCCCCAGGAATAAGAACCGCCCATGATTTTTCCGTTTATTAGAAAAATAAGACCCTTTTCCTTACCCTTGCCGATTGTGACATCAATATAACCGGTCATTTTTTCAGCACTCATCTTTTTAATCAGGCCCTCGAGGTCCGTAAATTCAGTACTGAGATCTTTATAGATTTTTTCTGCCGTCGGAATGTTGGCCCAGAAGTAAACTTCTTCAGGTCCGATTTGATAAATATTCACGCTGAAATTATACTCGTCTCCGGCTGCTAAAAGTCTCTCAACCGCGTCTTTGCCTGAAATTGAAATATCTTTATCCTGGAAAAAACCACTCACCAGCCGGTCTTGATCGAAAAAAATGACCCCCTCGGCTGCATGGGATTTAAAATAGATGCCGCCCGAACCAATTTCACCTTGAAAATGCTCAAGTAATTTCCTGATGTCTAAATAATAGATATTCAAGTTTTCAAGTACAGGCTGCTGTTTGGGAATAACAACCATTTTGCTCCTTAGTCTGTTTCTTTTGCGTTCGAGTGGAAATGGCGCCACTCGATTTTTTTACAACGAATGCATAAATAATGATGGTCAATATGCCATTTGATTAGCGACTTGACGATCTTCGTCTACGTAAGCGTTCAATTGACAAACGTATGCTATCCTGCATTCTTGAAATTGCCTCGGCCAGTTCTCCGATTTCATCCTTGGATTGAGCTTCAATTTCGATCCCGAGGTCTCCGATACTGATCCGTTCGGCAACATCGGTTAGCGATTTAATTTTTCCGGTGAGGCGATGGCCGTAAATTGAAACGATAATACCGATTAAAAATATCGTTCCACCGAGTATGGCCCAGGTAATCAGTCGTGTTTTTTCAGTAAGAAGATTGGCCCGCGTTTCCATCAGTTTAACCGGCCCGGTGAATTCATCCAGATAGGTCGTGGCTGCAACCACATATGGTGTCCCGGCAACGGGTGTGCAGACCATAAATTTTTCACGAAATTTTCCATCCTTGTCCTGCCAGGTATAATAGCCCTGAGATCGTTTCCCGCCTTTTACGCCGGTGTATATTTTCCAAAAACCCGGAAAATTCGTACCCAGGGGTTTTTTCAGCGTTGACATATCAATACTGATGATCTTGGGATTCACATGGGCCCAGGTGCGCCAGATATTGTCCGGGTCGGGCATCTCATAAAGCGCTGTATAACCCGTCAAGCCGACTTTCTGAACCGCCAGGGTCTTAAACCCCATATCATTCATAAAGTCTGCTTTATTGAGCTCTGGGTGAGCCAAAAGATATAACCGGCACTGGATAGCAACGGCTGTCGAAAGATCCGCGATCTTGTCTTCTGCCATCTGATTAACAATTTTCGTACTTTCATCCGTCAGTAAGCCAGCCATTTTGTCAAATTGCCATAAATACAACAGGCTCGCACCGATCATGAGAAGCAATGGAACGAAAAAAAACAGCAAAAGCATTTTGCTGCGCAAATTCATAAGACCGGACTTGCGAGCCGGCTTTACCGGAATTCGTTCTTCAGCGGTGCGGTCCAGCTTAATTTCAGGCTCGGCCGGGGGTGCGCCGCTATCCGTTGGTTCAGTGGCGGTTTCGCTGACGGATAAATCGACCGTGGAAGACTCCGCAGTTGCAGCTTGCGGTTTTGATACCATGATCATGTGTGTGCATACACGGCATTTAAACCGTGCGGCAGCGCCTTTTATTTTCGAAGGATCGATCCGGTACTTTTTCCCACATTCCTCACAGATGACAATCATGGCTGAACTCCTCTATCATAAATCTTGAATTAAGCCGGCGGATTCGGCGATTCCAACTTCTCATTAATTTTCATGCAAGATTCAGAAAATAAAATAATGGGCCCTATTAGGCTCAGGCCGGCAAGTAATTTTTTTCACGTATCTTGGCGGCCATCATTTTAAGAAAGACATTCTTTTTTTCTTCACGTCGTATCTCCTGGGCCAATCTGTCTATCAATTCAGCGACGCGATGGCCGGGAAATCGAGACAATTCATAACCCAGATCTTCAACTTCATCTTCTATCAGCACCTGGGCAATCGGCCCGATGGCAATCGATAGATGGGCCACCAGATACTCGAAAAAATCTTTGTCCAGCATGATAATTTTTTGGTCCTCTTTTTTGACCAAGCCATTTTGCATGAGTTTGGCAATGATTTCACGCATGGAGCTCATATTCAAACCGGTTTGTCTGGCCACGGCACCCAGTGGCGCTTTACCGTCCAACGCCATAAAAACAGAAAGCATTCGATGGTCAAGCGGGAATTCTCCAATGTCTTGCCGCACGACACGCTTAAAAACCATAGCGGATAATTCGCTTGACGAAAAATCCATTTTTTACCTCACCGGAGTCATTTTCAATTTAGGAGCCAGCTAAAATGCTGTATTGATAGGGATTCTTACTTTGATTTTTGGAGTACTCGTAATTCCTGTTTTAAGGCATTTAACTCGGAATGAATAAAATTTTTCAGTTCCTCAACTGCGTCGGCCAGATTTGCAAGAGATTGAGGTGCGCCTGGATCCGAAGGCTTACTTTTCAGAGCAGCTTTGCCGGAGACTTTGCTGCCGGGTCTCGCGGCATTTTTCTGCCGGGGTGCTTTGATCAGGGACTCAAGTTCTTTGGGAGCTGACATCGCTTCTTTCCGAATCACTTTTGCTGCCTTTTTCTTTGAGACCTGATTCCTGAGTTGTTTGTATTTGTTCATTTCAGTGCGAAGTAATTTTTTCTTCTCCGATCCCGCCATATTTTCTGATTTGACAACTTCTTCAAGACGAGAAAAAGCCGAGTTGAGAATTTTAAACGTTTTTGGATGGGCATTCCCGCGATTGGTTTTAATATAAACACCGAGAGAACCCAAAAGCTGAAGAAACATTAAAATGATTTTTTCGTTTTTATAGATCACTTTCAGGCTGTCTATTTGGGAAAGAAGACCGGTCAATGCCTCTTCAGTAATTTCCCAGTCAATGGAAAGAACCAGATTCTTCAACTCTGCAAGAGGATAATCATCCGGGGCACGTTCGCCATCGACCTCTTCAGCAGCTGCCTCTGTTAAATCAAAAATTTCTTCATCTGCCGTTGAAAGTAGTTTTTCTTGCGATTTATTTTCTTTTGCAACCGCATCTTTTGCTTCGACAGGATTTTCATCACCAAAAGACGTATCCCCTTCTCCAAAGAGATCATCCAGGCGTTTCGCAATCTCGGAGTCCAACTGATTGTCCTTGGGTTTGTCGACCAATTTATCCCTCCTATTTCAAGTCCCTTTTTATAGACGCTACCGTCATCGAAATAATCTTTTTCAAAGTCGTGACGACATTGGTGCCTTTCAGCGCGCTGGCTTTAAATGACGGCCTTTTCAACTGGCTGTTGAGATCTTTTTCAAGAAGATCGGTCGGAAGCAGCGGTATTCCCTGTTCGAAAAGGTCGGCCTTGTTATACTGGATGACACAAGGGATCCTAAAAATGCTTTTTTTATAATTGGCAAGGTTTTCCTGGAGATTTTTTAAGGACAAAATATTTTTTTCACGGCGGACCGCCATGGAGTCGGCAACAAAAACAATCCCGTCCACCCCTCTAAGGACTAATCTCCGGGTCGCATTATATTTCACCTGCCCGGGTACGGTGTAAAGCTGGATTTTAACATCGTATCCATTGATCACACCGATATCAAAAGGCAAAAAATCAAAGAAAAGCGTACGATCACCATGGGTTTTAACGGTGACCATCTCGGTG
>Ga0209536_100007644_pt1 | contig 16372 bp, 17 predicted proteins | sample DeeMarSeWOR28_12_FD_187461 | JGI IMG/M metagenome (GOLD analysis project Ga0209536, IMG submission 187461) | Marine sediment microbial communities from White Oak River estuary, North Carolina - WOR-2-8_12 (SPAdes) (version 2) | ecosystem: Environmental > Aquatic > Marine > Intertidal zone >...
TGTGCTTGAGATTTGGGCACCAGAGCAGGTCGGGGCTCGCATTTCACCAAACGGAGTTTTTAATGATATGGGGAGTGAAGACTTCAGGGAAACGTATGTTTATGTAGCAGAAGAGTTGAACAAACTAAAACTTGGTTATCTGCACATCATGGACGGACTGGCTTTCGGTTTTCACCAAAAAGGTGAACCAATGACGCTGGCGGAATTCAGGCCCATTTTTCAGGGAATACTTGTCGGCAACTGCGGTTACACCAAAGAAACAGCAGAGGAGAGAATCGCAGAAGGCAATGCGGATGTGATAGCCTTTGGTCGACCTTTTATAACGAACCCCGATTTGCCCGAACGATTCAAGAATAACTGGCCTTTAAACCTGGCTGAAGACATGTCGTTATGGTATACCCCGGGAGCAGAAGGGTATACTGATTATGCGCCCTTTGAATCATCTTATTCGGTGCAGTCCTAATCGAAAGTCCACATATCTGAGTCCTATTTTTGTGAGTTTTTCTACTACATACAGAGGCATTCTACCGGAGCGAGATATCCGCTTCTCTGCCATAATTTTTGAGTATTTGAAAGTTTAAATTCTTAACATCTCCAAACCTTATCTGCAAAAACTACCGGCTTACGATTATCCCCGTGCTGCCTTCACTGGTAAAAGATCCGATCTTTGATCAATTTGCTGTATTCGGTCTCAGCAATAGTGTAGACGTAAACAACTACAGGACTACTTCAAACCAAAAACTGGAATAGATAAAAGTATAAGATACCAAATAGTTAAGGTGGATATTACCTAGTTTCGATTCCCATGCACTTCCGCCACTGGTTTACAGAGGGTTGAGGTATATACCTTAACCCTTTTTTCTTGTTCTGAATGGGACTTTGAATGGGATTTTGGTAGTAATGTAGTACTTCAAATACGGGAGGCCAGAGAAAAGGCTAGCAGGTCCCTTGAGTGGTTTTCCCCGTCCGTCTGCAGCGAGTGGTTGGGGCTCGACCCTTTACTCGTAATGGGTCCACATTCTAATAACCTTGACCACCTTCTCTTTACTAAGAATTTCGTAAACCAATCGGTGTTGGATATTTATGCGGCGAGAGTAAGCTCCTGCTAAGTCACCAATAAGCTTTTCGAATGGAGGTGGAGTCTGGTAAGGATTTTCTCGGAGGATGTTAAGTAAGCTTTCAGCTCTGGAACGGAGACCGGCAGCAGCTAACTTTTTCGCATCTTTCTGGGCCTGTTTTGTGAAGACGACGCGCCATTTCACCAATCAAGATCCTCTGCGCACTCTTCAATGGGTGTTGCTAAACCTTCCCTGATCGATTCTCGCATTCCAGGAACTGAAAGGAGATAGAGTGTTTCCTGCACCGCTCGCCAGTCGTCCTCGGAAATAAGTACCGCATTTGCCCGCTTGCCGGTAATGATAATCGGCTCATGAGAAGACGCAGCTTGATCTATCAAGCGATAGAGCTTAGAACGTGCTTCTGTTGCTGTGACGGTGGGCATAAGTTTACTCCCTATTCAAAGACAGAATGAAGCATACGCTATTACGTACGCTTTGTCAAGTCAATTCCAAGAGCCCCAACCTTAAATTATATGGTCAATTATCCGCTTTATAATGCGGAATACCTCCTAACTCAACCCTAAATTGCTTAAGACAATAGTTACTTGTCCCATGGCACGTACGATTATTGAAAGCGAGAAATGCTTAAACGGACATTTCACCCTCCTGTCTCAACCCAATACCCACCTATCCTCCTATCTCAAAACTTGATGGGACTTGAAATGGGGCTTCAGTTGAAAATGGATCCGTTCAGGGTTGGTTCAGGATTTCTGAGGTAGTTACTCCAGGTAGGAAATTTCCACTGATTTAAATAGTCAAAATTCTATTGTGATCTTATATAGTTAGCTGGCCCCGGACTTCAAGTCCGGTGTGGGGCAGTGAGGGCTGTTTTAGCCCCAACATGAGGCTATTTATCAGTCATTTATACCAGCATTTGAACCAGTTGACTTGGTCTGACCCCAATCGCCAATCGTATTGCGCGCTAAAAAATTTAGATACCTACAGAAAGGGCGACGCTGACGGGCTTTGATGGTTCAGCGGAGGGGATCAAAACCTTTCCTCTCGCAACTAGTCCAGCACTGATTGCATCTTAGTCCGCACTGCATCCAGATTGCTTCCGTCGTAGCGAATGACTCTTGGGTGTTCAAAACCTTCGTTCGCAGGCTGCGCAGGTACCACACCCAGACCGTTGGCATGATGGTCGAGCCATGCCAAAACAAATTTGGGAGAATCGTCGACGAGGATCCTGCCATAAACGAGGCTTTTATCTTCCGTTACGGTAATTTTCACCGACCTGCCGATATTCTTATGACACCACTGGACCTTCTCCGACCAGGCCGACGGTGTGTCGTGAGGCCCCATCGTGAGAACCTGAATCTGAAACCCCAGCTCCCGGGCCACCCACAGAAGGTCGAAGCCAAGCGGCAGCTTTGGAAGGCTCAGCCACCAGCCGGTTTGGGCTTTGATCAGATCGAGCCTGGCACCGAAATATTTAGGTGCCTTGCGATCGTGCAGCCCATATTCCGGCTCGGCCAGCCCCTCAAGCCTTCTCAGATCCCGCCGCATCCGGCCGTCATAGTCGGCCAAGGTTCCGTCCATATCGAAGAGGGCAATATGATGTGTCTTCATAAATGGATCTCTTTTCCAAAATGCCACACCACCAGAGTGATTCGGCCAGAATCAATGCTCAACGTATTCTCTGAGGTTGGCGTGGTCGCCATTTGCCTGCGGCAAGGTTATCATCAAAAGAATGCGTGCCTTGGGACCTTTCAGATCGCCTCCCAGGATAACCCCGGCCTTTTCCAGGGTCTCGCCCCGCCTTCATCGCCGTAAATCGGAGAAACCCCACCGTGATAAACCCGGGTCGTAACGACCACAGCGCCGCCCGTTGCGGGTTCGGTCTTTTCAGCGATAGTATCTCCCCTTGCTAATCACCGCCACCGTCGGCACTTTCGCCCGAGCCAAAGGCGTAAAACTTAAAAAACGGTATATCTGTACTGACTGCGGTCGGACATTTAACGACCTTACACACAGTCCGCTTGCCGTGACTTGGTACCAGGCGCGTATGATCCAATTTTTTGACCTCCTGGTAGAAAGGAGAGATCCTTAAAAAGTGCGCACAGAAGCCGAGAATAAGCATGTCCACTGCTTTTTTCTGGCGGCACAATATTCTGGCCTCTCTGCTTGCAAACGACCTTGATTATCTCTCCGGTATTGTCGAGGCCGATGAGACAATGTTTCTTGAATCGCACAAGGGCACTAAAAACATCGATTTTCGCAAACCCCTTAAGCGTGGCGGAAAGGCTAAAAAACGCGGCCTGAGTGATTTATTAGGTGGCTATCCTCGTTGGGATCGACCCCAAGGCGGAATTCTGTTACGATGCAGCCATAAATTTCAAATCGTTTGCCAAGGGTGAAAGCCTGAAACACCGTGTCATTAATGCCAGCAAGGGGCAGCGGGTAGTCCAAGGAATCTATCATATCCAGCATGCGAACAGCTACCACAAAAGGTTAAAGGGCTGGTTGGAAAGATTCCAGGGCGTGGCAACCAAGTATCTGAACAATTACCTCTACTGGTTCTACATCCTCGAAAAACGCAAGACCTTAGAGCACTAGAAGAAGTACAAGCAATTGTTGCTCAACAGCAACCTAACCCCCATCCGGGTTTTGTGTAAAGATTTCAGGCCTTGCTTGATTTAAGGCATACAAACCAAAGGATCGATCAGTGGAAAATTATCAACTCTTGATAGACCTTCATAAAAGTGCAAACCGGCAGGGTCCAGGCAGTGATACAGAGACGGAAAAGGCTCTGAGCCTGGCTATGATAGACCAAAAAGCGCCGTTAAAGATAGCTGATATTGGCTGCGGAACAGGAGCTTCCACCCTGTTGCTTGCTCGACTATTGAAAGCCCAGATTACAGCAGTAGACTTCCTTCAAGACTTCCTCGAAGTCCTTGAAGACAGGGCTGGAAATATGGGGCTTTCTGAGAAAATAACGACTCTTAACTGCTCAATGGATAATCTGCCATTTGATGATGAGGAATATGATGTTATCTGGTCTGAGGGAGCGATATATAATATCGGTTTTGAAAAAGGCGTTATGGACTGGAATCGTTATTTAAAAGTGGGCGGAGTGCTGGTTGTTTCGGAGATCACTTGGATTACAGATTCCCGCCCACCGGAAATCCAGAAATATTGGGAGGGCGAATATGCCGAAATAAATGTGGCCTCTTCAAAGATAGGTGTACTCGAGAACAACGGCTATTCTCCGATTGGCTATTTTGTTTTGCCAGAGTATTGCTGGTTGGATAATTATTACCGACCTATGCAGGATAGATTCAAGGATTTCCTTAACCGGAATGGCACTAGTGAAGAAGCACGCGCAATAGTGGAATGGGAAAAGCGGGAAATTGAACTGTATGAGAAATATCGAAATTACTACAGCTACGGTGTGTATATCGCAAAAAAAGTGGGGTTGCCAGTAGCATAGATGCTTTTCAAGCTTAAATCTGTTGGCTTACATTACAATTCAACAAACTTTACGATAACAGCCAACGGAAAAAAATAACGGCACTCCCTCCGCTGCGAGGGCGGACACCAGCCGCATGAAGGGCATCACGTGCCATCAGGCCATCATACTCGTCGAGTAGGGTTCTCGCCCGATCGAGAATTTCAGAGGTAACGGGAAGAACCGCCGGGAAAATGCGGCGAGCCAGATCATAGACTCTTCGCCCATCCACCCAACGGTTCAGAACACGGTAGCGGTGCAGGATCTCTTGCAAGACCTCCGCATCGACGGTGGCTTCCACTTTTCCCTCAGCAACATTTTCCAGAAAGGCCACGCTGGGAGCCTTGTAGGAATGCTCAGCACCAGCAGCATACATGATGATATTTGAGTCGACGAGGATCAACGGAGGAGCTCCTCAGGTTCAGCTACCGATTCCTCTTTCATCTTTTTCACGTCCTTTACTGGAAGCTCGAGCCCCGCCAAGCTCCGCACCGCTTCGATCCTATCTTCCTTTGAAACGATCCCATATTCCTTTTCACAAGCACTTCGAACGAGCTCACCGAGACTGACCCCTTTCTGGACCGCAAGGCGGGAGAGACGTTCGTGAAGATCTGGGGGAAAAAGGATGGTAGTCTTCTTGGAAAGCTCCATATACGCCTCCATATATGGAAGATCATCATGGCACTCTTGTAACGTCAAGACTAATGTCAGGTCGCTGCACGGTTGGATTTTTCAATTTTACGGAAGTACATAAGGAGTAGACAGCTTCCCCTGGAAGGTATCTCAGTAAGGGATTAAAACATTCCGGATAAGGGTGTCTTTGGTTGGGTATCATTTTTGCTTATAAAACGAGGAAAAGGAAAGAATAACCATGGTGAAATGATACTTTTCGTAAACGGGGGGAGTAAAAATGAAAAAAATACTGCTGCTGATTATGTGCTTCATGGTCGCGGGATGTGCTGTCCGTGAATTCACACCGGCCGGATACTCTTTAAGCAGGTCTTCCGGCGCTCCGTTCACCGTCAAAGGCAGGGTGTGGGTGCACAATGCTACTCCGAGTAGAGTAGAGAAATTGGGTATCAATCTGCAGACCGATCTCAAGGATTGGGGGAACCAATTGGCCTACGGTCTCAAGTATAATCTTAAGCACAGAGGTGCAGAGATTGATCGTAGGGCAATGAAGAAAATAAGTATACAAGTAACGCACGCTGAGGTAAAGAATAAGTTACTCACGTATACGGCTTATATGGAGTGCACAGTTAAACTAGGAAACGGTTATTCTCAAAGATTTAATGCTCACCATAGCGATCAAGTGGACGAGGATGCTTGCTCAGGTCTTTTACCTGTTGTTATCGAGAGAATAATGTCAAATTCCTCAGTTGTAAGATACTTGAGAGCGACATAGGGGACAAACTGATAAATCGATTTAGGCAGGAAATGAGGGACGAGGGATGGGAAAAACAAACAGAGAAATTGATACCAAGCTCATTCATGCCGGTGAGCCAAAGCCTTCTATTTTAGGAGCGGTTAGCATTCCCATCTTCCAATCATCAACCTTCGAGTATGCTGGTCAGGAAAGCTACCATGATTTACGCTATATTCGCCTAAATAATACTCCCAACCATGTTGCCCTTCATGAGAAACTGGCGGCCTTGGAGAATGGTGAAGCGGCGGTAGTTTGCGCCAGCGGCATGGCGGCCATATCAACTGCGCTGCTCGCGTTACTCTCCGCTGGGGATCATTTCCTCGCCCAAGACTGTCTCTATGGTGGTACCCATGACCTCATCACCAGAGACCTCCCTTCCTGGGGAATCTCATCTGATTTCATCTGTGGTAAAGATCCGGACCTTTGGAAGAAGCTATTGCGCTCAAATACCAGAGCTGTCTATGTGGAGAGCATAACAAATCCTCTGATGCAGGTTGCCGACCTAAAGGCCATAGTGGAATTTGCCAGGGAGCACCTGCTCTATTCGATTATCGACAACACTTTTACCAGCCCGATTAATTTCCGTCCTCTGGAACACAACTTTGATCTCTCTATTCACAGTTGTTCCAAATACCTAAATGGCCACTCAGACATTGTAGCGGGGGCAGTGATCGGTCGGCAAGAACTCATTACCAAGATCACCCACAAGCTCAATCATCTGGGAGGAACTCTCGATCCTCACGCCTGCTTTCTTCTCCATCGCGGCGTCAAGACCCTTGCGGTGAGAGTGAGACAGCAGAATGCAAGTGCGCTGGAGATCGCCCGGTTTCTTGAAAGTAGGCCAGAGGTGGAAAGGGTGCACTATCCCGGGCTTGATAGCCATCCCCAACATATCCGGGCGAGGGAGCTTTTCGACGGCTTCGGCGGCATGTTGAGTTTTGAGCTGAAAGGAGATGTGGAACTGGCGGAACGCTTCATGCGGAATACGACCATCCCCATCTGCGCCCCAAGCCTTGGTGGGGTTGAGTCTCTGATTACCCGGCCAGTTACAACTTCCCACGCTTGTCTCAGTGCGGAAGAATGTAAAAGGGTAGGAATCTCCGACACCTTGATAAGACTGTCTGTGGGCCTCGAGGCGACTGCAGACATTGTCTCGGACTTTGATCAGGCTCTGCGAAGTACTGAATAGGGCAAACTTGCAATAGACTTGCAGTATGACATCAACGCTGTATTTGGATATTTTACCCCAGCCGGACAATACCACGTGCGGCCCCACTTGTCTGCATGCCATTTACCGGTACTTCGGCGACGACATTCCCCTGCACCAGGTTGTTTCCGAAATCCCCCAGATAGAGTCTGGCGGTACGCTGGCTGTCTACCTTGCCGTACATGCTTTGCGCCGGGGATATAGCGCCACCATCTATAGTTACAACCTGCAAATCTTTGACCCTACCTGGGCTAATGCCTCGGGCGCAGAGATTGCCGAGAAGCTCAGAATTCAAGCTTCCTACAAAATAGACGATCCTGGACTCGAGGTTGCCACCGAGGGCTACCTGGAATTTATAGAGCTTGGCGGAGCTTTGCGTTTTGAAGTTTTAACAGCCGGTTTACTTCGCCGATATTTGAAACGGTCTTTACCAGTATTATCAGGCTTGAGCGCCACCTATCTCTACAATTCCGCCCGAGAATACTCTGAAGGCAACGATCTCGTTTTTGATGACATCCGCGGCAGATCCATGGGTCATTTTGTCGTCCTTGCTGGTTACGATAAAGAAGATCGCACGGTTCTCATTGCGGACCCGTTCCTGCCGAACCCTGTGGGTTCCGGGCAATACTACCGCGTCAACATATTGCGGCTGGTTTGCGCCATAATGCTCGGCACTCTCACCTTTGACGGCGATCTCCTCATCATCAAACCTTTCCCCGAGAAAAAACGGCGGGCTCTTTAGAAAATCATCTGCTCTGGCGAGCGGTTCTGTCTTAGCCGCTCATCTTCCCACAAGTATTTGTATCACCATCTAAAAATCTGATGCCACTGTGTAGGGATCAGACTAAAAAATGGCGTTAAAAAATGCTTGACGATATAGTCGAAAACGAGTATATCGTCAAAACTGACGATCTAGTCGTTTCTGGGTATATGGTCAATTTTGGCCCAAAAATTGCTACTCCCCCTGACTGCAAACGTAATGAAGCACAGCGGTGATGGGTATCGCAGTAAGGTTTTTCAGGTGTCAGGAGACCTATGATAGAAAAAAGTGCAAAAGCGAAGGGAAAGCCGAAAACACGCCAGAGAAGACGCGTCAAGGCCACACGGCTGAAACTGCTTAACGCAGCCCGTGATATGTTTGCCGAGAAGGGATTCGACAGTACCACCATTGACGACATCACTGAGCGGGCCGATGTGGGCAAAGGTACTTTCTACTACCACTTCACCGACAAGCAGGATTTAATTGCCGAGCTGATCGAAAGAATGATGGGCGAACTGATCGATAGCATCAATAAGCGCTGCGCGGATACAACAGATCTGCCAACTCTACTTGACGACATCGTAAAGATTCACATCGACTTCTTCCGTAATCGCTGGGAAGACTTCGTCCTCTACTTTCAGGGCTTGGCCGGCCTGAAACTCCAGGAGAGTTACTCGGGACTCGAAGTGCCATTCCTCAGTTATCTCGAGTCCATCGAGAACCTAGTCGATTCGGTAATTAAGCACCGACTGCCAGCGCCGCTCCTTCGCCGCTTCGGCTGTGCGGTAGCCGGATTTGTCTCCGGATACTACTCTTTTGCCGTCATCTCTACCGAGGACGAGGACGTGGACAAGGCTCTTATGGAAATGCGCGGCGCCTTCGTCTCAAGTCTGACCAGATTTATTAATGAGGCACTTCCAGCCGACAAAGCCAAGGCTGGATTTGAATAAAAAAGGGATAGAAAGATTTGCGCTTGACGGGCTGATACACAACAAAAAGGAGGATACAGGGCATGGAAAGCGCGCAATTATTGAACTTCAGCGTAACTGATCAAGCACTGCAGGAAAATGTTTGGGGTGTTTCATCGAGCATAGACATCTACGAATGCGATCCGGAGACAATCCGAAACGCGGAAAAGATTCGCCAGTTTGTCATAGAGCTTTGCGACCTTATAGAGATGAAGCGATACATGGATACCCTTGTGGTCCACTTTGGCGAGGATGAGAAAGTAGCGGGATTTTCCATGGTCCAGCTCATCGAAACCTCCCTTATCTCGGCTCACTTTGCCAACCTGACCAATACCACCTATCTCGATGTGTTCAGCTGCAAACCCTATGATCCTGGTGTCGTAGCCGAGTTCTCCCAGAGGTTCTTTGGTGGAAAGCGCTGCCTCACCAGTTTCACTTTGAGGCGGTAAGCATGAAAAATATTCGCATAGTCTCAGATTTGGAAGAGTGTAGGGCTGTTTGGCAAAAGGTAATGCCCTCTGAGTTTTTGACGGACCTCTGGGAAGTGCGTGAATGCTTCCACAGACACTTCCGTAACCGGCCCCACTTCATCGTTGCCCAGAACGGCTATGATATCCTGGGTCTGCTTCCTCTGAGCTGGATCGATGAGCATGGCTGTTACGGTTACTTCCCGGGAGAAACCTGGCAGGGCAAGACCTGGCTTGAGCAGAACAGGATCATCTGCAATGGGATGTACGGAATCGGAGATCTCCTTTCCGCTTGCCCGCAACCCTACCATCTCCGTTACTTGACATCTCTCCCCGGTACCCCAGCCGGGGAGGAGACCCTAGATGAGATTGGATATCTGTTTATCCCTCCAAACTACAGCTATGACATTTCAAACTACCTGGCAGAATTTTCCCGCAAATCGCGGAAAAACATCCTCCGGGAATTGTCCGCCATAGAAAGCCAGGGTGTTACCTACAGGCACGACGACCTTAGAGACTTCGACACCATGGTCGAACTGAACATGGAACGGTTCGGCAGCAAATCCTACTTCTTTGATCCCCGCTTTCGAGAGAGCTTTCGGGCCCTGGCCAGGATGTTCCAAGAGAGGGGGTGGCTAAGGTTTACCGCGGTCCTCATCAACGACGAACCAGCGGCCGTAGACATGGGATGTGTTTACCGAGGAGTATACACTCTTTTGGCCGGCGGAACCAACAGCCGCTATCTGGGAGTGGCAAAACTCATTAATTTTCACCATATGCAACGGGCCTGCGAAGAGAAACTCGATAGGGTCGACTTCCTCTGCGGTGATTTCAATTGGAAGAAGCTATTTCACCTTATGCCCAGGCCCCTGTATTTGATGACAAATATTGTGGCGAAGGCCGCCTAGAGCTGATCGCTCCTCGTGGATAGACAAGCATATGTACCCATCACGCGTGGTGGTCGTCGGGACCACTGCAGATTACATCGAACTTATCCGGCGCCGCTATCCCCATAGGGCGTTGTTTTTAACCGACCCTGCGGAAAGGGCGAGGGCCAGCGAGGAAACTCCCGGACCGGTCGAGGAAATCCTTTGCGATTTCACTAACAACGCTGAGGTCCTGGCAGTCCTCAGAGATCACCTCCGACAATTTGGTCTTGCAGTTGACGGAGTAGCTTGCTTTGACTGTGAGTACCTGGGATCCGCCGCTGTGCTTGCCAATCACCTTGGGTTGCCCTTTCCTTCCCCCTTTGCTGTGGCCCAGAGCCGCAACAAATTTCTCTCCAAGCAGGCGTGGAAAAAAGCCAGGGTTGTCTGTCCCGAAGGTGCTGTCGTGGGTAACAGCTCGGAGCTCTTGCAGTTCTTTGATTGGCTGGGCAAACCTGTAATCATGAAACCCTTAACCGGCTCGGGAGGCGAGCTCGTTTTCCGTTGCGCAGATCATGCAGATTGCCTGCAAGCCTATGAAACAATACTCAGTCGCCTCACCAAGGCTGGAGAAAATCGCTTATATTGTAAGGACTCAGAAGCGCCCGGAGATTTAGATCCTCTTCGGCAGATCGTCATCGAGGAGTTTATCCCCGGGCAGGAGTATAGCTGCGACTTCTTTCTGGAAAACGGATGTCTTGAGGTCATCCGCACCGCAAAAAAGATGCCCTCTGCAGGTGTTCAGGTTGGTGCAACAACTGCCGCCTACGTTGTTCCAGCCACACTTCCCAATGAAATATCCTCAACCGTTTTCTCGGATCAACTTCGCCGTGCAGCCACAGCCATCGGGTTGGACAGGGCTCTCTGTATGGTGGATTTCATGGTATGGGAGGGAAAAGCTTACCTATTAGAACTCACTCCCAGACCTGGTGGTGATTGTCTTCCCTGGTTGATCCAGCAGAGCTGTGGACTCGACATTATTGGCCTGGGCTTGGATATGGCCCAGGGCCGCAATATCTCTCCCTTTCCGAAAAGAAGGTGGAAAACCTTGGTCGGATTGCGTCTTTTCGCAGGTCATGCAGGCACGGTTATGGAGATTGACGACGAGGACCTCCGCCGGGATCCAAGGGTGCTGGAGGTTTTCATCAAGCGGAAGCCGGGTCACAGGGTGGTCCTCCCACCGAACGACTACGATTCTCGACTTTTCGGCCATGTGATTTTCAGGCCAACGGTAACCACCTCCCTGGAGGTGGAATGCGCCGAATTGGCTAGCAAACTAAGAGTGGCTATGGAGATTGAAGGATGAACAATTCCACAATTGTTCTCCGCAAAGCTGCCGAAATCCTTGGGAATGCCAGCCCTTTGCTGGAAGATGAAGTCATCTGCAGTTACGTCCGCTCATTTCTGGCGCAGAGGCAACCTTTCCTGGACTTTTCGGCGCGCCATGGCACGCCCGCATATCTCTTCGAAGAAAATGTCCTGCTGCAGCGGGCAAAAGAGTTCACCACCATTTTTTCACAAGAGATTCCCGGACTCCGTACATTTTTCGCCTTGAAAAGCAACAACCACCCCGCAGTGGCCGAGAGCCTGGTGAAATACGGTCTTGGGCTAGATGTCTCCAGTGGCCTAGAACTCGAAACCGCTCTCAGTACAGGCTGTCAAAACATTCTTTTTAGTGGACCGGGGAAAACGGAGGCTGAACTTGATCTCGCAGTTACCAACGCTGAAGTGGTTACGGTGCTCATAGATAGCTTTGGAGAGCTCGAGCGTCTGCAACGTGTCTCTCGGTTGCGAAATGTGGTGGTCCGGGCAGGGGTGCGTCTTACCACAGAGGAGAGGGGGCTGTGGCGAAAATTCGGTGTCCCCCTGGCCGAACTGGAAAAATTTATTATAAAGGCTGAAAACTTTGAGCATGTCCGTCTGTGTGGACTTCAGTTTCATACCAGTTGGAACCTCACACCCTCCTCCCAGGTCTCCTTCTTGATCCGCCTCGGGCAATGGCTCGCCACCATGAAGCGGGAGCGGGCCACTAGAATAGAATTCCTGGACATTGGCGGCGGCTACTGGCCGCCCCGGGGAGAATGGCTCCACTTTTCCGCTACCCCTCAAGGACGAATTACCCATATGGTTTTGCCGGAAATCAGAGAACCCGACCGCTACAGATTGCCAGCAGAACCCCTGGAGACTTTTGCCCTCCAGATCGGGCAAACCCTACGCCAACACATCTTCCCCTATGTTGAATGCGAAGTGTTCACTGAACCGGGTCGATGGCTGGTCAACGACGCCATGCATATCCTCTTGACCGTGGTAGACAAGAAAGCAGAGGATGTGGTCATTGTCGACGGCGGTACGAATATTGTCGGCTGGGAGCGCTTCGAAACAGACTATTGCCCGGTGATCAACCTTTCCAACCCTTCCCTTGTGGAGCGAAACTGTTTTATCTTCGGCTCCCTTTGTACCCCTCACGATGTCTGGGGATACAGCTATTTCGGTGATGGAATCGAGCCGGGCGACATCCTGATGATCCCCGCTCAAGGTGCCTACACCTACAGCCTCAGGCAACCTTTCATCAAGCCCCTTGCCCAAGTGTTCCCCCTGAAAAATTGATTTTACAGAGTTACAACCCTATTTTTCCCCATTTTGTGGACGGGATGTTTTGGGTAACTTTTAAAAAATGGCTGGTTGACTTCTTGACAGGCGGGATAAAGGCGTGGGATTTGTTGACTACCAGGGTGCTTTTCGCTCTTCAACTTCCTTGTGACTGCCCTCATCTGGAGATGACCCCCTACTGCCCTCACCACTCCTTTGCCAGCGAACATAAGGCTTATTGAATACGAAGGTGCTGGCGAAAGTAGCCAGCATGATAAGGCTGAAGACCAGGTCACTCATATGTAGTTGCAGCCTCGTTCCGCTCCAGGAGAAAAAGAGTATCATCAAAGTCAGTTGGACAAGGGATTTGACTGTTCTCAACCTCGCCTTCCTGACTTGGGCCGTTCCCCAGACTACCACCGTGAAAAGTATGAGAACTCCCACCCCCACAGGACCGAGGTAGCTGAACAGTTTGTGGAAATGGATCCAGTCGACCTCACTCACCAATCGATATCCAATCAGTGCCACCAGAGCGTAACCTGTGTGCTTGAACAGGGGAAATCTTTCGATCAATCGGATAAACACCCCGGCCACTAACCGCATACACAGAATGCCAAGCATACCGCCCAGCAAAATTACCCAGACTTTTTTGGATATCCCCAGGGCCGCCAGGATACTGTCTATGCTGAAGGCTATGTCCATCAACTCCACTTTGAGGACCGTGGGCCAGAAGCCTTTACCGTAAGCGTTAATTTCCGGCCTTTCCATCTGGTCAGCAACGAAATGTTCATAGCCCAACCATAAGAGATAGCCACCGCCTATGAGCTGCAAGGTCCAGAATTGGATCAAATAGGTTCCCAGGGCAATGGCGACAACTCGAAAGAAGTAGGCCCCGAAAATTCCTGCAGTTAGGGCCCATTGCTGCATGGACATCTCCACGGGTCCGATTCCATAGAAGCGGTCTCTCGGTAGGTGACTTACCATAACGGCCAGAACGAGGGCATTGTCAAAGGAGAGTAAACCCTCACTGAGCACCAGGTTCAGCAGCACCAGCAGACCGGTGCCGGTGAAGAGAAAAGAGATTTCCTCCCAGGAGAAAAACCTCAGAAAGTTATGATAGAAGCCGTCAAGGAGCTCCATAGCGCTGCCCTGCCAAAGAAGTTGGGAACTATCTCATTCTGACTATCCTGGCATTATGGCCTGGTGCCGATGAACTGAAACTTTTTTTTCTGGGAGGCAAGAAGTAGATGCGAAGAAAGCTGGTTATGTGCTCTTAGAGTTTATAGTAATCTGATGAGCGACGTCGCCGAACCCGTGCCATACTTGAACCCACTATCCAGCCCAACATCAAGACTCCGGCGCCACTGAGAAACCAGCGAATAGTTCTGGAAGTCTTTAGTTTTCCGTAGGCCTTTTCCAACTCATCCAGTTTGGCCTTGGTCTGGCGGGTCTCGTTCTGCAGGTTTTCGTATGCCATTTTCAGGTTCAAATAGTTCGTCGATGATTTTTTTAGTTCCTCATACTCACTCTGCACTGACTGCAATTCACCTTGTTGGCTATCCATTCTTTTTTGGAGTTCGGCACTTTCTTGCATTATTTCTTGGTACTCGGTTCTGATTTTATGCAACTGGGTCCGCAACTGCTCGTTTTCCTTGCTAAGTTTTTCTGCCGTTTCCCGCCATGGCGGACGCTCCGAGAGATAACGCCTCAGAATCCAGCCGGTACGGCCGTCCTCCAGGGTCACCTCGGCCCAGCCGTCTTCCTCACTTAGCAAGGTAACTCGAGTACCTGGCCGCAGCAAGCCGATAATACGGTTTTCCTGACTGGTACCAGTCCGCAAATTTGCCTCCAATGTGGTATCCGAGACATAGAGCGTGCCGGCTGTATAGCCAATGCCTGGGAACCACAACGTGAGTAACAAGGTTAGGGCAAAAACCCATGATGGTTGCGTCACTACCCAATCCTTTTTGTCTTTAGTCATCCCAATCCTGCCCTCCGAGGCTAGATGGTCTTTTTCATTCAAGTAATCTAATCTTAGTCATTGCAATTTTGGGGCCGCGCGATATTTTGTGCCAATATAGCGAATTTCTTCTACATATCAAACAAATTCTTAGAAATCTAGATCTGGGATTGTCAAACAACGGATGGAAAAAATACAACTAAATTTTTAGAATATCAATGTTTTTTTGGCGGAGCCAGAGTCTCGTCTTTACGTTTCAGATAGACCATAATAATTGAGAGAGCAGCGGGGGTCATGCCCGGGATCCTGGAGGCTTGTCCCAGTGAGGTGGGCTGTACTTCCCTCAGCTTCTGGCGCACTTCGTTGGAAAGACCAGGAATTTTTTGGTAATCGAACCCGGCTGGAATGTTGATTTTTTCAAGGTTCTTGAATTTTTTTACCTCTCCTTCCTGCCGCTGGATATATCCCTGATACTTGCACTGGATTTCAACTTGCCTGGTGACCCGCTCGGATAGTCGGCTAACTCTGCCCTCCAACTTCTCTACGTCGCCATAGGACAACTCAGGCCTCTTGAGTAGTTGGGCCAGGGGCACGGCGGTTTCAACAGGAGCAGATTTCTTCTCTGCTAAGAACTGTGCAACGTACCCTGAGGGTTTGATCTTGGTCTTGCTGACTCTTTCTAGCTCCTGGGCAATCTGGCGTTTCCTCTCCTTGAGATCTTTGAAGGTATCCTTGTCTATGAGCCCTAATTCGTGTCCCTTTTGCATGAGGCGCAGATCGGCATTGTCCTCCCTTAGCAGGAGGCGATACTCAGCTCGGGAAGTAAAAATTCGGTAGGGCTCATTGGTACCCCGGGTTACAAGGTCGTCTATCATTACGCCTGTGTAAGCCTCAGATCGATCCAGCAGAAAGGGGGATCTCTTCTGGACCTGCAAAGCCGCGTTTACTCCCGCCCATAATCCTTGGGCTGCCGCCTCTTCGTATCCGGAGGTACCGTTTATCTGGCCTGCCATGAATAGGCCCGCTACCCTTTTACTCTCGAGGGTTGGACGCAATTGGGTGGGTTGAACGTAGTCATATTCAATTGCATAAGCAGGCCGCATGATTTCCGCTTGTTCCAATCCTGGCACGGAGTGAACGAGCTGCATCTGCAGCTCGTAGGGAAGACAATTTCCAGTGCCGCTCGCGTAAACCTCCTCCGTATCTAGCCCCTCAGGCTGCAAAATGATCTGGTGGTGCTCCTTATGGGGAAATTTCATTATCTTATCTTCAAGAGAAGGACAGTAGCGGGCCGAAACCCCTTTGATAACGCCGCTGTAAAGGGGAGATAAGTCTATGTTCTTTTTGACGATTTCATGAGTGCGCTGGTGAGTGCGACCGATAAAACAAGAAATTTGGGGAAGGGTAATTTTCTTGGTAAAAAGAGAAAAAGGACGGGGACTCTCGTCACCTTTTTGTTCATTAAACTGGGAAAAATCAATACTTACTCGACGCAATCTAGCT
>Ga0209536_100007646_pt1 | contig 16370 bp, 16 predicted proteins | sample DeeMarSeWOR28_12_FD_187461 | JGI IMG/M metagenome (GOLD analysis project Ga0209536, IMG submission 187461) | Marine sediment microbial communities from White Oak River estuary, North Carolina - WOR-2-8_12 (SPAdes) (version 2) | ecosystem: Environmental > Aquatic > Marine > Intertidal zone >...
GGGATCTTGTATCTGTTGTTGGCTCTATACCTGCAGATCCTTGTGGGGGTGATCTCTACTCCCCTTACATCCTGATCTGAGCGCGCGAAATAGGATTTAGACCTCCTCTCGTAAGCCGCAGGCTGTTTCTCCCTGTATGCCTGGAGGAACTCTGGCACGTCCTGGGGGTGCCCCTTCAAGGTTACTACGCCCTCAACCTGGAGGTTACCGATGGCGAAGGCCACGTTGGAGTTGGCCTCCATTTGTCTGTACTTCCTGGTTTTCAGCCATGTGAAGCAGTAGATCGTTAAGCCGTCAGTTACTATGAACATGTTACCCACCCTTACATTGTCCTTCTCGGATGTGGCTAGGAACCCGATTCTATATTTCAGGAGCTCCTCCATCATCTCCTGCTCCATCTCCTCGTATGATGCCTCGATTACGCTCATCCTGTTCAACCTTCACTAGTGCTGTGCGGAACATGGTTCAATTAAATATTAAACGGTCATGGCGAATGGTTGTTCCATAGTCTTTTCTTCTCTTCCACATAATGCTAGACTGTGAGTTGAATGGCTGAGCCTGTGAGTCTCCAGACCCTATTGACCTACCTGACACTCATCAGCGTACCCGTAGGCGTTTTCTACCACATCATAACCCTTAGGAACCAGAGACGGAGCCGCGAAGCGGCGCTGCTTATGCAGATACACAGCCAGTGGACCACCCTAATCCATAGGAGCTACAGCGAGATACTCCGCTGGGAGTGGGACGGCTACGATGACTACCGGGAGAAGTACAACGATCTGGAGTCCCAGGAGAGGCTGGAGACGGTGGGGGGCTACTTCGAGGGGATCGGGGTCTACGTGAGGGAGGGGCTGATACCCATCCGCCTCGTCACCCTGTTCATGACTAGCCCCATCGTGAGGTTCCACGAAAAGTTCGGGCCCATCGCCAAGGAGGAGAGGGTGAGACACAACGCCCCCCGCATCGGCAGCGAGACGGAGTACCTCTACAACGAGCTGATGAGGTACGTGGAGGCCCACCCTGAGCTCAAGACCTGATCAACATCCCACGACCTCTTCCTCCAATCACGCGATTCCTTTAAGTAAAATCAGGCTGAAGGTAGGTCCTGAAGGAACATGTATTCAGAGAGCCATTGCCACTTCAGGGCAGCCGGCGACGAGGCCTACGAGAAGGCCGTTAAAGCGGGCGTCGAGCTGGTCCTAACGGCAGGGATAGACGTCGCCTCCACCGTCGAGGCCGTCGACGTCGCCTGCAGCTACCCCATCGTCAAGGCCTGCGTCGGCATCCACCCCTGGTACGCCGACGAGTACAGCGAGGAGAACCACAAGAAGCTGAAGGTGCTGGCGGACAACGAGGAGGTCGTCGCCGTCAGCGAGATCGGCCTCGACTACGCCGGGAGGATGACCCGGCAGTGGGAGAGGTCCAGCGAGGTCATCGACCACGACGTCCAGAGGGCCGCCTTCAGGGGGCAGATCGCCCTCGCCAAGGAGCTGAGCCTCCCCGTCCTCGTTCACGACAGGGCTAAGGGCCAGGAACTCCTCGACATCCTAGAGGAGGAGGACGTCAAGGGGATCGGCGCCGCCATCCACGGATTCACCAAGGACACCGCCTACGCCAGGAGGGCCGTCAAGATGGGAGTCTACCTCTCCATCGGTAGGAGCGTCCTCCGGGAGGAGAACAAGGCCCTCGAGGACGCCATCGCCGACACCCCATTGGGCTGGCTGCTCACCGAGACCGACTCGGGGGACCCCACAGGCGTCATCCTCGTTGCCGAGAAGATCGCCGAGCTCAAGGGCCTCACCAAGGAGGAGGTCGGATCCGCCGCCACCCGCAACCTCAAGAGGCTCCTGGGCCTCTGACCTCTTTTTTCCATGCGAAGCCTTTTCCCCTGAACCCATCAACATTCACCCATGTCGATTGGAATCAAAGGCAAGTGGATAATTGCCTACGACGGCGAAGAGCACAGGCTCCTCCGCGACGGCGTCGTCGTCACCGAGGGGAAACGGATCAAGTACGTCGGGAAGAATTACTCCGGGAAAGTGGACCGCTGGATAGACGCCGGCCGCCACGTCGTCAGCCCCGGCTTCATCTGCACCCACACCCACGCCTCCTCCGCCCCCAAGGACAAGTCCTTCATAGATGACACCGGGGCCAAGAGCCTCTACATGTCCAGCCTCGGTGAGAACCTCACCGCCCTCGGCAGGTCCATCAACCCCGAGGACTACCACGTCTTCTCCAAGTACTCCATGGCCGAGCTCCTACGAAGCGGCTGCACCACAATGGTGGAGATCGGGATGGTGGGCACCCTCGGCGCCGAGACAGCCGTCAAGTACATCGGAGAGATGGGCATGAGGGCCGTGGAGGGCGCGGGGATCTCCGACGGCCGATGGAGGAGGTCTCAAGCCGCAAACTTCCAAACCGTCTGGGGCGACCCCGAGGACGGGCTGAGGCGGCTCGACGAGGCCGAGAAGTTCGTCAAGAAGTACGACGGCGACCTCGACGGCAGGCTCATCGCCGCCCTATACCCCAGCACCGTCGACCAGGTCTCAGAGGGGCTCCAGAGGGCCGTCAGGGAAAAGGCTGACGAGCTCAAGGTCCCCGTCAGTATCCACGCAGCCCAGTGGGTCGTCGAGTTCCAGAACATGATCAGGATGTACAAGATGACCCCCGTCGAGTTCCTCAAGCACACAGGGCTCCTCGGACCAGACCTCATCATAGGCCACGGCTGGGCCACTGCCGGCCACCCCCTCCTCGCCTATCCCGAGGTGGGAGGAAGCGACCTCCAGATCCTCGCCGAGGCCGGCGCCACAGTCAGCCACGACCCTCTGGTCTTCCTGAAGAGGGGGAACAAGATGCACTCCCACACCAAGTACCTGAACGCCGGGGTCAACGTCAGCATCGGCTGCGACACCTCCCCCCAGGACATGCTCAACGAGATGAGGATGGCCAGCTACGTCACCAAGCTAGCCGACTGGAGCTGCTTCAGCGGCACCGCCGCCGAGGTCCACACCAGCGCCACCATCGGAGGGGCCAGGGGTATCGGACGCGACGACCTGGGGAGGCTCGCCGAGGGCTGCCTCGCCGACATCGCCGTGGTGAACATGGAGACCATCAACAATGTCCCCTGCCGTGACCCCGTGAAGAACTTGGTGAACTGCGCCACCCGCTCCGACGTCGAGTATGTCATCGTCAACGGCGAGATCATCGTTGAGGAGGGAAACCTACTCACCATCGACGAGGCCAAGCTCGTCGAGGAGGTGCAGAGGACCACCGAGGCCGTCTGGGACAGGATAAAGGACAACCACTACCAGAACCTGGAGTCCGACGAGGTCTCACCCCAGTCCTACAGGCCCTGGGAGGGGTAGCCCCCTACTCCCCCCAGCTGGCGATGGTCGTCCAGGCCTCGTAGGCGGCCTTGGGCGTACCATCCCTGCATATCAGGCCGGTGGTGTCCTCCGGGCTCAGGTCAGTCAGCCAGCTCCACATCACCAGCTTCAGGTCCACTCCTATGTCAAGGGTCAGCCTGCCCACGATGTCCCACAGGAGCTCAGCCTGCCCCTCCTCTCCCCCGAACGCCTCAAGGCTTGACCAGGCGACCTCGCTGAACCCTAAAGGCTTCCCCGGCATGTAGCCCGAGGCCTCGGCGTAGTAGTCGTCCGGGATGTCCCCGGGCCTGTTCACTCCAGCAAGGGAATAGGGATAGGTCGTGAAGACGAGCATGTCCATCCTCTCAGGGTCGAAGAGCTCAAGCACGCTCATGTCGGCCTCTCTTTTCTCCGAGACGACCTCCCTGGCAAAGGTGCAGAAGACCATGGTCTCTGGGGAGACCTCCTTGACAGCGTCATAGACCTCCTCGTATAGGCTGACGAAGTGCTCGAAGCCGTCCTCCGTGCCCGTGCCGTACTTCTCGTACCACCTGTTCACCTCGTTGCCCACGGAGAGGAACCTGGGCCTGGAGGCATTCACGACGTCCAGGGCTGCGCTGACGTATCCCTCCCTCCACTCGGTGTCGCTGAGGGTGGCCCCCTCCAGGCCAGGGGGGACCTTGAGGTTCAGCCCGGCGTCGATGAAGCTCATGTGGACCAAGGGCGCCAACCCGTTCCCCCGTATCATCCCCTCGACGAAGGTCTCACCCCAAGAGCCGCCGAGCTCCTCTGCAAGCTCGTAGTAGGGCGACGGCCTCCCCCAGACAGGGACGATCTCCCCTGCATCCGAGACTGCAGCATAGGCCTCCTCGAACCCCTGGCCCTCATACGGTACTGGGAGAGTGCCCATGTAGAAGCCCCTTGCGGGCTCCTGAGGGTCATCCAGGGGGGTCACGCCCTCTCGCTCGAAGTCCTCGGGCTCCTCCGACTCATCGCCCTCATCTTGCGGGGCTTCAGGTGGTGATGGCCCCTCATCCTGGAGTCCCTCTTCCTCAACGCCCTTGGTGAGGAGGCTAAAACCCACGACTACTATGATCAAAACTATGGCTATCGGGATCAACTGCTTAGCGCTGGGCATCTCCGATCGAATTTAGGTGCAAGGATGATATAACGGAAATGGATTCCGGTCACATTTTCATTGGAAAAACTTTTTTCCCATTTTCGGAAATGTTCTCCGAAACGTGGAAAAAACGGTCTTATTTCCCTTTAGGCGGGTAATGGTTGCTTTTTTCGTCAGAGAAGCCTTATATCTAAATTATGACTCCTAATAGCTTAGAAAAAGGGTGGAATGGATGAAGAAAAGAGTCATGGCGTATCTCCTCTCGGCGGCCTCGGTCTACATCACGATGGGCTACCTGACACAGCTCTTCCTCAACATGGTAAACGGCTTCACATTCAACGTCATCTAGAACCGGTAAACGTTGAACGGGGTCTTGCTGCGGGACCCCAGTGGGAGAAGCCATGACTCTCCAATCTACTTGCCCAGGGACTTCTCGTAACCTTCCTTCCCGAGCTCCAGAGCCTTCCGGTTCATCTCGAAGTAGGCGGGCCTCAGGCTCTCCCTCAGTACCTTGACCACGGTCTCCTCCCCGAAGGGCAGCACGCCGCTGGCCGTCAACGCCCCCAGCATCACCACGTTCGTAGTGATCGGGTCCCCCGCCTCCTCCGCGAGGGCTGTAGCGTCGAAGGCCACCACCACGTCCGTGACCTGCCGCAGTAGCTTCATCAGGCTCTCCTGGCTGGGATACTCCACCATCCCCGAGATGACCTCGACGGGGGGCAGCTTCCTCGTGTTCACCAGGGCCAGCCCCCCTTTCCTCAGGTACGTGACGCCCCGCCTCACCGCCTCGCCTAGCTCGAAGCCGAGAAGCGCGTCCGCCTCGGCGGGCCTCATCTGAGGGCTGTCCACACCCTCCCCTATCTGGATATGGCCCATCACGGGCCCACCCCTCTGGGCCATCCCGTAGGTCTCCCCTATCTTCACAGGGAGGCCGGCCTCGATAGCAGACTGGGCAAGGAGCCTCGAGGCTAGGAGGGTGCCCTGCCCCCCAACCCCCGAGATCACGAGCCTAAAAGCAGCCATCCTAGGAAGCCTCCGAGAGGCGTATCGCCCCAACCGGACACACCTGGACGCACGCCCCGCAGCCCGTGCACAGGGTGGAGTCCACCCAAGCCCTCCCCGCCCCGTCGTCCCAGATCAGGGCGGGGCAGCCGAACTGGCTCTGGCAGATCTTGCACCCAGTACAGGCATCCGCATCCACGAGGTAGGGCACAGGCTTCTCCGGCCTCATGGCCCTGAGGGCCTCAGTGGCGCAGAGCCTACGGGCGATCACCATCGCCACGCCCTCGGCCTCCAGCATCCGCCTGAACGCTGCCTCTGCAGCCTCCAGGTCGTTGGGGTCGACTACCTCGACGTGATCCACCCCTGCAGCCCTCGCGATGTCCTCTATCATAATCCGCTTCGTCGGCTTCCCCATCGCCGTCCTCCCCGTCTGGGGGGTCGGCTGGAAGCCCGTCATGGCGACTATCTCGTTGTCGGCGACGACGACCTTGATGGGCGTCCTGTTGGTGACGGCGTTGATGAGCCCCGGGATCCCAGCGTGGAAGAAGGTGCCGTCGCCTATCCACGCGATCGTGTCGACTCCGACCTTCGCCATCCCCTGGGAGACACCGATGCTCGCCCCCATGCAGAAGTAGGTGTCCTCGAAGTTCAGGGGCGGGGCGTGGGCCAGCCCGTAGCAGCCGATGTCCCCGTTGACGACAACCCCCTTAAGGTCGCCCTTCACCGCCTCCACCGCCTTCTTGAGGGCGTAGAGGGTGGCCCTGTGGGGGCAGCCCGCGCAGAGGGTGAGCATTCTGTCGAAGAGCAGGCTCTTGCTCTCCTCCTCAAGATCACGACGATCCTCAGTCTCCAAGGAGGTTCCCAGAATCCCTGAGAGAGCCCCGTCGAGTAGCATCGGGCTCAGCTCCCCCTCCCTGGGTAGGTGCCCGCTCATCCGGCCCATGACCTCCAGCCCAGGCGCCACGTCCTTGGCCAGGGCCTTCACGTGGAGCTCCACGAATGGATCCACCTCCTCCACGACGAGGACACTGTCCACGCAGGTTAGTAGCTTGGATACGAGCTTTTCGGGTAACGGGTGGGGGGTTATCATCTTCAGATATGCGACGTCGTCCTCCAATCCGGCCTTCCTCAGGGCGTCGATGACGTAGCTGAAGGAGAAGCCGACGCCGATGACTCCCAGGCTCTCGCCACCATTGAGCTTCAATTCATTATACTCGAAGTCCTCGAACTCCTCCTGGGCCCTGTCGAGCTTCTCGTGGCGCTCCTTGTGGCGCCTGAAGAGCTTCTCGAAGCCCGCCACCCTGTAGCTGAAGCCCTCCCAGTCGAACGCCGCCTCCCTGTCGGGCCCCTCGATGGCGCCGAGGGAGACGTCGCTCCTCATGTGGCTGAGCCTTGTGACCGTCCTCAGCATCACTGGGAGCCCCAGCCGCTCCGACAACTCAAAGCCCACACGGGTGAGGTCCTTCGCCTCCTGGGGGCTGCTGGGCTCCAATACAGGGACACAGTTCTGCTTAGCAAGCCACCGGTTGTCCTGCTCCGTGCGGCTGCTGTGCTGGGACGGGTCGTCCGTGGAGACGAAGACGAGCCCCGCCTTCACCCCCCTGAGGCTGACGGGGTTCAGGACGTCGAGGGCGACGTTGAGGCCTACGTGCTTCATGGCGACCATGCTCCTCTGGTTGCACATGGAGGCCCCATAGGCGACCTCGAAGGCTACCTTCTCGTTGGCGGACCACTCGAAGTAGAGCCCCGCCGCCTCCGCGACCCTGGCGAATGTGGCCCCTATCTCGGAGCTCGGCGTGCCCGGGTAGGCCGTCGCCACGTCGACCCCCGCCTCGACCGCACCCCGTACAATCGCTTCGTTCCCCATGAGTAGGACCCTCTTCCCTGGTTCATCGATAACGACCGGATGGCTTGACATGATTCTCCAATTACCTTGGACATCCACAAGAAAAGGGCTTCGAAAGGCTCCGCCGCAAGTCCTATATGTCCTCCTCTCGTATGTGACCTGAATTGGTTCTGGAAGAGATGGTCCTGGGGAGGACCGGCATCAAGGTGAAGAGGTACGGCTTCGGCGGCATCCCCATCCAGAGGGTCTCCGAGAAAGAGGCCATCGAGGTCGTACGACGCTGCCACGAGGTGGGCATCAACTACTACGACACCGCCAGGGGCTACACGGTGAGCGAGGAGCGGATCGGGAAGGCCCTGGAGGGCGTCCGGGACGAGGTCTACATTGCGACGAAGTCGGGACGCCGCACCGCGAAGCAGGTGGTAGAGGAGCTTGAGACCAGCCTGAGAAACCTGAGGACGGACTACATCGACGTCTTCCAGCTCCACAACCTCTCATCCCACGAGGCCTGGGAGGAGGTGAAGGGCCCCGGGGGAGCCCTCGACGCCCTAAACAGGGAGCTGGACAAGGGCAGGATCAGGCACCTGGGAGTGACGAGCCACGACCCAGGCTTCGCTGCCGAGGTCGTCAAGGAGGGGGTCTTCGAGACGGTGATGATACCCTACAACTATCTCACCTTGAAGCCCGAGGAGAAGCTCCTGCCCCTCTGCAAAAAGCTCAACGTGGGAACGGTCATCATGAAGCCCTTCGGGGGAGGAGCCTTCTCCAACGCCAACACCGCCATGAAGTTCGTGCTGGGCAAGGAGTTCGCTGACGTGGTAATCCCCGGGATGGCCCACGTCCACGAGGTCGATGAGAACCTCGGCGTAGCCTCCGGCCCCACGTCGCTGACGGTTGAGGAGCTGGCCCTCATCGAGAGGGACAAGGAGGAGCTTGGGAGCGAGTTCTGCCGTGCATGCAACTACTGCCAGCCCTGCCCCCAGGAGATAAGCATCTCATTCCTGCTGCGGGCCGAGAACCAGTCCCTGAGGAGGATGGGCTGGAGACCCGGGACCGAGGAGAGGTTCGCCGACATGATCGAGAAAGCCCGGACCTGCATCGAGTGCGGGGCCTGCGAGGAGCGCTGCCCATACCACCTCCCGATAAGGAAGCTGGTGGTGGAGAAGGCGGACTCCCTCGATAGGCTGATAGAGACAAGAAAGACGTGAAAACCTTCCCCTTTTACTCATATTTTCTTGCGCGCGCGCCTCACCGCAGGCGTTTGAATTCATTCATCGCTCATAGATGCTACTTCAATCTCTTCGAACGATGCAATTTCCTCGTACCGCTCAGCAATATCAGCAATCTTCACATCCTTCAAGATTGAGACAATTTCAGAGTGACGTCTCTTTATCAGCTCAAAGAATGCCACAGTTTCCTCCTTTGTTGGCAATCTATTCTTAAGGATGAGGAACTGCATAGTGAACTTCGCATATGAATAACCGAGTATAAATCCAAACTGGGCGTCAAGCTTCGACTTTATTTCCCTACCGAAGATCGCTGTTATTCCCTTCAGATTCTTTATCTCAGTCTCCGATAGATTAGTATCCATAAGATTCTCGTTGAAACCTCTTAAAAACGGATCCATAATATCTCCCTTTATTTTTAAGTGCTCAGTAGATTAAGAATTCGCGTAGGCATATGATAACTACACACACTTACACATGCATGAGATTCTCATGGAACTCTCCACAAGGGATGTAATGGTACCATTTTAATCACGTGCGCACCACGAGATCGGACACACAAATATATTCAATCATTTTAATTAAGGTAAGAAGAATAATGCTGCAAAATATCTTCTTGATAGCTGGTTTATGTGTGCTACTTGGAGGATTAATATCATGGTATAGAACCAGGGATTTTTTAGAAAGATGTGTGAAAACAAAAGGAGTCATAGTATCTCACCAGTATCAAATAAGTTACGACGAGGATGAAAAAATTACATCCTCATTCCCAATATTCCGATTTACCCACCAGATAACTGAAACAGAATATACGGTTCGAAGTAATGTCAGTGGGATTATGAATGAAGGGCAAGAAATTGAGATACTTTACGATCCAGAGAACCCAAAAAAAGCCAAAATAAATAAATTAACACATACATGGATGATACCAATTTTAGTTACCATCATGGGTGTATTCTTTACTTTTTTAGGTATATTGGCAAGAAATACCATAACACCTACTATTAGTATATTTGATAAAATTATGATTTTCTTGTTAGTAATAATATTAATTCTATCATCAAGAAAATTAATAATAGTAAAACTTGATGACCGCGCGCACGTGAGTGCGTGTCATATTTAGGGTCTTTTCTCATCTCCCATACTGTGCCTTTCTTCGATGGACATGCGCACGGATTCCATTCTCGCACACAGTAAACGCGCGCGCAAAGGAGTATTATATGAAAAAAGCCAAGTATTAATTAATGAATAGAGAAATACAATGTTCTTTAAGATTTTTTCTTTATGTTTTAATCTTATACAGTGTATCCTCTCAGATCATAGTCTTTAGTGCATTCGATCACATGTCATGGACTATCTTCGACGATAATTTAGAGGTCTACATTTTCGTTGAAGGAATCAACGTAAAAGAAGCTAACAATCGGCTTGATGCCATCCTAATAGATCCAAATGGAGTAATAAACGCTTATGCAGAGATAACCTCAACCGCGGATGATCCATTAACGTTAGACGAACTTGAGATAGCTTTTATATGGGCAAACATCGATGCCTTTAAAAGTACTCAAGAACTAAATTCGACGTTATTTCCAGGAAACACTCTGTCTGCAAATCAGACATTTAATGTTGAAGACTATCTAGGCCTAGGAGACCTCCAATTCATCAGTGGAATCTACAAATTTCGATACAACTTAGATTATTCAATTGACAATCACCCAGTACAGATGAATGGAAATACATTTTACATGAAAATCGCTGGTAACCCCTTAGAAACAGTTACCGGAGCTGCCGCAACCGCAGCCGTCGCAGCATCGGGAATATCTCTATTATGGATAGCTAATTCAGTGCGAAAAGTATCACCCTTAGATTTAGAGACTTCAATAAACACCTCATTTGTCGCGCCTACTAAGAAATTATTGTCCTTCTACAGAGCTAAAACATATAAAAGCATACAAAATGAAATCTCAAACACAATATATTCACAGGCAACTTCATGGAAAGGAGACATATGCCCCTTATGTAGTACTGATTGGCCTGAAAAAAGTCCTCACTGTATAGAATGCGAAATATCAATTGATGAAGCGAAAAAACATTATTTACTTGCCCTTGAAGATACATCCCTTCGTTCAAGTAAAGAATTAGTCGATTCAGTGTCAGGCCTCAGCCTATACAATATCGCCCAAGATATTGGAGGGGGTATGATCCCAACCACAAGTATCATCTCAGTCTTAACATCCTCCGGTCTTGCTCTCGTTGAACCCCGAATTTCACACAGTATGAACAAAAAAACACGGCGACTAATTTTCTCAAGTTTATCAACAGCACTCTTAACAGTCTTTTGGATACAAGCCATGGGCATCGAAGTTGCGAGCCTATTCATGCTCCTAATCGCAATACTTACAGGAACGATCCCTGCCATGCTTATACGTAGAACTCTTGAGCTAAATCTAAAGAAGAAAATTACTAACTTTTTTAATCAAAAAACGCTTGTACAAGAGGAAGACTATGCAAAAGGTAGCAATTGAATGCGCGTGCGTTGGAGTTAAGCACCTGCGCGCGCAGTCACCTGAATAATCTATCAATTAATCCGTTGTCTATTTTTTCATATTTCTCTGTTGAGCCCACATCGTACCAGAATTCGTTAGTCTCATAGGCCATCACACTTTTTTCTCTTCGTAGTATTTCAGGTATGAATCCTCCCATGATATCTAGGGATGAAGTATTTCCAAACATAGTTTCCATAATTTCAAGGGAGTCCAGCTGGATCGCCAATACTCCTATTCCTGCTAATATGTCGATCTCCGGTTTCTCGACCCATTCTTTTACTTGTTTATCGTGAACCTTAGCCACACCCACAGGGACTCTATAGCCTTTTGTGACGGCAAGTGTCGCATACGGTTCACTCTCCTTATGTTGTGTAAGCATGTCTGTCAGGTTAATCGTTGAAAGAATATCTCCGTAATATATGAGGATAGTATCGAAGTCCTCGAAGGCTCCTTTTATATGAGCATTATATATTGATCCTGCTGATCCTTTCAATTTGGGATCGTCAATGTAGTATTCTATATCGACCCCGAAACGGTTTCCATCGCCGAAATAATTTTTGATCTGTTCGTTCTTATATCCTACAAGCATCTGTAGTTTTTTTACATTGTGTTTCTTGTGATGGTGTACGATATACTCGAGTAGCGGTTTCTGTTTTTTTCCTACAGGTATCATGCATTTCTGGAAGTAATAGGTTAATGGGCGGAGTCTTCGTCCCTCGCCTCCTGCGAGTATCACACTTACTACATTATCAACCATTGAGCCTTCTCCAATAACTGGAAATACCATTTATGTTATCCAAGCGTCGATATATTAATTTGATAGCAACTTTGTTACTGAATCATATTCAGTATACTTTATTTCGTGGAGAGGGCAACTTTATATCTAACTGTATTTCGCTGGCGCGCGCACATAGCTGATGAATAGAATTTTTATAGCTACTCGAAGCTGTATAAATAAAATTCTTAACTAAATTTCTAAATAAAATTTCATCTAAACTTAAAAAGATTAAAACCTTAAAAATTGATGCGTGTACGGGAACACTATAATGCTCTCTTCGACATTATAATAATCCTGGACAAAGAGTAGATAAAAACCCGTACACGCTCACACCTAATTCACACATAATGCCCGTACGCATCCGCACGCGCACAGCCTGTAGAAAAAAGGTCAATAACTTTTTGGTTCCGAATCTCTGATTATCGAGCCAGCTGCGCAGTGAATGGAACCGCTATTTCTGGGTCCGACTAAGCTGGGGCACTCGACTTCAACGACCTCGATGCCAATGGATTCGAACCACTTAGTGGCCTTAGAATCTCCTGTAGGTACAAGGATCTTCATGGGCTCCAAGACGACTCCTGTCTCGGGCCCTCGCTTCATGACGAGTTGGCGTTCATCCCTGATGACAACGTTCCTACAAACTTCGTCGGGGGGGATTATGAACTCCCAGTCCATCTCGACGGTCATCCACTTGACGAGGTTGGGATCAAGGGTGCGGGGGTCCTGGACGCTTGTGTGGCGGTCGATGAGGGCGTAATGGCTGACTCCGAGGCGGGTGCCATAGCCAGGCATGAGACGGACGTCGACTTCGGAGTCCTGGGCCTTAACAATATTGGCGAACTGCTGGTGACCCAACTCGTTGGCCCGCATTACGGCTGGTTGGGGCGTGTTAGCTCGAGGATAGTGAACCGAGACAACGACGTGCTTCTCATCTAGCCAGCCTATGGGCCCGCCTTCAGCCATACCGTTTCCAGTGATCATGCCGACAACAGGGCAACCTACTTCAGCGAGGGTTTGGTAAGTGGGTGGCTCTTCCCCTTTTCGGATGTTGTCGTACATGCGGAGTATAATCTGACCGTAGACTGCAGGGTGACAGACATCATCGGTGTAGATAGCCTTGACCTGGTAAGGTGGGTCATTCTCGTCTGGTTTACGGATGAGGACTTCAACCCCTTCGTCCTTGTAGGCTTTAGCGAGGTTCTCATGATCACGGATCATCTCGTTTAGGTTGGGTTTCTCGGACATTCGCCAGGCTCCGAGGCTGCTATCGTAAGGGGCCCAGGGGGTGGGTTTACCAACACTAAGGAACTCTTTTCCAGGTCTGTGAAGGAGGACCAAACGTAACTTACCAACGTTTGTGTTTGCCTTCCATTTTCTGCCCCAGATCTTCTCAAGCTCTTCTCCGAAGTCTATTAGAATCTGGGGATGGTGTTGCTGATATTGTTCCCAGAGAGTCTGACCTGTATTCTCTTTGAATAGGTCAACAGTGCTTTCAGTCTGGAACTCACCTTCGCTTGTCATGAATGGAAATGGATAAACTCTTCATTTAAGAATTTATTTACGCATTAGAATGCTTGGTCAGGGAGTGCGCGCGCAAGCACATCCGCTCAACTGTACCCTGCGCGCACGGAGCTAGACCCACATGTTCGGAAGCCTCTCTCCTAATCATTGATAAGTCGTATTCAAGTTTTCACGTGCGTTCGTGTCTGCGCGCGCGTATGTGCAGTAAATAATAATATAACATGGAAGTATTTCTATTCGATGTAAATGATTGAGAACGATCTTTTTATACTCGCACTTTTAGTCGGAAATCTCCTCTTGGGGTTTGGAATATCCTATTACTTAGCTAACAGACGATACAAGGAATATGAGGAAGAAATTACCGAATTAAAGATATCCATAGAGACGAGAACGTCTGATCTCACAAAAACAGAGACAGCATATCAAGATTTGAACACAACGTTTAAGAACCAGATATCTGAGCTCGAAAAGCGAGTCCAACAAGGGCTTACCTTAATTGAGCAATATAAAGTCGATATGGGAAAAGCAGTGGATTCAATTCAGAGTTTAACATCTGACAACGAAGAGAAGAACAGCACAATAGACGAATTGAAAGCAGAAAACGTCACATTAAATGAAGTTAATGATACGTTAACCAATCGCGCAGTGGAAACTGAAGCACGAGTACAAGAGCTATTAGAATTGTCACAGACACAAGAACAGGAGAATACAAACTATAAAACTCGAATGAAGGCAATGCAAGACGATCTTGGATATCTCTCAGGAATTGGCCCAAAAGTATCCTCAATTCTAAGGGCAGCCGGTATCAACACTTTCGAAAAGCTAGCTTCTGCTGAGCTCACACGGATAAATGAAATATTAACAACCGCAAATCCGAATTTGTTGAGGTTAACTGATGCATCATCATGGTCAAAACAGGCTAGGTTAGCAGCCGATGGAGAATGGGAAAAATTAAAGCTTTTTCAAATCAACTTGAAAGGTAATAACTAGTATGCATCTTACGCTAGATAAGTATTTGAACCCCACCTATATGGTTTCTTAGTGCGAGTGGTACATGCGCGCGCGATGAATAAGTCTGGAATACGTGTTGATTTGTGTACGCGAGTTCTCATCCGAAGAAGGGAACTACTGAAAGGTATAACATGATAATCGATGCATTCTCACGCGCATTATTTTTCTCATATATTATGTATGTCACATTCTTTGTGCGCGCGCTAGATACTAAAAAACGCATCGGGGATCAGTCTTAACACGATCATATTTGTACTAAATCTAGAATATTTGCATCCATCACTAAATATTCGATAAAAATACTATCGTTTTTACATTAAGATGTGGGACATTAAAGGATTAGTAGAATATTTATTCGTAGAAATGATACAATACATATTTCAACAGTTAGATAGTTAATTAAGACGTGTAAAGTTGTAACATCAATATTAATCGCTATCTTTGATAATGAAGTTACAGTTAACCCTCGCGTGCGAGTTTAAGGGATGAAAAATGAGTGGATTTTTGGAGAGAAAAAAAAGCTCAACACAGAGTAATGTGGATCCTTTGGCAAGTTTGTATCAGATCAACTTAGATGAGAACATTCCCTTAGAGGAGGAAGCATTGGTTCTGATGGTGAGGATGCTTGATAACTTTGAGGATTTTAGGGATTTGGGTGATAGCCTGAGAGAAATCATACTTCAAAACGAAATTGTTGGTATGCATATCTTGAGTCTACTCAAGGTATTGATCATCGGAGTCCAGAAAGAATATCTGATTATGGGTTATTTAAAATAACACGCAAACCGAAAAACCAGAGTGCCTACGTGATAAAAATCAAAAAAAAGCGCGCGTGAGTGCTGAAAAAATGTATCATGAAGCCAAGGAGGCAATGAATGATGGAGATAATACAATGATTAGAACGAAGATAAAGGCTTCTCACATGCGAGTGCATTTTTAAATTGTTTTGTATCCTAACCTCCCTTCAATTATACATGTCATATATTGATGGTTGCGGAAGTATTCTTCTAGAACTTCCTGAGCTGCGCGCGCAGGATTAATACATGCGCGCGCAAAAATATTTCATAACCCTTATCGTCAAATATCTGTTCACACGTGCGTGTAAAAAAAGGGGGTTATTTCAATGACGTTTTCTCGATCTGCCTCATCAGCATGAAGACTACGAGAGCAATTACTAGAAAGTCGATGAAGACACCTACGAAGTGCCCAATAGATAGGACGACAGGTCCAAGCGTAAGAGTTGCATATCTCCATTCTCCTCCAGGTATGAAGAACGTTATAATGGGCATCAGGATATCTGAAACTAATGCAGAGACGAGGCTACCAGCTGCTCCACCAATAATTACAGCGATGGCAAGACCTAAGATTCCGTATTTACTGAGGAACGCCAAGAATTGGTTCATTACCCCCATTGGGGCAGGTGGCGGTGGAGGTTGAGCAGGTATAGGCTCAAGTGCTTCCCTGATTCTCTGGAGCTCCTCGAGAATTCTTTCTTGAGTGTCTGTCATGTTAGATGAGACTTTTAAGCGTAGAATTTAACTATTATGTCCGCTCGCGCGTGAAAGTGAGGACATTCTCCAGAACCATTAGTTTTCACTGGAAAGCACCTCATCGCGCGCGAAGTCTATTTTACGCGCCTGGATTCTCATATTCTATATCTTTTATGACGCGCGCGCAACCAAAACTCAAATCCTGAATATACTTCCGTATACACTTAAAACTAGAAGAAATAAATGTCGATTTTAAATGACTGTCGAGTCCAAAGAAACCTCATGGAATAGAGACATGATAGAGGCTATAGTTAAAGTAAGCCTGCTCAACCTTGTCGTCATGTTTATTATTGTCTTTATTTTATCTCGGTAACCTGTGTGAGCGGTATAGCATTGGGTCACTCGTATCTCAATATTATCTCAGAAGGTCTGCTAAAAAGTCTTATTTTCATCCTAAATCGGTTATGA
>Ga0209536_100007647_pt1 | contig 16368 bp, 13 predicted proteins | sample DeeMarSeWOR28_12_FD_187461 | JGI IMG/M metagenome (GOLD analysis project Ga0209536, IMG submission 187461) | Marine sediment microbial communities from White Oak River estuary, North Carolina - WOR-2-8_12 (SPAdes) (version 2) | ecosystem: Environmental > Aquatic > Marine > Intertidal zone >...
AACATCCGAAGTCTTTGGGACCGTAACAAGGGTATATGGTTCGACGCCGTTCCGCAGGACACTAACGGCAACGTTTTGGGGATCACCATCCCCAACAAAGCTGGCTGCATCGATATTCCCACAAATCGTGGCTGCCTCATCCGGGTCGTTGTTGAAAAGATGAAGGACGGGTTTGAGTTTGTACCCCTGGCCGGAGAGCACAATGGATTGGCTCAGATCGAAATGGACGGTTAAACTCATCGCACCGCCGTCTGTCAATGTCCAATCAATCTGTTTGTCAGTTTTCAAGGTCCCGGAGGGAACATCTAAATCGATTTCAAACACCTCCTCAGGCGCAGAAGAGGCTCCACCGAACACCATGTATGCCCTGCTTATCTCAAAACGGATTTGAGTAATGTGCCCTGCAGGGATTAGAGTCGGTGTGGCGAGTTCGGTCTTCCGTCCGTCACTAAAGGCGAGAAGGTTGATCTCAAGCGGCGTTTCAGGCAAGTCCAGGGAAACCCATCCACCGCCCGACGTGTGGACATGAACACTATCGAAAATGATCCGGATTTCATCCGGTTGCTCACCATCGATAAAAGGCCTTGCATCTGCTATGTTCATCGATACCGTGCCTGTGCCTGGCCCCCCGCCGCTACCGCACCCTCCTAGAAATACTAGGCTTATTACAAAAAACAACGGATATATGATCCTCGTATTCACGAATGACCTCCCAATGTCAGTCATATTTCTCCCCTTGGGTAGTTATACCAAAAACATGCCAAACTCGCTTGAGTGACGATTTCAACCTGTTTTATTAATAAGTTAGACGAGGCAGCAGCTTAGCCCCTCTATGCATAATACTTAAAAAAGTGTAAAAATTGGACATCGATGACGACATTTGTAATCGTGAACTCATGACCTGACTCCCTTAAGGGGAGACCCACAGGCATCACGCCCGAAGGTCATTCGCCGGACGCCGACTACTCCTAATCGATGGGCTGAAAAAGCATTACCACAAACTGGACCGATTTGAGGGGGGGCATGTCATGCGAACTTCCAGAACTCCATGGAGGTACCGATGTGCAAAGGGAAGAGAAGGGTGTCGGCCAAGAAATAGAGATGCCGACCGACACCCACAAGGGCATGTCAACTTACCGTGTTATAGATTGGCGTCCTTGTCGGTCTTGATCAGATAAAAGTCTTTTCCGGTATCCGGCCAGGCCGATCCGCCGAGGATATATCCACCGTCCGACGTCCTTTCCACCGAAGAGGCCGTGCACATGGTCAGGAATGTCGACCAGTTGAAGGTCTTCTGCCAGACCAGGTTGCCGGAGGCGTCGGTCTTGAAGAACTGGACGTCGAAACTGTCTGATCCGGCAAGGACATATCCCCCGTCGCCAGCCGCTGCGACCGAATTCGGGGTAGTAGGCATGGTGGTTCCGCCGAACGTCGTGCTCCAGACCGTCGATCCCGTTGCATCGATCTTGTGCAACGAATAGACATACCCGGAAAGCGTCGCCGATACCCCGGACACGACGAAATTCCCATCCGCATCCTCGAGGAGATCGTAGCCATGCTGGGTCAGGGTATCCCCGAAGTGTTTCTCCCAGAGGAGGTTTCCATCGGCGTCGGCCCGGATCAGGTAGAGATCCGGAGTCTGGGACGGGTCGAACGATCCGGTCGTCCCTGCGACGACGAAGTCGCCCCCCTCGACCTCGATGACCGAGTAGCCGATGTCCGTGGCCGTTCCGCCGAACCGCTTCTCCCAGGAAACGTTCCCGCTCGAATCGAGCTTGACAAGGTACAGATCCTCCATGCCGAAGCCCACGACGCCGGTGGCAGGGCTGAAGGACTCGATGTAGCCTGTCAAGATGAACCCGCCGTCCGCAGTCGGCTCGATGGAGTACGCCCGGTTGTTCAGGTCGTTCGTGAAAATCCGGCTCCAGACCGTGTTGCCGCCGGCGTCGAGCCTGTAGACGGCTGCATAGGCGGACACGGAGTTATCCGTGTATCCTGCGACCACGAAGCCTCCGTCGGCCGTTTCCCGGACCGACTGTGCGTAATCGTCCCTCGTGTCCCCCAGATACTTCGTCCAGAGAAGGCCCCCGGCCGCGTCGGTCTTGACGAGCATCATGTCCAGTCCATTGGCCGTGCTGGTGTTGCTCCAGCCGGCGGCGACGTAGCTGCCATCGCTCGTTTCCTGCGCGGAGAGCGCCACGTCGAAGTTCGGGGCTGTCCCGTAGATGTTCTCCCAGGTGAAGACAATTCCCACCAGGTCGGTCCAGCGATATACGGTGGACAGCTCGTACTCCGGGTCGGCATCGATGTCGACCTCCACCTGCACCTGGCTGATGGATAGGGGGGTGATCCGCTCGGAGGTCTGCGCTGCGCCGGCGAGGAGCACCGGCCCGCCGGCATCGGGGATTTCGACGTTGAACTCGCCGGGATGATGGAACTGAAGCGGCGACTGGACGCTCACGTCGACATACCCCTCGGCCTCGAGGTATACCCGTCCCGACACATCCTCCGTGCAATAGGTCGGCGTGTATGGTGTGTCGCAGGACGTTTCGTAGGCCATGTTTTTCAGCCGGAAGGTCTCCCCGGTGCGTTCGTTGCGTCCGTCCACGCTGAAGATGATGGTGGAGGTAACGGCCCCTATATTGGAGAACAGTTCCACCGTCCCCGAGATGGTGGCATGCTCCGTGGGTGTCTGGATCGTGAGAGGCTCCAGGGACATGGTTGCGTGGGTGATTTCGAGGTTGATCCTGTCGAACGAGAGGATCTGGAATATGAGCTTGCCGTCATAGGTGATCCCGTCTCCGTCGTTGAAGTTCGTAAAAATGAAGGTGATGGTGCCCGTTCCATCGTCTTCGATTGTGCCGGAATAGGTCATCGTTCCGCTTACGGTGCCCTGGATGGTGCCGCTCACGGGGGTGGCCTGCGGAACCGCCAAAGAAAGCTTCGCGGAACGCATCCGGAGGGAGGAGACGGCCATTGCGACCGGACTTGCGCCGGTGCCTGTTTCCGGAAGAGTGAGGGAGTTGCCGAGTACCATGTTGAAAAATGACATCGAGTTGGCCGATGTTAGGATTGCCTGGGTCACCAGGCCCTTGTAGAGTGCGGGCGAAGTTTCATTGCTGCCTCCACCACCACCGCCGCATCCCGCGAAAGCGAACACGAAAGCAGTCACGCAAACAGCCACGAACCTTCTCATTTTTCTTTCCTCTCTGCACCTCTTCAGGAGAGGTGCTGCCCCAGGAAAAATTTCTGCATTGTTTGGAATAGGAGACGCGACATGAAAAAAAGGCCGGTATCCCTCCGAACTCGTTGGGATCTCCGGCCCGTAGAATGGACCATCACTTTGTGCCGCCCGTCAAAAAAGTTTTAGGATCGTGTTTTATGTATTATGTTAGAAACATTATTGTTTTTCTGCAAATCGTTGTCAATGGCGTTCCTGGGGAGAGCTTCGGATCGATTCCTGATCCAGCCATCCTCAACATGATGCCAAAGCCTTAACGATATACACGACCATCGCAAGGACGGGGCCATCGGCTCCGTCCTTGTTTCTTCCGGATTTCTGGAGTTCATTGGAGACTTCGGGAGGCCTCCTGCACTAAGATACGGGTGGACCGATCACGGGGGGCCGGTCAAGGGGGTTGCGAGAAATCCTAGCCCCCTTTTTTTTCCCACTGTCTGCTGTTTTTTCGGTTCGGATTTGCCACGATGAAACCCGACCGCCTTTCGTGACAGCCTAGCGCCCCCTTACTCAGTGAAAACGTAGGGCAAGTATCGACGGCCGCCGTGTGATTTTGAGGTCGCATTTTGCGACCTTAGAGAATCGACTTCCTCCGCGTCACGGATGGTTTGAGGGAACGTAGAGGGGGTATTTTGTGAAAACTGGTGGCGATTCGCCACCAGTTGCGCCGAAAGCCCCCCCGATGCTCTTCCTAGCGGCGGCTCTGAAACCGCCCCTCACAGCCAGCAATCCAACGGGATATCTTTGCTTTGCAAGAGGTATGCGGCCATGTGCGCAAAGGGAATAGAGGATTCGTTCAGGGACTTCGTGCTCGACCAGCTCCACGCCCTGGGGGATATCCGCTGCCGGGCCATGTTCGGCGGATACGGCCTCTACCTGGGGGAGGACTTCTTTGGCATCGTGTATGACGGCCGGCTCTACTTCAAGACCGACGAGGGGACGCGGGGAAAGTACGAAAGGAGCGGGATGGGCCCCTTCGCGCCGAGCGAAACGCAGGTGCTGAAGAACTACTTCGAGGTTCCGGAGGAGGTTCTCGAGGACGCCGAGGAACTCACCGCCTGGGCGAGGGAGGCCGCGGCGGTTCCATCAGGGCGCGGATCGCGTCGAAGACGACCTTGACCGGGCAGCCTGCGCATCCAGCAGGAAGACCTCCAGAAGCTCCGCCATGTAGGGAATGAATGGCATCGGCGTCACGCCGAGATCGCCGCAAGCCCAAGTGTGCATCCGGTACTTTCCCAGAACGAACTCTTCCGGTGCACCTTCCTGGAGCAGTCTTCGGATGATGGCGACCGCACGCAGGGGGTACTTCTGGCCCGGGGGAGCGATCCGATGGTAGAGGCCTTCCGCCATCGCAGCCGTTCGGGGGGCGCCCCTGCCAGGGCGTCGTCGCGTCCATCCTGACCGAGATGCCGCGGGTGTCTGCGCGTCCCCGGGCACATCCGCCGGTGTCCCCCGGCCGCGCAGAAGCCGGTTCCGGGCCGCGTATTCCCAGATGGCGGCGTCCTGGCTCCTCACGGAGGGGGGCCGGGGATCCCGGGGCTCCCCGGCGGGTGTTGGAGCACCAGCTGCGTGATTCCACATGTTCGACACGGAATCCCTCACTTGCGACAAAGTACCCGCGACCCACAGGTCCGCGGAGCGTTCCTTCCAGAGTATAGGAAATCCCCCCCTTTGGAAATGCAGTAGAGGAGATGGAGCACAATGAAATGTCGCGTCGGTGTCCGATCCGCTTCCGGATCGGTTTCGGGAGCTTCCGGTTTTCCCGGAGGGACTTCTTCGCTTCCTCGACGTCGATCCGCTCCCCCTTGTACGCGACGCGGTTCAGGGCGTCGGAGAACTCGTCCCGAGCCTTGCTGGCGTCCATCCGTGTCATCGTGTCGCCTCCCCTGCGGGAATCGCCTTAAATTTCGTTACATCTTTAATATCAATAAGATACGGCCATTACTCACAGCCCGAGGGTCACTGGTTCAAATCCAGGCCCCGCTACCAATCAATTGAAGGGGTTACGGGAAACCGTAGCCCCTTTTTTTTTACGCTCCACACCGACGATCCTGCGTTTCTCCGATCAATTTTCGGGGACGAACCCCGAAGGTCATCTTTTCATTCACTTTCCCAATCTCTTTTTCCGATAAGTAATTTGCGGAATCTGTCTTCTCTCAGACTCCCGCTTGGGACCATTTTGAGCTTTTGGTCCTGCAGATATACAACGGGTTGGTCGAATGTTAGCCGCCCGAAGAAGTGGGCATCGGGTTGAGAAGAATCTAAGGTGCAATTCCGGGCTGAACGGGAACGGATTCCCGGGGTTTTGACAGAACCTACCGGCTCCGGGAAGGTTCATGTAGGGTAACCGTCCCGAGGTCCCCACGGACCGCGAACCCCGCGCAAAAAACTGTCGTTTTCGGAGTGGAAAAGGGGTTTCCCAAGGACGTTTATGTCCCAGATTGGTCATCGGAGGTATCAGTGAAAACATCTCTGCACAAGACTTATATTATTTTTATTATTGTATTTTCTCTGACTATTGTCCCATCCATGAAAATATCGTATGCCACGATGCTTGGAATAAGCACGCAAAAACTTACACAAGATTCTGATTTAATCATCGATGGAACGGTGATTGATGTTTACTCCGCATGGGATGAGACCAGTACGACCATCTACACCTACGCGGTCGTAGAGATCCAAAACATCCATAAAGGTTCTTCTGAAAACAAGAATGTCACCCTGATGTATAGAGGCGGCGAAGTGGATAACATCGGTCTGAAGATCTCTGACCAGGCGGAGTTCAAAAAGAGAGAGAATGTATTTCTGTTTTTGAAAAAATCCAAAAAAGAACCAAATCTTCACATGTTTCAAATAACAGGCAAAGCACAGGGGAAATATTCCATAACGAAAGATAACAGAGCGGTAAAAAAAGGATTTTCGGTGGCAGGAAACGAGAACGTCGTGGATTATGACATTCCCGTTGACCTGTTGATTGAAGAAGTAAGGAAATATAAATGAGAAAATTCTTTTTGGCAGCAGCCCTGATCGTATCTGTCTCCTTCCTTTCTGCAGAACATTCCAAAGCATACGTTGTGAATACGACAGATTCGGGCACTGAGATTTCCTGGGATACTACGCTCGTCGGATATCAAATCAATCCATCGGGTGGACCAAGCGGGAGTATCGCTGCAATTCAAGCGTCGATGCAAGCATGGTCTGATGTATCCACATCATCGTTTACCTTTGCTTACGACGGGCAAACAACATCCAGCGACCACGGGTTTTTAGATTTTACGAATGTCATAACGTTTGGTGAAATATCAGATCCAAGCGTTCTGGCAGAAAACGCTTATTGGTATCTCACCACTGGGGAGATGATCGATTCCGATATCATGTTCAACACCAATCAACCTTGGGATACGACAGGTACTTCCGATGCGTACGATGTCCAAAACGTGGGTACCCATGAACTGGGGCATTCGCTGAGTTTAGGGCATGTCGGTGGTCCTTCTGGCACGGAAAAAACCATGTATCCCTATGCAAGCCTTGGGGAAACAAAAAAAAGGACTCTGGATCAGGACGATATCGATGGAATAACATTTTTATATCCTTCATCAACTTCTCCGGTTTCCGTAACGGTTGCGACGTCTCCCTCAGGACGTCAGGTTACCGTGGATGGGAACACCTACACGTCCCCCCAAACATTCAACTGGACGCCGGGGGCAAGCCATACGATCGGAACCACCTCTCCGCAAAGCGAGGCCACGGGAACGCAGTACGTCTTTTCGTCGTGGAGCGACGGGGGGAGCCAGACCCACACGGTGGCCCCATCCTCTTCTTCGACCTACACGGCTACGTTCACGACGCAGTACCTGTTGACGACGGGGGTGGACCCGCCGGGCGGGGGAAGTGTATCTCCGAACTGCATAGGCGGGTGTTGGTATACGAGCGGTCAGTCGGTGGAGCTGACGGCGTCTGCGGCCAGCGGATTCTCGTTTAGCAACTGGAGCGGAAGCGTGACGGGGACGGCCAACCCGACGTCTGCGACGATGAGTTCCCCGAGGTCGGCGACAGCGAATTTCACCGAGAGCCCCATCCCGGGCTCCCTGTCGGTATCCCCCTCCGGCGGCCTGTCTTCCTCGGGGTTGCAGGGCGGTCCGTTCAGCCCGGCGAGTCAGTCCTATACCCTGTCCAATCCCGGCGGCAGCCCGATCGGTTGGACGGCATCGAAGACCCAGCCGTGGGTGACCCTGTCGAACACGGGGGGAACACTGGCGGCGGGGGCGAGTGCCACCGTAACGGTCTCGATCAATTCCGGCGCGAACAGCCTGGCGGCAGGGTTGTACAGCGATACGGTCTCCTTCACGAATACGAGCAACGGCAACGGAAACAGCAACCAGTCAGTGAATCTGACGATACCCCCTGACGTCGAATCGGATACCGATAGGGACGGAGTGCCGGATAACGAAGAAAAGGGACCAAACGGGCTGGATGGAAATTACGACGGCAACGTGGACGGTACCCCGGACTGGCAGCAGAACACGGTTGCATCATTGCTGGCGTACGACATGATCCATTACGTGACGCTCGAATCCCAGCATCCGATGACGGACGTACAAGCCATCAATCCCCCAAGCGACGCTCCATCCGATGTATCCCTGCCATATGGCCTCTTCACGTTCACGGTGAGCGGGGTCCCCACCGGAGGAGATACCATTGTGAAGATGTTCGTTGATGGAGATATGCCGGACGTGTTCTACAAGTACGGTCGGACGCCGCTGATGGCAACGGCGCATTGGTACAACTTTGCATATGACAGTACAACGGGCATCGGTGCGACCGTTGACGGTTTTGTCGTCACACTGCGCCTCACCGACGGAGAGATGGGGGACGATGATCTTGTTGCCAACGGAACCATTGTCGACGACGGAGGGCCAGGAGTTACGATCTCCAATCCTCCTCCTCCTGCTCCTCCTCCTGCGACCAGTGGGGGAGGGGGCGGCGGTGGCGGTTGCACGATGACCGGGATTTCCGGTGATGCAATCCCGATTGATATATTGGGTTCCTACGGATTGATCCTGCTTCTCCTTCTCGCGAGGAGAATTCATGGATCAAGGAAAAACCGGAGGAATACAGGCAGGAGATTTTCGAGGGAAAGTTGAAGAGGTGACCTGCCCCCTTTTGGATTACCTGCGTGCAACCGGCCCGAAGGTCGGTTTTTTTCATCCGTACTAACCTTCTTCATTATTCTTCATTGGTTTTCCCGGAAAGGGTCAAAAAATTGTCTCTCTGGCGATCCTTGTCGCCCCTCCACCTTAAAGAAGGAAATCCCTTCGTGACATAATTTCGTAATGATTTCATGTAGTTCCGTTCTAATTACATTCCGTCTGGGGTTGTCTTCTTGCGGTATGAATCTTGCTCATTTAAAAATTGGTTCATCGCAAAATCTCTTGAAACAAAGGCATGAACGTACGAAAGGGGACACCAAATGAGGGGATATCGTAAAGGATTTTTGATGTTGACGTTACTGGCATTCCTTTCCCTGGCATCCTGCGGTGGTGGAGGAGGAGGAGATAGCGCAGCTGGTGGGACCGTAGGCGGAGGGGGAGGAGGAACGTCCAACTTCACTGTTACTTACACGGATACGTCGGAAATCATGAACCTGGACTTCTTCAACGAATGGTACGTGGAAAATGCTGATGAAAGCCTCCGCGGGCCGTATGACAGCGGCGGCGATGGTGTCGTGGATCTTGGTCAGGAATCGAGGACCGAGGCGAATGTGACTCTGGATATGTCGGGAACCTTCTACTTCACATATATGAATATGCCGGTCGGCAACAATACGTACAACACGGACAACCGCATTGGCGGCGGAACCGTCCGTGCTACCCTCACAAACGCCGTCCCCGGCGATGAGGCCCACATCGCCTATTTCATCGACAACTACTTCTCCATCACCGGCACCCCCCAGGTTCTTGCCCAATCCGTCACGCTTTACGATATCGTCGGTACTGACGGCATGGCCAACATCTTAGTGAACTACCGCTCCTCGAGCTTAGAAGAGCCGCTGACGCGCTACGATTTCAAGCTCGACTTCCCCTCTTCGGATGTGGGCAATGTCAGCATGGACCTCGGCGCCTTCAAGACCCGTGTTCCAAGGAACTGGACCGCCACGAATGACCTCACAACCGACAAGCCCTTTGTTATGGCCCAGCGGAAAGGTGTCATGTTTTCTCCCATCGGCAGCAGTGATGCGGATCTGGGAGGGATGTCGGGTACCTTCGGCTTCCCCGACCAGTTCCCTGCGGACCGCTGGTATCTCGCCTCGGGCGGCATACCCGTCATGCCCGAGGTCGTGACCGAGTTCAACATTTCCGACAATACGGTGTCTCTCCTCCCCCTCGACCGGGTCGTTGATGGCCCCAGCATGGCCGTGGACGTCCAAAATAGGACCTTCACTGCGACTATAAGCGGCACCGACCGCATCGATTACGCACATCTATTGCTGGCTGCCGGTGGCTCGCTCTCATGGGATATCTACTTTCCTTGGAGTGTCGTCCAGATGACCGGTGACACAGCTACGGTGCATCTTCCCGCGCTTCCTGGACATCCGACTATGCCTGCCTTCGATTTCATGAAGTTGGAGATCTACCGGCTCGACGCTGCAACGACAGTGAATTCCATGCTTCGGTATATTCTTGACGCCAAGAGAAATCCCTACCCGAGTTATGCGATGAAGGTCGAATGGTAACTCGTTTATAAGAAGGGAGGATCAAATAATCATACTCCGAGCTTTGCGCAAGTCAGACGGACGTGCGCTGCGGAACGAGGAAAGGAATTAGAAGGCTGTTTCCTTTCTCCATTTGACAGCATTTGTTTCGTATTCGAAGGTGCGAATACGCGACAGAGGACATCAACCGGGCCTATCGTTTTCAAGATAGTAATATTGGTGTTCACTGTTTTATTGTGTTGGGAAGTTGTTCGCCTGTGCCCAAATTGTGCCCACGAGGAATCAAAGTGGTTCACAGCCCTTCGTAACCAATCGATATCGTTTAGATAATTTTCTATAAAATTCCTCAACGGGAAGCGAAAACGCAAATTATATCAATATATTCGATGTGTTATGTGGCGCCATCTCGCCCGAAGGTCAATAACCGATTCCAATCTTATCCTCTCCAGCGCTCCCATGCCTGATAATTATAGGGAAATAGCCGTAATTCTATGATTTTAGTGTCCGGGGGAAGTCCGTGAGACAGGTTTTTTCGGGATGTGCCCTTAATTCCCTTGCCGATCCGGAAGGAAAGGTGACTTCAAAGGCCTGGGTACGGCTCACATCTCCTTCAAATTGTCCCCTGCCTTCTCCCCGGCCAGTGCATCTATTGCGGCCTTGACGCAGACTCCGTCCTGCTCGGGTTGTGCTCCGCTCACGGCGATCGCCCCGACGATCCGGCCGTCCTCGATCAGCGGGATTCCACCCTCGACCAATAGGGCGCCTGGCAGACTGAGGTTTTGCAGGCGACCTTTCATGATCCGGTCCTCGAGCAGTTTGGTCGAACGTTTGAAGCCTACGGCTGTGCGCGCTTTCTCGATCGCGAAGTCGGAGCTGGCGGTCTGGGTGCCGTCCATTCGCTCGAAGTACACCAGTATGCCGCCCGGATCGACAACCGCAACTGCCACGGTCCAACCGTTCTTCCTCCCCTCGGCGATAGCCGCAGCGGTCGCCTTGCGCGCTGTCTCGATGGAAACGGGGGCACCATAATGGTTTGTAAGGTGCTGTGTGAAGAGGGGATCGTCCGGGGCCGAAGACTTCTGATTGGTAGGGGAAACGGTTGTTTTCTTCATGGTTCCTCCAGGGCTGGACGTTTACGGAATGAAGAATTGTCGATGGACAAGTAGGGTGAATCGAAAAAGATGAATGGAATTTAACCAACGGTGGGGAAAATTGCAAGGGATAGTGACCTGACCCCCTTAAATCGGTCCGAGATGGGGACAGGGGAAATGTTTCGTAATCAATCGATATCGTTGAAGTAAATATTAGCAAAATTCCTCAACGAAAAGTAAAAATGCCATTAATGTCAATAGTTTCAATTTGTTACGGAGCGCTCTCGGAGTGGGAACGCTGTTCATCGAGCCAGGCAGTTCTTGGGAGAATGGATACGTCGAGTGGAAGCCGCGGGACGAGCTCTTGAACCGGGAGATCTTCACCACGATGAAGGAGGCTACCATCCTGATCGAGCAATGGAGAAGGCACTCCAACGGAGTACGTCCCCACAGTGCGCTGAGATGCCGGCCTCCGGTTCCCGAAACGATCGCATCCCCGGGCCCGGTATCTCCAAATCCCTATCGTTCAATGGTGACTCCGGGAGGGCTCTTACACTAAGATACGGGAAAACCGTCCATAGGGGGCGGGTCAGCTGCCCAGGCGAAGCACCTGAGCCCCCGCAGCTTGGCCTGAGCGTTGGGCGTACTGATCACAGGAGGAGGATATGCCGAGAGATTCGTCGCCGACGATTCAAGGCTTCAGAGTGCGGGCGGTCCGCGTGCCGATGACGGAACCCCATAAAACCGCGAGCGGCGTGATTACCGAGTCGCCTCTGGTCTTGACGGACGTTGTCACCGATGCCGGAATCAGCGGGCACAGCATCGTGTTTACCTACACGCCCGCTGCGCTCAAGCCGACTGCTGAGTTGATTCAGAATTTTGAGACCTTGGTGAAAGGGGAAGTGCTGGCTCCTGTCGATATCGAGCAAAGACTCGCCAAGCGATTCCGCTTGCTTGGGACGCAAGGCCTTGTCGGTATCGCGCTCGCTGCGATAGACATGGCACTGTGGGATGCGCTGGCCCGCGTTCACGGCATTCCGCTGGTGCGGTTGTTGGGCGGGGTGGAGAAGCCCGTGCGCCCCTACGGCGCAGTCGGGTACGATGGTGTGGAAGGTTGCGCGAAGGCCGCCGAACGTTGGGCGACGCAAGGGTTCACGGGCATCAAAGCAAAGATCGGCTACCCCAATGTGCAAGAGGACGTCGCCGTTGTGCGGGCCATGCGCAAGGCCGCTGGTAACGACATGGTCATCATGGTGGACTACAACCAGTGCCTCACTCCGATTGAGGCCGTAGAGCGACTGCGGGTTCTCGACGACGAAGGCCTCACGTGGGTTGAAGAACCGACGCTCGCCCACGACTACGCCGGTCACGCGCTCGTCGCGCGCGAGGCACGAACCCCGATCCAGTGCGGAGAGAACTGGTGGGGAACGCTGGACATGCGGCACGCCATCGAGGCGCAGGCATCTGATTTTGTCATGCCCGATGTGATGAAGATTGGCGGAGTGACCGGGTGGCTCAGGGCTGCTGCGCTCGCGCAAGCAAAAGGTATTCCCGTGTCGAACCACCTTTGGCCGGAGATCAGTGCGCGCCTCCTGTGCTGCACTCCGACGGCGCATTGGCTTGAATATGCCGACTGGTGGAACCCCATCCTTGCGGAGCCGCTACGGGTCGAGAAGGGCATGGCGGTTGTCAGCGATGCAATTGGCACAGGAGTGGATTGGAACGACGACGCGGTGCGCCGTTTTGCAGCATGACCTTTGCATGATCGAGCGACACTGATTGCCCACGACCGGTTCATCGCCCAACCATAAAATGAATGTCCACCGACGAAAGGAGGGAACGATGGTCAAAGCCTATTGGGTAGTCTGCTACCACTCGATCAAGGACCCCGACGCGCTCGCGGCGTACGCGAAGCTTGCCGGGCCGGCGCTCCAGGCCGCGGGCGCCCGCTATCTTGCCCGGGGCAACCCTGCGAAGGTGTATGAGCAGGGGATCAATCAGCGCACGGTGCTCGTCGAGTTCGACAGCGTAAAGCAGGCGATGGACGCGCACGACAGCCCTGCCTATCAGGAGGCGCTCAAAGTCCTGGGCGACACGGTAAAGCGCGACATGCGGATCGTGGAGGGCGTAGGCTGAGAAGGTCGTAGTCGCCCACCCCTGTTCTAATCCCGGCGCGAAGGAATTATTTTTAGTGACACCCACCGGGTTATTCGGGCACGGTGGGTGTTTTATTTCAGAAATAGCGGCTCAAATCATGTGCCCAAATCGTGCCCACGAGGAATCAAAGTCGTTCACATCGCTTAGTAACCTATCAAAAACGTTAAAGATAAAATTTAGCCTTTTCCTCAATGAAAAGAGATAATTGCATATATAGTGTTTTATTACAAGCAGTTACGGTTGCAACTCAAGCCCCGTTCTTCTTCCTCTTCCCCGGAAGGAGCAGAAGGAGTGGCGGAAGGAGTTGGTGCTGGATTGAGCGCGGACTATTCCGCGGCCGCACCATATCCGATATCCGCCAGCCACGATTGAACCGCCACGAGGATGTCCTGCCGAAAATTTTTGTCCCGGACGTGCACGTGCCCCTTGTCGATCCATCGCACGGTCTTCGGTTCCCCCGCGGCCGCTTGTAAAAGACGGCTGCAGCGGTCCGGTATCCGGGGGTCTCCGGTGGTGTTCAGCATGAAGACCGGCCGAGGCGCGACCCGCCCGATATATTTCAGCGGCTCCAGCGGAGAGACCACCGCCGAGAGGCCCCAGGCCACGGGCCGTCGTACGAGGGCGGGCAGCGGGAGATTCGCGTCGACCAGTGTGAACAGGTCGCCCGCTCCAAAAAGGAGCGCCAACGCCGTGATCCGATCATCCGCCGCGGCCACCGCGGGAGCGAAGAGAGCGCCGAGGCTTCCGCCGATCAGGACGATGCGATCGCGGTCCACGTCCGGTCGCTGATAGAGATAGTCCACGCCGAGCATGGTCGCCGACGGTGTATCCAGCACCGCACGTCGCATGGCGGGAACCTGGCGCAGGACCTCCCACGTCGAGAGTTTGGACCGCCGTCCCTCGAAAGGATAATCCATCGCGAGCACGATGAAATCGCCGGTGTCCTCCACGTACTCGAGGGCGTGAACGCCGCCGCGAAGTCCTCCCAACGTGACGATGGCGGCATGCGGCGCCGCCGACGCCCGCGGGATCTTCACGAAGGCGTCGACCTCGAGCCCGCGGTCGTTTTGCAGCGTCACGCGGTGGATGGCTCCGTCGCCGCGCGGCTCCGGAGGCGACACGACCGACGAGACCAACCGCCCCTTGTGTTCGCGGAAATACGGGAGGTAGTCGCGCGTGCGGTAATGGGTCACTACGAGGTAGGCCGCGACGATCAATACGCCGATGATCGCCAGGCGGAATGCGAGGGGGCGGATCCGCTTTCTCCGCCTGGAGGGGGATCCCGATCCAAAGGCCCGAGCCGACGCGGAGCTCATAATCAACCATTGAACGGCCGGACGCATTTTCCGTCAAGACCCTGGCGCCGCGCTTCGGCTGTCTGTTCCGGCCTGAAAAGCATTAACGCAACCCGGTCCGATTTGAGGGGGGGCAGATGAGGCAAGGTTCACATCTCCTCGTAACCCCTCAACAAAATGTGGGCCGATCTCTCCCGTGCATACGCCTGGCGGTGCGCAGTGAAGAGGATCGCAGGACCTCGCCTTCCGGGATGCCGGAAATTTCCCCAACGAGGAAACCTTGTTTCTGTATCCACCATCTTGACACTTAGGATCTAATTTTTCGCGCCTCGCCCAGGATGGAAAATTTTTGGGGGAAGGAGGTGGATCATGGCCGAAAAGTGGAATTTGACTGGAACTTACTGTGAGGCATGCAACTGCGAGATAGCCTGTTCTTGTGTTTTCCTGAACGCTCCGACCGGGGGAGAATGCACGGTCCTTGTCGGCTGGCATATCGACAAGGGAAACTATGGAAATGTCGATTTGGGAAACCTGAATGTCGCCATTGCAGTGCACTCTCCGGGACATATGGCAGAAGTGAAATGGCGAGCGGCCCTGTATTTCGATCAAAACGCGTCCGAGAAACAGAAAGATGCATTGACCCAGATATTTACCGGTCAGGCAGGGGGGCATCCCGCGATGCTGGTTTCCTTCGTCGGCGACGTGCTGGGGATAAAACAGGTCCCGATCGAATACACCGCGAACGGGAAGCGACGAACATTAAAGATTTCCAATGTGGCCGATGCGGAAATCGAGGCAATCGAAGGGCAAGGGGGGGGAGACGTCACCATCGAAGGTCATCCTTTCTGCATTGCTCCGGGCTACAAAGCGGTGGTGGCAAAGTCCGGAAAGCTCCGTTATCAAGATCATGGTCTTCACTGGGAGATTTCGGGGAAAAACGGGTATTTTTCGCCCTTTTCCTACGAGGGATAGCAAGGGGTGGCACCGGTGGGCGCTGATGCGGTCCTGAAGCGGGACCGAGCCATCGTAATCTCGGGGATTGTGTGCATTGCAGCGATCTCCTGGGCGTACATGCTGTACCTTGGCTGGGGCATGGATAAATCGATGGGGATGGAGATGGCCATGCCCCGGATGCAGGGATGGGAGACAATCGATTTCGTCCTGATGTTCGTCATGTGGGCGGTGATGATGGTAGCGATGATGACCCCCTCCGCGACGCCCATGATTCTCACGTTCTCCAGAATAAACCGCACTCGTCACGAACGGGGGGTTCCATTGTTGCAACGGGTGCATTTCTCGCCGGATACCTCGTGGTCTGGACCGTTTTCAGTGCCGTCGCCACGGCCGCCCAGTGGGGACTTCATCGCGCCGCCCTCCTTTCACCGATGATGGTGAGCAACAACCCGCTTCTGGGCGGGATGCTGCTGATCGGAGCTGGGATTTTCCAGTTCACATCCCTGAAACATGCATGTCTGGCCCAATGTCGTTCTCCGATCGGGTTTTTCCGGACCGGATGGCGGGAAGGGAACCAGGGTGCGTTCTTCATGGGAGTTCATCACGGCATCTACTGCGTGGGTTGCTGCTGGCTTCTCATGGCGCTGCTGTTTGTGGCGGGGGTGATGAATCTCCTCTGGGTGGCGACAATCGCGGTGTACGTCCTGGTCGAAAAGGTCTTTCCCGCAGGGCACCGGGTAAGCCAAGTCATCGGTTTGTGCATTATCGGCTCTGGCTTGTGGATGGTCACGACGACAATCCTTTAACGGGTCGTGGCATACACCCGATAGGAAGTTTCTTTTTTCTCTGCCCTCTCCAAGGGGGGACTTCTCTCCGGTCGGCCGTTGTGTTTCGGGACCGGATCGATCTTCCCGACTCCAC
>Ga0209536_100007648_pt1 | contig 16367 bp, 14 predicted proteins | sample DeeMarSeWOR28_12_FD_187461 | JGI IMG/M metagenome (GOLD analysis project Ga0209536, IMG submission 187461) | Marine sediment microbial communities from White Oak River estuary, North Carolina - WOR-2-8_12 (SPAdes) (version 2) | ecosystem: Environmental > Aquatic > Marine > Intertidal zone >...
AGGTTCGGGGTCGTGATGCTGCGCGCGAGCTCGAAGGCGAAATTGTCGTCGGGCGAGGCGCAGGCGATGGCCGTCGGCAGGCCGCGCCCCACCTCCTTCGCGAAGGTCGGGCCGGAGAGCACCGCGATCGGCACGTCGGGGCCGAGCACCTCGCGCGCGACCTGGTGAGGCAGCTTGCCGGTGGCGAACTCGAATCCCTTGGAGGCCCAGGCGACCCGTGCCCCGGGGCGCAGCAGCGGCTTGATGCTGGTCAGGACCGCGCGCAGTGCACCCGAAGGGACGACCACCAGGACGTCGTCAGCCGCGGCGAGCGTCCGTCCGAGGTCCGGCTCGACCGCAAGCGCGTCGGGAAACTCGGCGCCCGGCAGATAGCGGTCGTTACGCCGCTCGCGCGCGATCTTCTCTGGCTCGTCCTCGGCGCGGCCCCAGAGCAGGGTCGGCCTGCCGGCGCGGGCGAACTGGATGGCCAGCGCCGTTCCCCAGGAACCGGCGCCGAGTATCGCGATCGGCTGCATGGGCCGCGCTCGGCCGGGCGGGACTCAGTTGACCTGCTGCGGTGCCGGCGGCTCGCCGGCCGGCTGGCCCGACTCGCGCGCAGCGCGCTCCTGCAGCGAGCGCTCGTAGAGCGCGTCGAAGTTGACCGGTGGCAGGAAGAACGGCGGGAAGCCGCCCTTGGTGATCAGGTCCGACACGGTCTGCCGGACGTACGGGAACAGCACGTTCGGCGCGAATGCGCCGAGGATGCGGCGCGTATCGTCCGCGCCGAAGCCGCGCACGGAGAACACCCCACCCTGCTTGACCTCTGCGAGGTACACGGGGACGTCGCCGCTCTTGGCCTCGAGCGTCACGGTCAGCACGACCTCGTGATTGCCGTTGCCGACCGGCGTGGACGCGGTATTGAGGTTGAGCTGGATCTTCGGCTCCTGCCCGGACTGCGCGGGGATGAACGGGCCCTTCGGCGCCTCGAAGGAGAGGTCCTTGACGTAGACGTTCTGCAGCGAAACGTTGGGACCCTGCCCGTCTGTGGCGCCGGAATTGCCGGCGGGGGTGTTTTCTTCTGCCATGGGAAAACCTCTCTAGCGTGTCTGTTTCTGGTCGTGGAACCTGATCGCGGGCGGCCTCAGGCCGGAATCCCGAGGAGCCGGTCGAGCTCGCCGCTGCGCTCGGCGGCGGCCAGCTCTTCGGAACCCCCGAGGTGCGTCCCGTTGATGAACACCTGCGGCACGGTCCGCCTGCCGCCGCTGCGGGCGATCATCTCCTGCCTGAACTCGCGGCCTGCCTCGACGTCGATCTCCCGGAAGGCGATGCCCTTGCGCTCGAGCAGGGCCTTGGCGCGCATGCAGTAGGGGCACCAGGCCGACGTGTAGAGGGTCACCTCGGGGGCTGCCATACGGTCAGCCCTTGTCGACCGGCAGGTTGTCCTGGCGCCAGGCGCCGAGGCCCCCGCGGAGGTTGTACACCTGCTTGAAGCCGAGTTGCGCGAGCTTTCGCGCCGCCGCGCCGGACGTGACGCCGCTGTCGCAACAGGTGATCACGACCTTGTCCTTGAGCTTCTGGACGGGGGCGGCGCCGTCTGCGATCTGGTCGCCCGGAATGTTCCTGGCGCCGCTGACGTGCCCGTCCTTGAACTGGTTGGTGCTGCGGATGTCGAGCATGACCGCCCCGTCGTTCATCAGGCGCACGGCCTCGGAGGGCGAGACGGCGGACGCGGCCGTGGCGCGCTGCCGGATCTCGTAGCCGAGCACGACCAGGGCCATCAGGCCCGCGGCGCCCGCCAGCAGCGGGTGATTGGAGATGTACTCGAGCAGGCGATCCATGCTGGGCATTCCGGGATCCCGCGGCGGGTCGCCCCGCCTTGCATAAAGCCGGTCATTATAGCAGTCCACCGGCCGTGGAGGAGGCGCCGGTCGCCCGCCGGGCAAATGCTCCCACTTCGACCAAAAACAAGGGCTTGGATAGAGCGTTGCCCGGACCCTCCGGTACCATGGGCGCCCCTCTCGAGTCACCTGCCGCATGCGCGCATTGCTCCTTGTCCTGACGGCCGCCCTGGCGGTCGCCGTACCGTCCCTCGCCGCCTCCAAGGATCCCGAGGCGGACCTCCGGCACGTCCAGCGACAGATCGAGCAGCTGCAGAAGTCGCTCCGGGAGGACGTCGCGAAGCGGGACAGGCTGTCCGCGGCGCTGCGTGAGGCCGAGGAGAGGGTCGGCGAGGCCCGGGGCCGCCTGGACGACGTGCGGCAGCGCGTTCGCGCGACCGACCGCCGGATCCGGGAGCTGGGGGCCGAGCGGGAAAAGGAGGAAGCCAGGCTGGCCGCGGAGCGCGACGCCCTGGCCGCCGAATTGAAGGCTGCGTATGTCACGGGCCGGGAGGAGCACCTGAAGCTCCTGCTCAGCCAGAAGGACCCGGCCGAGCTCGGCCGCATGCTGGTCTACTACTCCTACTTCGGCAGGTCCCGTGCCGGGCGCATCGCCGCCATCGAGTCCACCGTGGAGCGCATCGAGGCCTTGGCGGCGGACGAGGCCGCGGAGCGCGAGCGGCTGGCCGCGCTGGAGACGGAGCGCGCGCAGGAGCTGGCCGCGCTGGAGAACGCGCGCGCCGACCGCGAGAAAGCGCTGGCGGACCTCAATGCGACCATCCGGTCGCGCGAGGACTCGATCAAGCGGCTCAAGCAGGAAGCCGCCACGCTCGAGAAGCTGATCGAGGACCTGCGCCGGGCGCTGCAACAGGCTCCGGCGCCCGAGGGAAAGCCTTTCGCACGCTTGCGCGGCCAGCTGCCCTGGCCCGTTCCCGGCAGGATCGTGGCGCGTTTCGGCCAGCCACGGGGCGGGGGCCTGAAGTGGAACGGCGTGCTCGTCGCGACCGAGCGGGGCGCCGGGGTCCGCGCTCCGTATGCCGGCCGGGTCGTCTATGCTGACTGGCTGCCGGGCCTCGGACTGCTGCTGATCATCGACCACGGGGGCGGCTACATGACGCTCTACGGTCACAACGAGCAGCTATACAGGCAGGTGGGAGATCCGGTGGCGGCCGGCGAGGTGGTGGCAACCGTGGGCGACAGCGGCGGGCAGTCGCGCCCGGAGCTGTACCTCGAGGTGCGCAAGGGAACGGCTGCCGAGGACCCGCGCCGCTGGTTTCGGGGCGCGCCGCGCTGAACGGTGGGAAGTGAGCGTTACGTCAAAGACGGGGGGGGCGGGATGTCGCAGTCTCCCGGGAGGTTCCAGCCGGAGGCGCGGGACACGGATGTCTGGACGACGAGGTAATCGGGCATGTTGGCGGCCATGGTCACTCCACAGCAGGTGAAGAGCGGCAAGGGATCGCTCGATCCGTACGGGCATCTCTTCCGGATGCTGGTGCCCAGGGCGTCCGGAACCGCCTTCTACGACTCGCGCGGAACACCACTCTGGATCTCGGATTCCTACGACGGGCCGGACCCGCAGCCGGTCGTGGAGGAGGCGCTCAAGGACGTGTCCGGGATCCCCGGCGGCGGCATGGACGGCTTCTCGCGCGACTTCGAGGGTGCGCCCGCTTACGTCTTCCGGCTGGCTGACGAGCAGGGGCGCGTGATTGCCGTGGTCGTGCTGCTGGCCCGCCACGGGGAGAGCCGGCCATATTCGTTCATGCAACAGCTGGTGCAGCCAGCGCTCGAATGCCTGCATCGCGAGTTCGAGGCTCGCGCAGCGCTCGGCGAGATGAGCCGCGACCTGCGAGCACGAGACGACGACCTCGAGCTGCTGCTCAAGGTTGCCCCGGACGATCCCCAGAATCCGCAGCAGGCGGACGAGCTCGGTCTTCTCGTGCAGACTTGCGTCGACCACCTCGGTTGCGAGCTCGGCGCGATGGTGGTGCCCGAGCGGAACATCGCCATCTGCAAGTCGAAGAGCGGGACCAAGCCGCAGGTCAGCATCCTGACGGCCACGCACCGCCACCTGTTGAACTGGGTGCAGCTGCAGCGGCGGACGCTCAGCATCAACAAGGTCAACCGCGAGCCGGGCGGCCTGCCGCCCTACAAGATCCTGTCGGTGCCGGTGCGCCACGCGTCCGGACGCGTCACCGGCTTCCTCGCCATGTTCCGGCCGGCCAACGGCCCCGACTTCGACCTGCGTGCCGAGCGGCTCGCCGAACTGCTCGGCCGCAAGGGCAGCACGATCCTGCAGAACAACTTCGATTCGGCGACGTCCCTGCTGACGCGGCCGGCCTTCGAGCTGCAGGTTCGGGCCGCGCTGGCCGGCGCGGCCGGCAAGGGGCCGAACTGCGTCCTGTACCTCGACGCGGACCGCATGCACGTCATCAACGACAACTTCGGCATGCACGTCGGCGACGAGGTGATCGGCAAGATCGCGGAGGTTCTCAGACGCAAACCCCGCCCCGGCGCCCTGTCCGCGCGCATCGCCGGCGACCGGTTCGCCGTGTTCCTGCCGGACTGCAAGCTCGAATTCGCCGAACAGATCGCCGAGACGCTCTGCCGGCAGTGTGCCGAGCTGTCCTACGCACGGGGTGACGGCACCGTGCAGGTATCCGTGAGCGTCGGCGTGGCCGAACTGCCGGACACCCAGGCCCCGCTCGCCCACGGCATGGCCGGGGCGGAGATCGCCTGCAAGGCCGCGAAGGACCGGGGCCGCGGCCGGGTGGAGATCTTCCAGGACGACGACCAGAGCATCATGCGCCGGCACAGCGACGTCATGGTCGTGCAGCGCCTGCAGGAGGCACTCGAAGAGGACCGCTTCGTGCTGTTCGCCCAGCCGATCCTGCCCCTCGGACACTCGGCCGGGGAGCCGCGATTCGAACTGCTGCTGCGTATGCTCGGGCAGTCCGGGGAGATCCTGCCGCCCGAGAAGTTCCTCTCGGCGGCGGAGCGCTACCAGCTGCTGCCGCGCATCGATCGCTGGGTCATCGAGAACGCCCTGGCGGCGCTCGGCGAGCACGCCGGGTCGCTGGACGGCCGCGGCCTGCGGTTCTCGATCAACGTCTCCGGTCCGTCGGTGGCGAGCGAGGACTTCCTGGCATTCGTCGAGATGGCGGTCCGCGAGTCCAGGCTGTCGCCGAGCCTGCTGACCTTCGAGCTGACCGAGACCGCGGCGGTCTCCAACCTCGCCCGGGCCGATCGCCTGATGCAGCGCATGCGCACGCTGGGCTGCAGCTTCGCGCTCGACGACTTCGGGACCGGGCTGTCGTCGCTCGCCTACCTGAAGTCGCTGCCGGTCTCGATCCTGAAGATCGACGGCAGCTTCGTGCGGGATTCCGCAGGCAATCAGCGGAGCGAGTCCATGGTCCGTGCGATCGCCCAGATGGCCCACACGATGGGCATGGAGACCGTGGCGGAATACGTCGAGACCGACCAGCTGCGCATGCGCATGGCCTCGCTCGGTGTCGATTTCGGGCAGGGCTTTGCCATCGGCAGGCCGGTCCCGCTGCCGGACGTGCTGGCGGACCTGGCGCTCTACAGGGCGATGGCGACAGGCTGACGAACCGTCCGCCTCCGGGGGAGCGCCGAAGCTTCCGCCGGCTCCTCGGCGGGAGACGATTTCCCGACCGCGGCGCGGCGCGCTAACATCTGGAAATGCTTCGCAATCCGACCACGGTCCTCGCGCTGCTGTTGGGCGCCCTGCTCGGTTTCGCGCTGGCCGTGAGCGGCGGCGTCCAGGCGGAGCGTCGCCCGGACCGGACGGACCTCCCACCGGACGACGCGCGGCTCCTCGTCGAAGTGATCGAGCGGATCAAGGCCGAGTACGTGGACCGTGTCGACGACCACGAGCTCATGCAGCATGCGATCCGCGGCATGCTCTCCGGTCTCGACTCGCACTCGGCTTTCCTTGACGAGGAGGAGCTCGACGACCTGCGGATCGCCACGGAGGGCAGCTACACCGGCATCGGCATCGAGGTGTCGTACGAGGCCGGCGCCATCGTCGTGGTGTCGCCCATCGAGGGTTCGCCGGCGGATCGCGCCGGCCTCAGGACCGGCGACGTCATCGTCGCGATCGACGGCCACGAGGTTGCGGCCTCAGGCCTCGGCGAGGCGATCGGCCGCATGCGGGGCGCGGCGGGAACGCGCGTCGCCGTGACCCTGGAGCGCGAGGGCGTCGACGAGCCGCTCGAGTTCACGATCGAGCGCGCCGAGGTGGAGGTCCAGAGCGTCCGTCACGCCGTGGTCGGGCCGGGCCTGGGGTACGTGCGCATCACCCATTTCAGCGAGACCACGGCGCGCGACGTCGCCGCGGCGGTCGCCGATCTCCAGCGCCGGTCGGAAGGCCCGCTGGCGGGCCTTCTCCTCGACCTTCGCAACAACCCCGGGGGCGTGCTCGAGGCCGGCGTGGAGGTGGCCGATGCCTTCCTGGACGAGGGCGTGATCGTCTCGGCGAGCGGCCGGGCGCGCGATGCACGGTTCAGGATGGAGGCCCATCCCGGGGACATCGCCCGCAACGCGAGGATTGCGGTGCTCATCAACGGCGGCTCGGCCTCGGCGTCGGAAATCGTGGCGGGCGCGCTGCGGGACCACGGCCGCGCGACCCTGATCGGCCGGACGACCTTCGGCAAGGGCTCCGTGCAGACGATCCTGCCGCTGTCCGGCGGACAGGCGATCAAGCTGACGACGTCGAGGTATTTCAGTCCCTCGGGCGTTTCCATCCACGAGAGGGGGATCGAGCCCGACATCTTGCTGCCTCGAGATGCCGAGAACCCCGCGCGGACCGCGACGGCCACGCTACCCGACCTGGATGCAGAAGTTGCAGTGGCGCTCGAGTGGCTGCAGCAAGGCATGTCGGCGCAGCGCGTGGCGGGTCAGCCTTCTACTGCGACGGCACGCTGATCGAGGCCGGAACCGATCCTGGCGACGGCCGGCAAGCAGTTGTCCCGCCACAACGCACTGCGCCGGTGGGCAGGTGCGACACCGGCGGGACCGGGACCGTCCTGAGGGCGTGACACAGTTGCCTTCACGGCCGATCCTCGGGCTGGGAGAATGGTCCGAGGCTCCCGTCGTCAGCGGCTCCTCTCATGCGTCCGGCACCCAGAAGTTACATGCAGTCCTTCCACTGCGAGGCGCCACCCGCCGCGCTGTGGGAGGCGCTCGTCGTGCCGGACACGCTGGCCCAGTGGTACGCCCCGGAGGCGAAGATCGAGCCCTGGGAGGGCGGACGGTACTGGGTCCGGTCACGCCTCCTCGGTGCGCGTGAAGCGCGCATCGACCTGCTCGAGCCGCAGCGTCGGCTGCGACTCGTTTACCTGCCCAATCCCGGCTGGCCGCCGGCAGGCGACCTCGTGCTCGTCGAGGACTTCATGATCCACGAGGCCGCCCGCGGTAGATCCCGCGCCACGGTGCTGCGGGTACTCGGGACCGGTGTCCCGCAGTCACCGGACTGGAACCCGGTCCTAAAGCGGCTGCGGGCGGCCTGGGCCGTCTCCTTCAGCTACCTGCAGAAGCACCTCGAGGAACGTGGCCACCGGGCACTGCTCGCGCCCTACGCCTGAGCCGCTGTCAGGCGTCGCGGTCCACCGCCCGCCCGTGGCAGGCTATGCGGCCATGGCTTTCCGGATGCTCACAGCCGCTGCGACCGTGCTCGTCATGGCGACGGCGTCAGCCTCAGATGGGCCAGTCGTTCTGGCCGGCGGCACCTTGGTCGACGGCTATGGCGGCCCGCCGCTGTATGACAGCGTGGTGGTAATCGAGGGCGAGAGAATCACCGCGGTCGGTACCGTCGGCGGGATCACCGTGCCCGAGGACGCCGAGCTCGTCTCCACGGAGGGGATGACCGTCCTGCCCGGTCTGTGGGACATGCAGGTGCGGCTGGCACGCCTCGGCCACGGCGACGAGCCGAGGTGGGCGGAGACGTACCTGCCGATCGCCGAGCGGGTGGTGATGCCTCTCGCGGCGAACCAGCTGCTGTCGGAGGGCGTGACCAGCGCACGCGTCCTGGATGCGCCGCTCCAGGCTGCGGTGAGCGTGCGTGACCGGATCCGCGACAATCGCATCCCGGGGCCCACCCTCTTCGTGACGGGGCCCCAGCTCGGCAAGCTCCCGGATCACCGCGAAGCGCTGCAGCAGTGGCAGGTCGAAGGGGAGGCCGACGCACGGTCCCGTGTGGCGCAGCTCGCGGCCGCGGGTGCCGACTACGTCCTGCTCGCCGAGACGAACCTCTGGAAGGACGGCGAGCTCCAGGCGGCGGTCAACGAGGCCCGCGTCCGCAACCTGGCGGTCTTCTCGCTCGCGGACCGCGCGGAATCGATCGAGCGCAGCCTGGGGGCCGGCGTGGACGGTTTCCTGGGCCTCGATCAATCGGTCGAGCCGGCGCTGCCGGAGGCGCTCCTCGAGGCGATCCGCGAGCGCGCAACCGACGCTAGCCGGCGGCCACTGTCTTGGTCGCCGGCGATTTCCGCCCTGCTCAACTACGAGGACCTGCGGCGAAATCCCGAGCCGCTCGACGATCCTCGCGCCGTCGAAGGACTGCCGCCGCTGATCGCTGCCGACGTGCTCACGTCGCTCAGACCGCTCGATCGCCTTGGCTGGTACGAGCTGCCGGCCTCGCGCGCCCCAAACCTCTGCACGCGCCTCTGGCAGCTGGGCGGTGCCGGCGTGGATCTCGTGCTGGGGTCGGATTCCGGTGCACCGGCCCACCTCCACTCGCGGGCGGCCTGGCAGGAGATCGACTACTGGGTACGGCGGTGCGGCCTCGACGCCGCACAAGCGATCCGCGCGGCGACTCACGACGCCGCGACGGCCATGCGCGTCGAACACGAGAGCGGCACGGTCACGCCCGGCAAGTACGCGGACATCATCGCGGTGCGCGGTGACGTGCTACGCAACCCGGCGCTGTTGCAGGCGGTCGACATCGTGTTCCGGCGAGGTCACCGGTACCGCTGAGCGGTCGGCCACCTCGTCCGGCAAGCCGGTGACGGCGATAAGGGTCATAATACCGGCCCATGCTGCACGCTGATGACGAGCAACGATGACCCGTTTCGTCCTCCGGGCCGCCATTGCGGCGCTGGGCCTGTGGCTCGCGACCGAGTGGGTGGACGGCCTCTACATCGACCAACCGGTGACGCTGCTCGTCGCCGCAGTGCTGCTCGGCCTGGTGAATGCCGTGGTCAGGCCGGTCCTCATCCTGCTCACGCTGCCGTTCATGGTGGTGACGCTCGGCCTGTTCCTGCTGGTCGTCAATGCCGCCATGCTCGGCCTCGTGGCACTGCTGCTGCCGGGCATGCACGTGGTGAGCTTCTGGGACGCGTTCTGGGGCGCGCTCATCGTCAGCCTGGTGAGCTGGGCCGGCTCGATCGCCTTCGGCCCCACGCCTCGCGTAACCATCCATCGGAATTGACCGCAGCCGCATGCGTACCGGAACCCGACCCCTGCTCGCGGCCTTGCTGCTGTCCTCGGCCCTGGCGGCGCCGGTCGCATCGGGCGCGAGCCTCGGCTGGATGAAGGGCCAGGCTGCGCAGTTCTTCACGGACACCGACTGGAAGCTGCTGGACGAGACGCTGAACGCCGCGCTCGACGAGGCGCCGGACGGCGAGGCGCGCGAGTGGCGCAACGACAAGTCGAAGGCCAGCGGCCGCATCACGCCGCTGGCGAGCCACACCCGGGACGACGTCACCTGCCGGCGGGTGCGGATCGAATCGAGCGCGGCCGGGGTCGAGAGCAGCTACCGCTACCTGTTCTGCCGGCGCGCCGAAGGCCCGTGGGGCATCGGCATGCCCAAGGACTGAACCTCCCGACTGTCAAGCGGGACCGCCGTCGCGCACGGCCCGATTCGACGAGTTGCCTAGTAGGCCGGCGCGTCCCAGATCGCGCGGGCGTGCCGTCTTGCTCGGGGGTGTCCCCCGCTCGCTCCGGGAAAGGCAAAGTCGCTCGCCGGGGGACACCCACCTCGCGTCCGGCACGCCTGTGAGGCATTGCCGGGCGTTCCCGCCTCGCGGCCGCGCCGGATCCCGGCCGCGAGGCGCTGCGAGTCCGGAGCAAGACGGCACGCCGCGCTAACCAGCGCTGTCTGGGACGGCGGTGCTACTGGCGCGCGCGTTCCGCGAGGTCCTCGAGCAGGTCGTCCAGCGCGGCGCGGTCGAGCCAGCGGCCGCGGACCATCACGCCCTCGATCCGGCGGACGTTCGCGATGTCCTCGAGCGGGTTGCCGCCCAGCAGTACGAGGTCGGCCTCCAGCCCTTCGCGGATGCTGCCGAAGGTGTCCTCGGCTTCGTAGAAGCGTGCCGGGTTGACGGTGCCGGTGGCGAGCGCATCGCGCGTCGACAGTCCCGAGGCGACGTAGATCTCGAGTTCCGCCAGCGCCGAATCGCCCGGTACGGTGAACACCTGGGGCGCGTCCGAGGCCAGCACGATGGGGACGCCTGCCGCGTGCAGCTCGCGGATCAGCTGCCGGCGCAGGTCGATGAATCTCCGCGCCTGTTCCTCGTGCAGAGCCTGCAGGCCGATGAAGCGTTGTCGCGCCTGCTGCCAGCGGTCGACGACGCTCACGGGCACGTAGCGGACGGCGGGTCGCGCCCGCAGTTCCTCCTCGATCGGCGGAAATGCCCACTGCTCGAGCAGCACCTGCGTGGGAGCCTGCCAGGTGCCGGCGGCCAGCGTCGCCGCGACGGCGGCAGCGATGCGCTCGGGCTGCGCGCAAGCCGTGAGCCCGACGCCGAAGAACCCGGGGGCGATCGAGCCGTCGAGGCACCGCGGTTCGGCGAGGAACTGCATGTAGCCGTCCAGGTGGTCGATGGCGCTCTGGCGTGCCTCCAGCGCATGCACGAGGCCCACGTCGTCGGAGACGTGCCCGCTGAAAGGAATGCCCTGGGTGCTGGCCTCGTCGACGATGGCGTCGAACACCTCCCGCTCGAGCCCGGGGTGAAGCTTCAGGAAGTCGTACCCGGCGGCCTTCTGCTCCTTCACCAGGCGACGGGCGGTGTCGACGTCCGGAGCGCTCTTGCCGTTGAGCGACGGGCCCGCCGTGTAGAGCCGCGGCCCGAGCACCTCGCGGCGGGCGAGGGCCGAGCGCAGCTCGAGGTGCCAGGGATCCCCGAGCATCCCGCGGATCGTCGTGATGCCGTGCGCAACGTAGAGCAGCAGCACGTCCTCGGCATAGTCGCGGGCGCCGGGCCCCGGCACGTGCGCGTGCATCTCGGCGAGGCCGGGCATGAGCACGCGGCCCGACGCGTCGACCACCGCGGCTCCGTCCGGAATCTCGAGGGAACCCGCGGCGGCGATGCCTGCGATGCGTCCGTCGGACACGAGGACGTCCCGGTCTTCCAGCACGCCGGCCTCCGTCATGGTCACGACATCGGCCCCGCGGAACAGTACCGGCGCGGGAACCTCCGCCGCGAGCGCCTGCGAGGCGAGCGCGGGACAAACGAGGAGCGACAAGCCGGCGAATCGCACGAGGAGGTGCGGCAGGTTCACGGTCATTGGTACTCCACGGCTCGACGAGCCCCGACCGTAACGGCAGGCTACCGCGGCGGCAAGGGGTACGCGCCCCGCGAGCGTCGGCGTGCCAGGTCGACCAGCCGACCGGCGTAGCCCGTCACCAGTGCCACGCCCAGCAGGATCACCGCCATGCCGGCCAGCTTCGCCGGCGTCAGAGTCTCGTCGAGCGCCAGCCAGCCGAGGAGCGCGGCGATGCCCGGGTTCACGTAGGCGTAGCTGCCAACCACGACCGGCGCGGCATGCAGCGCGAGGAACTGGTATGCGGAGTAGGCCAGGCAGGAACTCATGACCGTGAGCCACAGGAAGGCCGCGGTTCCGCCCGGCGTCCAGTTCATGGCGAGGCCGTCGCCGCGGAACGCAGCCCAGGCCAGTAGTGCCGCGCCGCCCGCCAGCATCTGCAGCGACAGGAACGTGAGCGGGGCATTGAGCAGCGTCGCGTTGCGGAAGTACACGGTCGCGAGCGACCAGCCGAGGCAGCCCACGAGGATGAGCAGTTGCCACCGCAGTCCCGCGCCCAGCGCTGCCAGGTCATCGGGCCAGAGGACGAGCAGGACTCCGCCGAAGCCGGTCACGAGGCCGAGCCGCGCGGTTCCCGACAGGGGCGAGGCCCGGTGCCCGAGGGTGCCGAGCCAGGCGATCATCAGGGCCGGCGTCGCGTTCAACACGGCAGACAGGTTCGAGGCCACGTGCTGCATGGCGACGACGTTGAAGCCGTTGCTCACGAGGACGCTGCCAGCCATGACGGTCAGGACGTGTCGGGCCTCCCGGCGCGAGAAACGCGGCGGCCCGTGTCGCCACCACGCGATCACGCCGAGGAGCAGGCCGGCGAGGGTGAATCGCAAGCCCGCGGCCAGGAGCGGCGGCTCGTGCGTCACCATCACCTTGGTCGCGAGGAAACTCGAGCCCCAGACGAGGTAGACGATGGCGAGCGCAACACCGGTTCGCCGCGCGTGACGCGCGGACAGGCCGGCTGCACTCGCGCCGCCGATGCCACGGTCGGATGCCGGGGCTGACGAAGAGTCGGCCGGCGTGCTCAAGTGCGGCGCGAGCCGCGCGTTGCCACGCGGTACATCCAGGCAGCGAGCAGGCAAAGCGCCAAGACGCCCGCCCACTGCCCGGGTCGCGCCGCAACGGGCAGCGCCAGCACCTCGGCGTCGCCACTCAGCACGATGGGGATTGCAAGCACCACACCGACGATGGCTTCGCCGGCGATCAGCCCCGCAGCGAACAGCAGGCCCGTCTGCGACAGCCTGTCGGGATCGAAGCCGTCGCCGGCCCGCCGGTGCCAGCGCTCGACGAGGTGCGCGAGCAGGCCGCCCGCGAAGATCGGGGTCGAGAGCTCGAGCGGCAGGTAGATGCCGACCGCCACCGCGAGGATGGGCACGCGCCAGGCGCAGCCGCGCCGGCGCAGGTGCTCGTCGAACGCGATCACGAGCACGCCGGTGAACGCGCCGATGCCGATCATGGCCCATGGCAGCCCGCCGACGAAGATCCCCTGCGCGACGGATGCCATCAGCATTGCCTGCGGAGCCGGCAGGGCGGTGACGCCTTCCCTGGCGGGGGTGCCGATGCCGTAGGCCTCGAGCAGCAGGTTGAGCACGGGCGCCATCACCGCCGCGCTCGAGACCGCCCCGATCGCGAGCATCACCTGCTGTCGCCACGGCGTGGCGCCCACCAGCTGGCCCGCCTTCAGGTCCTGGAGGTTGTCGCCGGCGATTGCGGCTGCGTTGCAGATCACGGCACCGATCATGATCGCCGCGACCGGGCCGATGCCGGAGCCGCGGCCGAGCAGGGCGAGCAGCACCAGCGAGGCGAACAGGATGGTCGAGATCGTGATGCCCGACACCGGGTTGTTGGACGAGCCGACCAGTCCCGCCATGTAGCCGCTGACGGAGGAGAATACGAACCCGGCGACCACCATGATGACGGCCATGGTGGCGGCGATGCCGAGGCTTCCGACGACCGCGTGATAGAGCGCGAACAGGGGCAGCACGAAAAGCACGATGCCGGCAAGGATCGTGGTCATCGGCAGGTCGCGCTCGGTGTGCGGAAGGTCGGCGGAAGCCTTGCGCAGCGCCAGCCCGCTGCCGATGCCCGCGAGCAGGGACGAGCGCAGGGTCCACAACGACCAGAGCCCCCCGACCAGCATCGCGCCGACGCCGATGTAGCGGACCTGCGCGCCCCAGATCAGCCAGGCGGCGTCCTCTGCGGACGCCGTGGCCAGCTCCGCGGCGAGGCCTGGGTCCTGTCCCTGCAGGAACAGGTTGTAGAGCGGAATGAAGAGCCACCAGGAAAGCACGCCGCCCGAGAGCATGACGAGGCCGACGTTCAGGCCCACGATGTAGCCGACCGCGAGCAGTGCCGGCGACAGGCTGAAACCGAAGAACGCTATGCCGCGCGGCCCGACGTAGCCTGCCGCCGTGAAAGCCTCCGGCGAGAGCCTGAGACCGGACAAGGCGGCCTTGAACGCCCCGCCCGCGAGCGCGGCCAGCCCGAGTGCCCGGAGACCGCTGCCCGGGTCGGCGCTGACCTTCAGCACCTCCGCGGTGGCCACGCCCTCGGGGAACTTGAGCCGCTGCTCGATGATCAGCGTGCGCCGCAGCGGGACTGAAAACAGCACACCGAGCAGACCGCCCAGTCCGGCGATGGCGAGCACCCAGCCGTACTCGAACCGCTCCCAGTAGCCGAGCAGCACGATCGCCGGGATCGTGAAGATGGTGCCGGCTGCGATGGACGACCCGGCCGAGGCGCCCGTGGCGACGATGTTGTTCTCGAGGATGCTGACCCGTCCGAGCAGGCGCAGCACGCCCATCGACACCACCGCCGCAGGAATGGCCGTGGCGACCGTCATGCCGGCGAAAAGGCCGAGATAGGCGTTCGCTGCGGCGAGCACCACCGTCAGCACGATCGAAAGCGCGATCGCCCGCAGCGTCAGCTGGCGGGTCACGTCCGCGTCGGACATCCGGTCCCTCCCCCTTGGCTCGAGGCGCTCAGTCGCTCCGCAGGTCCTCGGCGCCGTGCATCCACGAGACGATGCGCCCGGAGAGCATCCAGAGCATCGCACTGAACGCGGCCAGCACGAGCGCTATGCCGCCGAAGACACCGAGCAGGCCGGCGTGCTCGGCACGCACGCCGAGGCCGACGGCGAGTTCCTGCATCCAGCCGTATTCGCCCATGTGCTCCGAGAAGGCGCCGACGTAGGCAGCGAGCAGGTTGGCGAAGAAATTGATCAGGAACCACACGCCCATCATGAGCGAGGCGAGCCTCAGTGGTGCGAGCTTCGTGACCAGCGACAAGCCGACGGGGCTGATGCACAGCTCGCCGAGGGTGTGGAACAGGTAGGCCAGCACGAGCCAGGTCATGCCCGAGCGCAGGTCCGCGGTGCGCTGCATCTCGAAGACGGCCGCCACGAGGAACACGAAGCCGGCGGCGGTCAGCAGCAGGCCGGAATAGATCTTCGCCGGTGCCGCGGGGCTCATCCCGCGCCGGCCTAGCGCTGCCCACATCGCCGAGAACAGCGGCGCGAGCACGACGATGAACAGCGGGTTGAGCGACTGGAACCAGCCGGTCGGCACCGTGAAGCTGCCGACGGTTCGGTCGGTGTACTGGTCGGCGAACAGGTTCATCAGTCCGCCGGCCTGCTCGAAGGCGGCCCAGAACATCACCACGAAAACGAATATCACGAAAAGGACCTTGATGCGGTCCACTTCCTCCGCGGTGAGCGATTCGTGCCGGCCGCCGGCCAGGGCGAGGGCCCGCCGCGCGGCGGGCTCGACGCCTACGTCCCCGAGCAGGCGCCCGGCGAAGGCCAGCTGGATCGCCACGGACAGCATCATGCCGACGCCGGCGGCGAAGAACCCGACCCGCCAGCCCCAAGCCGGATCCTCGCCGAGCGTCGAGCAGACGAGCGGGGCAAGGAAGGCGCCGACGTTGATGCCCATGTAGAAGATCGTGAAGGCGCCGTCGCGCCGCGGGTCGCCCTGCCGGTACAGGTCGCCGACCATGGTCGAGATGTTCGGCTTGAAGAACCCGTTGCCCGCGATCAGCAGGACGAGCCCGACGTAGAACGTGAACGGGGTTTCCGGGAAGGCGATGCCCAGCAGGCCGAACTCGACCGCTGCCGCGTCGCCGAGGAGCGCGGGGGGCGCCGCCAGCGAGAACTGGCCAAGCGCCATGAGGATGCCGCCCAGGATCACCGAGCGGCGCTGGCCGAGGTAGTTGTCCGCCAGCCAACCGCCGACGAGGGGCGTCAGGTAGACGAACCCGGTGTACCAGCCGTAGAGCTTGAGCGCCTGCGGCTCGTCCCAGCCGAGGCCGGGGTTGGCGGCATTCGTGGCCGCCACCACGTACAGCACGAGCAGTGCGCGCATGCCGTAGTAGCTGAAGCGTTCCCACATCTCCGTTGCGAAGAGCAGGAACAGGCCGCGCGGATGACCGAGCAGCGTGGCGGCGGTCGGCGGCGAGGATGGCATGCGGCAGTTGGCGTCCGCGTCAGGTCGAGCGCGCGTCGCCCTCGCCTTCCTGTTCCGACTTGGCCGCGACGACCTTGGGGACCAGCAGGCGGGCGAGCAGGATTCCGAGCTCGTAGAGGACGTACATCGGCGCGGCCATCATGCTCTGGGAGACCGCGTCCGGCGGGGTGATGAAGGCGGCGACGATGACGATGCCGAGCAGCACGTAGCCGCGGTGTCTGCCGAGGGACTCGACCTTGACGAGGCCCGTGCGCACGAGGAGCACGGTCGCGACCGGGATCTCGAAGGCGAGCCCGAACGCGAAGAACAGCAGCACGACGAAATCGAGGTACTGCGTCATGTCCGTCATCATCGCCACGCCTGCGGGAGTCGTGGCGATGAAGAACTGGAACATGAGCGGGAACACCACGTAGAAGGCGAAGGCGGCGCCGCCGTAGAAGAGCAGGATGCTGGAGACGAGCAGCGGCATGGCGAAGCGGCGCTCGTGCCGGTACAG
>Ga0209536_100007649_pt1 | contig 16367 bp, 9 predicted proteins | sample DeeMarSeWOR28_12_FD_187461 | JGI IMG/M metagenome (GOLD analysis project Ga0209536, IMG submission 187461) | Marine sediment microbial communities from White Oak River estuary, North Carolina - WOR-2-8_12 (SPAdes) (version 2) | ecosystem: Environmental > Aquatic > Marine > Intertidal zone >...
CGAGCTGTATACGAGCAACTCGCCTCCCCTGCAGCCCACGGAGCACTGGTGGTGGGAGCGTCTGGACGCCCCGCCGAACGCGAGCTGGGACGACACGTCGGACGCCTACCGCGTGACCCTCGCGAATCTCCCGGGCGGGGCCTCGCCGGCTCGCGTGCTGTTCAACGTCCAGGGCCGTAGCAACCAGCTGCCCAAGCCCGACCACAACACCCGGCTGCTCGTCAACGGCACCCTGGTCGACGACCAGATGTGGAGCGATCTCGATTCCTTCACGCACGACGTGACCTTCGACGCCTCGTTGCTGATCGCGGGCGAGAACGTCATCACGCTCGAGCTCCAGCAGATCCCCGGTGTCCCGTTCGCGAGCCTGTACTCGAACTGGTTCCAGATCGAATACGACGACCGCTTCGTCGCGGAGTCGGACCGTCTGCGCTTCTCGTTGAGCGGCGGATCGGCCGCCACGGTAGAGGTGGAGTCGTTCACGAGCAACGCGGTGGAAGCATTCGACGTCACGGACCCGGCCCATCCCGTCCGGCTTCTCAACGTCGCGGTGCTCGATGCGGGCGGGACCTGGACGCTCCGATTCCAGGACGCTCCATCGACCGAGGCGACCTACGAGTCGGGGACGACGGGCTCCCGCCTGCTTCCGGCCGGTCTCGCTTTGGACACGGCGTCTTCGTGGAAGACGCCCGGTAACGGCGCCGACCTGATCGTGATCACCCACGAGGACTTCGCGAGCGCCGTGCAACCGCTCGTGAACCTCCGCGTCTCCGAGGGATTGCGGGTCGTCAAGGTGCTCGTCGAGGATGTCATGGACGAGTTTGCCGACGGGATCTACACCCCGGAAGCCATCCGGGACTTCCTGCAGTACGCCTACGAGAGCTGGGACCGACCGGCGCCGGCATTCGTATTCCTCGTCGGGGATGCCAATCTGGACTATCGGAACTTCCTCGGAAACGGCGGTGACTACGTGCCGGCCCGGCTGACCGCAAACCTGCCCAACATCGGCGAAGTGATGACCGACAATTTCTACGCGCGGGTCGACGGGGACGATCTGCTCCCCGACATGTACATCGGACGGGTCACGCCCCGGACCGCGGCCCAGGCCCAGAACATCATCGACAAGCTCGTGGCGTACTCGCAGACGCCGCCGGCGGCCACGGTCAGCGACGAGGTCATCCTGGTGGCCGACGATGGGCGGAGCTCGTGGGATCCGGCATTCGAAGGTATCTCGGATATTCTCGCGGACCTCGTCCCTCCTGCGCTCACGACGCACAAGATCTACGCCGGTGACCTGCCCGATAACACCAGCATCCGGAACGAGATCCTGCTGCGTGTCAACGGCGGCGCCGTGATCACGAACTACCTCGGCCACGGGAACCGCGACATCTGGGGCGCCAAGCTCGGCACCTCGGGCTCGTTCTGGGACCTGGGAGACATCTCCGGCCTCACCAACGGCCCGGACCAGACCTTCGCCGTGGCGCTGAACTGCACCAACGGCTACTTCGGCACTTTCATCACGCCGACCACGATGTCGGAGAACTGGGTGGTCGAATCCGGTAACGGCGGCATCGGCGGCTGGTCGCCCTCGGGGCTCGGTTTCCTCGGCGACTACGACCTGCTCAGCCGAGAGCTCTTTCGCCGCGTGTTTCAGGATCACGACAGTCGGATCGGGAGCGCGACGACCCTGTCGCTCGTCCGAGCGTTCAGCGAGTTCGGGATCGCCGAAGACAACATGGACGAGCTGATCGTCTTCGGCGACCCGTCGATGCACCTCGCCACCGACGTCGACCGCGATACGATCCTGGACCGTGACGAGATCGACGCAGGCGCCGACCCCGGTGACGCGGATACCGACGACGACGGACTGACGGACAACGCCGAGCCGTTGTGGTCCACGGACACCGATGGGGACGGCCTCATCAACGCCGCCGATTACGACTCGGACGACGACGCCCTTCCGGACGGGCTCGAAATGGGACTGACCGCGCCGTCAGCGGCGACCGACACGTCGAGAGGCTTCTTCGTCGCGGACACGGACCCCGGAAGCACGACTTTGCCGCTCGCGACCGACTCCGACGGCGGCGGCGCCCCGGACGGGGTCGAGGACGCCGACGCGGACGGTGCGGTCGATCCCGGAGAGACCGACCCGAACGACCCCGGGGACGATCCGACCTGCGCAACCGTCCCACCCCCGGAGGTGTCCGGGCTTCAGGTCGGCAAGGACGGAGACGACCTCGTGCTGACGTGGGACGACCTCTCGGGGGGCGATCCGTGCGTGCTCTACCGCGTGTACGTCGCCGTCGACCCGGGAACGCCGGACACGTTCTCCGCGTTCGCCTACGTGGGTACCGTGGCCGGCCCGAGCTTCCGGCTTCCGGGCGCCGCGATCGAATCGGTCGACCACGACTACCTGGTCACGGGAAGCTCGCTCACAGAGGGAGAGGGGCTGCTCGGGCACTACGGGCGGTGAGGTCCTCGTTCAGGAATCTCCTCGAGACCCTCGGGGCGGTCGATCCGCGGGTGGAACCACGAAAACAGCAGACGGTGAAGCACGCCGAGGAGTTTCCGATCTACGAACGCGGCGGCGACCCCCAGGGACCGTCGTGATTCCCCGCCTCCGGTGAGCCGATCGAAGCGCGCAGCCAGAACCCCGACAACCGCCCAGGCCAGATCGTGAAGAGCCACGGCCCGGCCGTAGAGACGGGCTCTGCCGGCACGCATGTCGCGCCACCCCCCATCTCCCTGGACGGCGAAGACCCGCCCGTGCACGCGGGCTCGGTCGAGCGCCGGGTCGAGACGGTTGCGGCCGTCGCCGCGGGTCCGGAGACAAGGGCTCCCGTCGGACAAGCGCGCCGTGCCCAGCAGACGGTGCACCGTCAGGTAGTCGGCCTGTCGAAACACGAGGATGTCTCCACGTCGGACCGACGCCCGGGAGAAATCGACGGCAACGAGGTTGCCGGGCCTGAGTGTCGGAGCCATGCTCTCGCCGCGCACCTGGAGCGTGCCGCGCACGCCGGCGCGCCCCATGAGCTCCACCGCGGCATCCAGGAGATCGATGCCTAGCTCGTCACTGCTGGCCACGGGCGGGTCCCCTATCCTCTCCGTGCGGTGCTTCCAGAAAGTGCATCCAGCGATCGACCCGTAGATGCTCCGCCGGTCTTCCGGGTTCGCGTGCGGACTCCGCTGCGAACCTCAGAGCATCGAGGCCGTGGCGGATGTAGAGCCGCATCGGTCGTTCGACGTGGGGCCAGTACTTGATCCGCAGGTACCCGCCCGGGAAGAACATACGGCGCAATGCGCTCTTGGTCATGTTTCCGCGTGTGTTGTCGGCCACCGTGACGAGCTCGTGCAGGAACCACGGCGTGCTCTCGAGGACCTTCCTGGCGATGAACAGCCGGTTCATGGAGTCGTCGAACCCCTCGGGCCGGACATCCACGAGAGGTCCTTCCGGCACCTCGACGCCCAGCAGCTCCTTGGCGGATGCAAGCGCGCAGAAGGCCGGACCCTCCATGCGTCGTTGCCGCGTGAGACGAACGAACCGATCCCAGTCGAGCTCGGGTCCGTAGTGCCGGATCGTCTCGGAGATGTCGACGAGCTGTCTGAGCGCAGCGAAGCTCTGATGGAAGCGGCGACGATCCAGAAAGAATCCCACACACAGGTGCAGCAGCATCTCGTCCGGAGCCGGGATCATGGTCTCGACGCCGGCGATGACCGCTCGACGCGCGCTTTGCCAGCATGCTGAAATGTCGAAGTGGAAACGGGTGTCCTGCGTGACCAGGTGCCGGTGGACCTCGAAGCTCGTGAGCCGGGACTTGCCTTCGAGCCGTGGATAGTGGCGGTGCCCTTCTCTTACGATCTCCTCCTCGTACGGGGTTTCCGCGGTCTCGTAGCCGAAGCTCCTGATGACCCCGTCGGCGCGCTCCAGGTGTTGCTCCTCCACCAGGATGTCGACGTCTTCCATGACCCGCATGGCAGGATCGGGGTAGACCGTCTCGGCGAGCGCGGCTCCCTTCAGCACGATCACCGGAATGCCCTCGACCCGAAGGGCCGTCAGTGCTTGTCGGAGCTCGCCCTGGCGCCGCAGGTGCATGGCGGCACTGGCGAGGTAGGCGTCCTTGAGCTTCCGCATCGCGTCATCGTGTTCGGGGCCCCGGCTTTCCGTCGATCGTAGATTCCAATAGAGGAACGTGTAGATCCTGTGCCACGCCGCCAGCTCCAGCACCCGTCGCCAGCTCAGATCGCTCTGAAGCAGCGCCTCGAGGGTCGAACGGTCCGTGCCGGAAAGCTCCGTTCTGGCGCAACACAGAGCCAACTGGACTTCGGGGGTCACGGTCTCAAGTATAGAGCCCATGCCCATGGCTTCCCATTTTCATCCCATTCGGCGACATCGATTTCGTTGCCGCCATGCCCGACCTGGCCGCACTGTCGGTGCAGATCCGGGGGCGGCACCATGACCCGAGGGTTCACCCGTCACGGCGACTTTCGGTCCCGGTAGTAGAATGCCCGCGTCCCCTGTAGGAGATCCCTCATGACTCGTGACGAAGACAGCGACCTCCCGCAGCCTGCCCTTTCTGGCGAGGCTCCCGAGGAGGGTGCCTCCGACGATGAGGAAGACTTTGCCCGGATGCTGGAGGAATCGATCGAGCCGAGATCCTTCAAGGAGGGCGAGACGGTCGAGGGGCCCATAGTGGCGTTCGGGGAGAGCGTCGCGTTCGTCGACGTCGGCGGAAAGGGCGAGGCGAGCATCGACATGGAGGAGCTGGTGGATCCGGACGGCGAAGTCAACGTGCAGGTCGGTGACATCGTCCAGGCCGTCGTCGTTTCGACCTCCGGCGGGCTCCGACTCTCCCACAAGCTCGCCAGGGGCGCCGCCACCCGGCAACGACTCGAAGACGCCTTCCGGTCCGGGCTCCCGGTGGAAGGGCGCGTCGAGAAGGTGATCAAGGGGGGGTTCGAGATCCGATTCTCGGGACAGCGCGCGTTCTGCCCGATCTCGCAGATCGACAATTGCTTCACCACCGACCCGTCGGTCCACGAGGGGCAGGTCTACACCTTCCGGATCATCGAATTCAAAGAGGGCGGCAAGAACCTGGTCGTCTCCCGGCGCGCCCTTCTCGAGGAAGAAGAGCGCGAGCGGGCCGAGGAGGTCCGGCGCACCGTCGTTCCCGGCGCGGTCTTGTCCGGCCGCGTCGCGTCGGTGCGCTCGTTCGGAGCCTTCGTCGACCTCGGCGGGGGCGTACAGGGCCTGCTTCACGTCTCGGAGATGGGATGGTCGAGAATCGCCGACCCCAATGCGGTGGTTCAGCCGGGCGACGAGATCACCGTCAAGGTTCTCGGCGTGGACGACGAAAAGGGCAGGATCTCGCTCGGGTTGAAGCAGCTTCAGACCGACCCCTGGGCGGCGGCGCTGGACACCTACGAGATCGGCCAGGTGCTGAAAGGAAACGTCACCCGGATCGCCGAGTTCGGCGCGTTCGTCGAGCTGGAGCCCGGGATCGAGGCGTTGGCCCATGTCTCGACGTTCCCGCAGACGGGTAGGAGGGACGGGTGGAAGGCCGCCGTCTCGCCCGGCACCGAAGTAGCCGTTGAGATTCTGAGCTTCGACCCCGAGAAGAAGAGGATCGGTGTCGCGGTGATGCACGATCGTTCGGCCAAGGCCGAGGAGCAGAGCGATGTCCGCGAGTTTACGAAGCGCCAGGACCAGGTGAAGCGCGACGGTTTCGGGTCCCTGGCCGACACCCTGCGCGACGCGATCCGGAAGCGGAAAGAATGAAATCGAGGTGGCGCGGTCGCTTCCGGCTAGTGAACGACGACCTGGCTGCCACTCACCATGACTTCCAGTCGGATCCCGTCGGCATCCCAGACCATGGGATCGAGCAGGACGAGGTCAGATTGTCCGGGAGCAGAGGCTTGTAGCCGAACTCGACACAGCAGGCCGTTTCCCTCGGCACCGGTGCTGCGCTCGGTACGACCGATCGCTATCGCGACCTCGCCGTGACGGCCGGCCGCGTCGGCGAGAAACACGACGCTGCTCATTCCGCGGGCGAGGAACTCACCTGGAGCCGCATCCACGAACTCCAAGACGGCAGGATCGTATCGGAGTCGAAAAGGCGCGTCAGCCACCGGAGAGTCGGCCATGATCTCCACATCGACGAGAACGACTTCCCCCACGGCGGGCGTCGGATTGGACGTCGAGACCGAGAGGCGGAGGACACGGTCGCGGTGCTCGGCCGGCCCGGATGGCTCGTGGGGATCCGATTCCGGCGTGGCGGAGTCTCCTGTTTCGAGCCCGGTACCGGCGGGCTCCTCGGGCGCGGGCTCCGAGGTCGCGGAAGGCGGTTGCGCATCGCGGGACGAGGGCCGATCGGAGGCCGGCGAAGGTTCGGCGCCTTGCCCGCCCGCAGGTCCCGCGGAATAGACGTGAGCCACCGCAGTCGGACTCAGCACGGCATCCCGAGAGATTCCCGGAACGGACCGGGAAGAGGCGACGGCAGCCCGGTCGGGGTCCGAGGGGGAGGCTCTCTCCGTGGGCGCCGGTCCCGACCGCGCTGACGATCCGGTCGGGACGTTCTTCTCGTCGGCGGTTCGCGTTGCATCAACGGGAACAGGCAACGTGGCGGGATCCGGCAGGGACGGACTCGCAGGCGCGGTCTCGGGCGCCTCCGCTGTTTCTCGCGGGGTCGTCTCGACCGGGGTCGTCTCGGCCGGGATCTTCGGGAGGGCCGTCGGCACCTGCGGCCTCACGTGGTGCCGGGAGCAGCCGGCGATGACGAGCGCCCCCCCGAGAACGAGGAGGACGGCGAGGCACACTCGTTGACGTCGCATCACGGCTCTACCCTTGGTGGGTCCACAACCCTCGCAGCCCTGCCCGGAATCTACTCGTAGGAGAACACCAACGTCCCGGTGAAATCGATCGACGTTGAGGCCCCGATCGCCTGCGTGTTCTCGAACTGCAACGCTGCGGTATCAAAGGTGGCCCCCGGGGCGCGCTGGAACGTCAGATACAGCAGAAACGACGATCCCGGGCCCACTTCGTAATCCGGCTCTCCTCCCAGTCGGGTCAGGGCCACCACCAGCCGTCCCTGTTGTCCTCCGGCCAAGGCGACCGTGATCAACGCCCCGGGCATCGCCGGACTCGTGTACGAAGCGTTCGGAACGAACTCGACCCTCGCGGGTTCGTAGACGATGTCGAAGACGAATCCGCGAAAGCTCGTGGTCCCGCTCGAAGGACCGCCGAGCTCGACGTTGACGAGGCTCGTCGTTGTGCTGGGCGCCCCGCCGCACCGCAGCACGACGGTGTTCGCCGCAGGCGGACCGCTGTCGAAACAATCGAGGTAAACCCCGGGTGGTGGAGGCGTGTCGTCTCCGCCGTCGCATGAAACGAGCACCCCGGCCAGCACCACACCGAGAGCCATCCACCTCCACCCGAATCGCCGAAGTGCACTCCTGGACGCCATCACCCTTTCCTCTCGGCTACCGGCACGTCTTGGCGAACGAGATCATGAACAGATGAAAGTCGGTCGCACCAATGCAAGACCCGTGAGGGTCGTCGTCCGGAAGAGGCGCGTCCTCGGGTACCAGATCGAAGTTCACGGCCTCGTCATAGCGCTCGTCTCCGGGGCAGCTGTTCCACGCATCCGCCAGAACCACGAGGTCGAGGCCATCGACCCGGCTCGAGGAGAAACCATCGATGTTCACGTTCGCCCGCACACACAGCGTCGATCGCTTGCAGGCATCGCCGATGCCGTTGCCGTCGTCGTCCGACTGGTCGGGGTTGTAGACATCCCGGCAGTTGTCGCACGAGCTGCCGACCCCGTCCGTGTCGCCGTCGGCCTGAGCCGGATTGAGGACCGCCGGGCAGTTGTCGCACGTATCGCCCCACGTGTCGCCATCCGCGTCAATCTGGTCCGGATTCGAGATCGTCGGACAATTATCGCAAGGATCGCCGACGCCGTCCTCGTCTTCGTCTTCCTGGCTCGGGTTGGGGTCGTCCGGGCAGTTGTCGCAGGCATCACCCGTACCGTCGGCGTCGGCGTCGTGCTGGTACGTGTTGGCGACGACCACGCAGTTGTCTTCGCAATCCGTCGTCCCGTCCCAGTCGGAATCCAGCATTCCGCAGGGGGTGCCGGTGACCACGTACACAGCGCCCCTCAGTGAGTTGTCTCCCGGAGCGCCGATGGCGAATTCACCCGCGCCGACGCCGTCGATGTTGCCGACACCGGCAAGGGCCGTCCCGGCACGTCCTCCGGGCTCGGTGCCGACGTGCGTGGTGCCCGGGAAGGTCTCGTCCACGAGAATCGCACCGAGATCCGGGGACCGCGGAACGTGGCCTCCCACCAGGTAGACGATCCCGGCATCGGTCGCGCCACCCGGGTCCGCGAAGGGAGCGCCCAGAGCCACGTCGTCGTAGCCGTCCCCGGTGACGTCGCCCAGCCCGGCGACGGCGCTTCCCAGTCGATCGCCGGCGCGCGAGCCGACCCAGATCGAGCCCGGCACGGAAGTGGGGTTGTCCGAGGAGCTACCCACGTCGTCTGCGCTGTAGATCCCGTGGGATAGCCTGGAGGCCGTCTGGATCACCCGGCCGACGTCCTCGAGACCGTCACGGTCGAACCGCGGGACGCCGATCAGGAGATCGGCATCGCCGGTGACCAGGTTGTCGCCTCCCCCGGCCATCGCCTGGCCGAGACGTTCCCCGGCCTGGGAGCCGTGGAACTGCGCGCTGGCCTCGATCTCTTCGATCTCGGCGATGTCACGCTGGATCCGGCCAAGCTCGAGGAAATAGCCCTTCCCCACGTCGACGATCGTGGTGTCGGCTCCGGGAGCGCCGATCCCGAGATCGTCGCTGTCCGTCCCCAGAACATCCCCGGCGAAAACCACCGCGTGGCCGAGCTCGTCCCCCGCGGCGGCGCCCTTGTAGAAGACGCCCGCGATGTCGTCGGTCGGATCATCCCCGACGCGGTCCAGGCCGATCTCACCGGTCAACGGCGGATCGGTGCCGAAGATCAGGTAGGCAGCGCCGGCTCCGCTCCGGCCGTCGGGATCGTGACCGGGAGCGCCGATGACGAGATCCTGCAACGAATCGTCGTTGGCCAGACCGCCGCCGTCCACCGAGATACCTGCCATGTCTCCCAGGAGCTCGCCCGTGAACACCGCGCCCGGAATGCCATCGACCTGGCCGACGAGAGACAGCTCGATTTCGTCCCTCACGTCGGGGTCGCCGAGGTTCGGATAGTGGGTGTCGTCATCCGGATCGAAGTAGATCAGGTAGACCTTGCCGGGCCCGGCCGGTGGGTCGTTGGTCGGATCTCCGTCTCCGTCCGTACGATCCACTTCCTCGGCCCCGATCAGCAGGTCCGGGATGTCGTCTCCGTTGAAGTCGAAGTCCCCCGCCACGGAAACGCCCGCCCTCTCGTACGCCTCGGATCCGACGAAGACGATGTCGGGCTCCGTGCCCTCGATCCCTTCGGGGCCGCCGAGGTAGACGACCGCGGCACCAGCCTCGCCGCGAGCAGCGCCGGGAGAGTAGGCAGGCGCGCCCGCGATGATGTCCGGGATGCCATCTCCGTCGAGATCTCCCGCCGCCGCCACCGACCAGCCCGTCAGCGAATCGTCCGCCAGTCCGGCCGGCTTCTGGATGTCAGGATCGGCCTCGTCCAAGTCGATGGAAAGGGCGCACGCGGCGACATCCTGGCCGGGATTGTAGGTCCGAGGGCAGGTGTCGCACGCGTCACCCACTCCGTCCGTGTCGCGGTCGTCCTGGTCGGGGTTGGCCAGCCACGGGCAGTTGTCACAGACGTCCAGCGTCGAATCGTCGTCGCCGTCCGGAGCGGCGAGCACCCTCATATAGCTGTCGCCGTCAGCGACATAAACGAGTTCCCCCACCACCGCCACGCCTCGGGCGTCCGCCGGGGCAAGAGAAAACCCGACCTCCCGGGGGTGTGCCGGATTGGAGACGACGAGGATGCGAAGACCGCCCCAGTTGTCCGCCACGTAGGCCAGGCACTGGGAGACCGCGACGGACTCGGCGCCACCCGGCGTGGGGCAGGAACCGACCGCGAAGGGATTCGCCGGATCCGACACATCGACGATCCTGAGGCCGTAGTTGCGGTCGGCAATGTACGCATGATCGCCGACCACGCTGACGTCGGAGGCGTAGCCGGCGTCAGAGAATCCCTGCTCGACCGGGCGGGCGGGGTTCGAGACGTCGATGACCCGCAGGCCGAAGTGGAAGTCCGCGACATACGCGTGGCCGCCCGCGAAATCGACGCCGTAGGCGTAGCCTAATGTGTCGTAATCCCCGAGGAAGACCGGGGTCGTCGGGCTCGCGACGTCGACCAACCGGAGGCCTTCGTATCCACCCGCCACGTACGCACGGTCGTCCGCGACCGTGACACCAGAAGCAAAGACCGAGATATCCGCGACCTCTTCCGGGGTCTCGGGGTCCAAGACGTCGATGATCCTGAGCCCCTCATCGTCGCCCGCCACGTATGCATAGCCGTCATGAACCGTGACGTCGCGGGCGTAGCCCGGCGCGTCGCTCGAGACGATCGGGTCGACCGCGGTGGGGCTTTCCGGAACCGAGACATCGACGATTCGAAGGCCGGCATCGCCGTCCGCGATGTAGGCAAGGTCGTCCGACACCTCCACTCGCCAGGACTCTCCGGGCACGTCGTACACCGCGACCTCGAATGGGTTCGCGGGATCCGACACGTCGATGATCCGCAGGCCAAGCTTGACGTCCGCGAAGTACGCGAAGTCGCCGGAGACCTCGACGGCGTGGGCGGAGTCCGGGGTTCCCAGGTGACCGACCGTGTTCGGATTCTCGGGAACCGATACGTCGATGACCCGAACGCCTTCGTTGCCGCTCGCCACGTACGCGTAATTGCCCGAGATCGCGACTGCACGAGCGAGGATCGGGTCTTCGCTCGGTTCCTCCTCCGGCTCCTCTTCCGGGTCCTCGGGTTCGGCCACGACCGGGTCGGTGGGATCCGACACGTCGACGATCAGAAGGTCGGAGCTGCCGTCCGCCACATACGCATGGTCGCCGGAGACAGAGACGTCGTAGGCGATTCCCGGCGTGTTCAGGGACCCGAGCTCTACCGCTCCCCCGGGATGCGACACGTCGATGATCCGAAGTCCTCCGCCGCCATCTGCCAGGTAAGCGTGATCGGCGACGATCGCGACACGGTAGGTGTAACCGGCCGTGTCCGCGCGACCGATCTCCTCCGGCAGGGTGGGATCCGACACGTCGATGATCCGAAGCCCTCCGCCGCCATCCGCCACGAAGGCGTAATCGTCCGCGACCGCCACGCCGTTGGCGTGCCCCGGCGTGTCCAAGGATTCGACCTCGATCGGACACGATGGCGAGGAGATATCGATGATCCGCAAGCCGCAGTAGAAGTCCGCCACGTACGCGAAGTCGCCGGAGACCTTGATATCGCGGATCGGCTCGCTGGGAGTCCCGGGCTCACAATGCGGTAGATGGAGCTCGCCCTTCCATTCGGGTGAGTCGAGAGAGCTGACATCGAGAACCTTGAACCAACGACCGGCTCCCACATAGGCCGTGCTGCCCACGACCGCGACGGCCGCGGTAGAACCACGCCCCTTTTCTTCTTGTCCTTCTCGACATTCTTCTTCTTCCGGCCACTGACCGCGCACGTCGAGGGCGGGCCCGTCCAGGCCGATCGAGGCTCCACCGAACCAGGAAAGCCCCGGGATCACCTGCTGAGGAGTCGCGGAATCCAGCAGGCTCGCGTCTGCGAACTCGACCCGACCCCGTCCACCCCGCAGGAACCGGAACGAGAGATTGACGAGAATCGACGTTGCCTCGACGTCGACGCCGTCGCCCGGCCGAGACGCTGCGACGTCGAGACTTCCGGGAACCGCGTTCACCACATAGGTGCCGGATTCGCCGCCCTCCTCCAGCAAGGTCCCGGGCGCGTAGCCCTGGTACTCGAGCAGCGACGGATCGAAGAGGATGTTGAAATCGGCGCCCAGCACGTCGTTCGTGCCCGTAACACGCACCTCGATCGTCAGCGTGTCTCCCGCGACGCTGCCCAGATCCATCGAAACCGTCCTGTTTCCGGGGGTGGACCAGTCGGGCACGAACGAGGCGCTGACCGTCGTAGCGGCGTCGCACGGAATCGAGCACAGGATCGCCGTCAAAGCAACGGTCGGGATCATGGCCCGTCGGATGCTCATCAACTGTGCCGACCCATCTGTTCTCCGAATGGAACGGACCACCGTCATCCCCGCTGAGCTTGCGCCAATTGTAGCCCGGTGGCATACCCGGGGCTAGAGATTCTTCGGTTCCAGCCGGGCCTCCGCTGGCGGCCGCGTCCTCGACGGACTCGGTCCTCGAGTCCGTGTCCAACGCCTGGCGCGAATCAAGACTTCTTCGGGGGGAAATACGCGGGGTGGTGGGGATCATCGTGGACCGAGCCGATTCTATCCCGTGGCAACTCGGCCTCGGGGTCGTGGGTCGCGACCCGGCGGGTGTGGGCGCTGGGCCCGACGATCGCGATCACTTCCCGTGCTTGAGAAAGGTGCCGTCCTCGTACTCGGCGAAGGCCCGTTGCAGCTCCTCCCGGGTATTCATGACGATCGGCCCGTGCCAGGCCACGGGCTCCTCGATCGGCTTGCCGGAAACCAGCAGGAAGCGTACCCCCGGCTCGCCCGCCTCCACGGTAACCTCGTCGCCGCGGTCAAAGAGAACGAGAGAACGATTGTCCGCCTCTTTCGCGGGCTCGGCATCGACGTGTCCGACCCTTTCGGTGGTTGCCTCGAACGGCTCGGATGCGTTGTGGAACCTCCCGGAACCCGTGAAGACGTATGCGAAGGCGTGGAGCTCGGTCTCGACAGGCAGGCTCTTGCGCCTGCCGGGCGGAACGAAGACGTCGAGGTAGCTCGGCTCGGCCGCGACCCCGTCCACCGGCCCGGTCTTGCCCCACAGGCTGCCGCAGATCACGCGGACGGTGGTGCCGTCGTCATCGACGACCTCGGGGATATCGGCGGACTGCACCTCCTGGTACCGCGGATCGGTCATCTTCAGGGATGACGGCAGGTTGGCCCACAGCTGGAAGCCGTGCATCTTGCCATCGGCGTCGCCCTGGGGCATCTCCTGATGGATGATGCCGCTTCCGGCAGTCATCCACTGCACGTCGCCCGCGGATATGGCACCACGGTTCCCCAGGCTGTCGCCGTGCTCCACGGTTCCGGCCAGCACGTAGGTGATGGTCTCGATCCCTCGGTGGGGGTGCCAGGGAAAACCCGCGCGGTAGTCTTCCGGCCGGCTGTTGCGGAAATCGTCGAGCAGAAGGAACGGATCGAACTCTTCGGTGTTCCCGAAGCCGAACGCGCGCTGCAGGCGAACGCCCGCTCCCTCCACGGTCGGCCTTGCCTTGATCACCTGCTTCACGGGTCGGATCGACATGCGGTGCTCCTCGAACGGTGAGCGACCCGATCGCCGGACCGGGGTCGAGAGGGCCGCAACCGATGATACGGGCGTTTCGCATGCGGGGCCAACCGCCGGGGGCTCGGCTCGATCAACCGATGACGGTGCCGGTGGTGCGGATCCGGCCCCGAAGACGTGACAGGAAGGTGGTATCGACGGAGACGCCGGCACGGGAAAGGTCCAGGTGAATCGGATTGCGATCGGTGTCCTGGCCCTTCTCGCAAGCGTCGACGATCTCGGCCATCAGACGGCCGAGCACCGGAGCGGTCTTGAACGACGACCCACTCGTGCCGACGCAGACGTAGTAACCGGGGAGATCGGTGCGGTCGGCGATGGGATACCAATCCTGCACCGTAACGTCGTAGAGCGCGGCCAGACCCCGCGACCGGCCGAGCCGCACTTCCGGGAATCGTTTCATCAGGCGAAGGCACTGACGGATCCGGTAGGTCTCGGTGACCTCCTGGTGGTAGTCGTCGGGATCGTCGACCCACTCCAACTCGTCGCGCTCCGGATCGGTGGTGCCGACGATGAGGTCCCTCCCCCCGGCTTCGGGGCGCGCGTAAACGCCCCCGTTCAGGTCGCCAAGAACCGGAACGGGTGACGCTCCCGCCTTGTCGAAGAGCGGATTCGCCAGGGCGTGGACCTCGCGGCGTAGCGGCCGGGTCTCGAGGGGTAGCTCCACTCCGGCCAGGCGGTTGACCTTCGCGGAGTGAGGTCCGGCGACGTTCACGACGATCTCCGACTCGATCGAGTCTCCGGCGTTCATGTCCAGGCGGAAAAGGCCGGAGTCGAGCTTGCGGATGCCCACCACCTCGTGGTTGAGCACGAACCGGACCCCTTCGCGCTCGCCGGCTTTTCTGAGGTTGAGCGTGGCGAGCCCGGGAGAGACCACGTAGCCCGCATCCTTCTCGAAGACCGCGCCATCGAGCCGACGGCCGGTCGGCTCGTAGAAGTCCTCGTCGGAGGGTGCCTTCGGGGGGTACTGCGAGGCCGTGTCCAGGAAGGGAAAACGCTCAGCGATCTCGTCGGCCGACAACAGGGAGACGTCGATCCCGATCTTCTTCATCTCGGTCACGATGCCGCGGACGACGTCGTCCACCCGCGGAGGGATGAAGAGCATTCCCGGCCTGTGAAAGACCGCCGTGTCGTCGTCCACGGGCCCGATCCAGGACGCCCACTCGGCCCAGATGCCGGCCGCCTCGTGGGCCATGGCGACCATCCCGGGCTGGGAGTAGAAGCGGCGCACGATCCCGCACGAGGCCGACGTGGAGCCGTGGCCGGCCTCCCCGTTCTTGTCGATGACCGAGACCTCGCATCCGCGGCGGCGTAGCTCGAGACCGACCGCGCACCCCACCACCCCGGCGCCGATGACCGCTGCTCTCATGAGCCCATCGTCCGACGGCCGAAGTGCGGCGTCAAGGGGATCGAGGCCTCCGTCCCTCGTGAATCGACCCCTTCAGATCGCCTTTTGTGCCGTTTGAGCCTAAAAAACCCGTGAAAAAGGGGACAAGGAAACGTCGTTTGTACTAGACTAGGCGCTCGCGGGCCTCCGCGAATCAAGCACGTCTTTAAGTCTTACGTCTAAGGGAGGACGAGTCGAAGATGGCCAAAGCGACTGCCAAGAAGAAATCGATGACCAAGAGTGAGCTTCTCAACAGAATCGCCGAAGACACCGATCTGACGCGCCGGCAAGTCGGCGATGTCCTGGACAGCCTGTCCACTCAGATCGCGAAGAGCCTGGGCCGCCGAGGACCGGGCGCGTTCAGCTTGCCGGGGCTGGTGAAGATCGAGAAGAAAAAGGTCCCGGCGCGCAAGGCGAGAAAGGGTGTGCCGAATCCCTTCAAGCCGGGCGAGTTGATGGACGTCGCCGCGAAGCCGGCGTCGACCAAGGTCAAGGTTCGGGCCCTCAAGAACCTCAAGGACATGGTCTAGCCCGGCGCCTGTCGCGGCTGCTTGACGGAATCCGGAAACCCGCTCGCCTGGTGCTTCCGACGGCGGGCGGGTTTCGCCACATCGCGCTCTCCCGAAAACGCCATGGAGATTCATCGCCCTTCTGCGGGATGGTGACCCACGGCAGGAAAGAACCGGGGCCTCAACCCGGTCATCCCAGTACCGCACGGAACCGGATTCACGGGTGCGGTCATCTCGATGCAATGGACAAGACGGGGCGGTCGGCCCCACATCCACCCGCATCGGCGGGCCTTGAACCCGATCGTTTCCCGTCCGTATGAACGAGTGGGGCGCGGAACGGCGTGCCGAGATGTCAACGCGCTCGGTCGAGGAAAGCCATGCACCTACGGAGAGCTTCCCGTCGCCTCGCCGCGCGGCTCGCGGCACTCGGGTTGTTGATCGGAGCGTGTCCGCCGCACGCCGGCGCGCAGTGGACGCGGTGGGGCGGGCCGGACGGAGACTTCACCTGCGAAGCCGGGGATCTGGCGACCCACTGGCCGGAGGCGGGCCCCGCCGAGATCTGGAGCCGAGAGATCGGTCCCGGTCACTCCGGCATCCTCCATGACGCCGGGGCCGTCTACACGATGTACCGTCGAGACGAAACGGAAGTGGTGCTTGCCCTCGATGCCGACACGGGTGAGCTCATCTGGGAGCACGCGTACCCCGCGCCACCCGCCCCCGGGATGCTCTCCGATTACGGCGTGGGACCGCACGCGACCCCACTGATCACCGGAAACCGCCTGTTCACCATCGGCGCCATGGCTCAGCTCAAATGCTTCGCCAAGACGACTGGAGAAGTGCTCTGGTCCCGTGATCTGCACGAGGAGCTCGGCGCCAGCCACATGCTGCGCGGCTACGGCTCCAGTCCGATCGCCTACAAGGACCTCGTGATCGTCAACGTCGGACCGGACCGCGGCGCCGAGGAGCCCGCCGGGCTGGCCGCCTTCAAGCAGGACACCGG
>Ga0209536_100007650_pt1 | contig 16366 bp, 17 predicted proteins | sample DeeMarSeWOR28_12_FD_187461 | JGI IMG/M metagenome (GOLD analysis project Ga0209536, IMG submission 187461) | Marine sediment microbial communities from White Oak River estuary, North Carolina - WOR-2-8_12 (SPAdes) (version 2) | ecosystem: Environmental > Aquatic > Marine > Intertidal zone >...
AATTGGAACAGATAAAAAGGTCACCTGTTCACCATCGTTCAAACCACCACCCGTCCTAAAACCAAATTGCTCTTCAGGATAAACATCAATATCAGAATAAGTGATGACAGCATTAGAATCTTTGACTTTAGTTGAAACATGAGCAATTGAATCAATATATTTCTCAGGTGAACAAATGATTGGTTTTGAAATCATTTGTTTAATTGGTTTTGAAAGTATTACATTCACACTTTCAATTTTTGTACCAAATGGAAAGGTAAACACTTTAGATACAACCGGTAAAGTAGGTTTATTTTCTTCCCATGAATATGAGGTAGCTTCTGATAGTTCAATAGATATATAATTTTCTCTTTCATTTAATATCAGTTGTGAAAAGACAATGGTATCAGATAAAGATATTATTTTCTCGTCTTCATTTACTGCTAAAACCCCAAGACTACCAAACATTAAAATTCCAATAATTCCGAATATTATTATTTTATTCATATTTATTACTCCCCATTTAATATTATAACATAGGTTTTCTGGTATATAAAATTTCAGAATGAATTTAATGGAAAAATAAAAAAACTTATTTTATATGCCACTTAAAGATATGATTTGATGAAAATAAAGAAATATCGAGGTGAAAAATATGGTAAAAGTCTCTCCATTTAAAGGTTTAACTTATAATCCAAAAAAAATAAATAAACTTGATGATGTGATGTCACCACCATATGATATTATATCTGAAGATATGCAATCTGAATTATATAAAAAACATCCAGAAAATTTTGTAAGGTTAATTCTAGGAAAAATAAATTCAGATGATTCCGAGGAAAACAATCGTTATTCAAGGGCGAAAATATTATTTAATAAATGGATAGATGAATCATTACTTATCTCTTCAGATAAACCAGCGATTTATCCATATAAAATTCAATATAAAGTAAAAAATCAGTTAAAGATTATGAATGGTTTCTTTGTTTTATTAAAAATCGACCCGGACTATAAGTATGTAAAAGCCCATGAAAGAACCCTTTCTAAACCAAAGGCAGATAGACTTAATTTAATGAGAGCATGCCAGGCAAATCTTGAACCAATTCAGCTCCTATATATTGATGAAAAGGATAAAATTGGGAGTATAATTGATGGATCTATTAATGAACCGTTTATCAATGTGAAAGGATATGACGGATTTACCCATAAAATCTGGCGAATGGATAGCAATAACAGTATTTCTAAGATTCAAAAAGAACTTAATGATAAAATTTTATTTATTGCAGATGGTCATCATCGATATCAAACCGCTATAAATTATGCAAATGAATTAAAAGAAAAAACTGGAAATACCGATGAAAATGCTCCTTTTAATTATCGTATGGTGATTCTAGTAAATATATTTGATAAAGGATTATCTATTCTACCAACTCACAGATTGATAAAAAAAGATGGGATTAATATTGATGAAATTCTTCAAAAACTTAAGGGGTTTTTTGAAATAAAAGAAATACTTATTTATAAAGAAAATGTAAAATCCATATGTAAAAGAATTAAGGATGATTTAGAAACAAAAGATGAACATAAATTTGCATTGTACTCTAAGGGAAAATATTATTTATTGACTTTGAAAAATGAGTCTTTTATGGATAAGTTTTCTAAAGATCATTCTAAGACATGGAGGACACTTGATGTTTCAATTTTACATATGATTATCCTTGATAATATCATGGGTATAAATCAAGAAAATCTTGAAGATCATGTAAGATATACTAGAGCAGATGAAGAAGCAATAAAATTTGTCGACCAAGGCAAATTTGACCTATCATTTTTAATGAATGCAACTAAAATCGAAGAGTTAAAAGCAATTGCAGAAGCTGGGGAACACATGCCACAAAAATCTACATATTTCCTCCCAAAGATGCTATCAGGACTTGTTATGTATAAAATGTAGATATTCTTTTTTTATTTTTATAAATTTTATATATTTCTTTGTAAAAAGGGTGGAAAAATAGGCAAATTGACATTTTTATTGGAAAGTAATATATACTCAAAAAAACAAATATTTATATGATATAGTTCAAACTGTATCGAAGTTTATATTTATTAAGGGGTTGGCAAAATGAAATTTAATTTGGTATTAAAGATATTATTATTAAAAGATTGGGTGGTGAATAAGTAAATGTTTACAATAGTTGTGGTTCTTCTTGGTTTTGGAGCAGGTGTTTTAACCATGGCTATTGTAAGTTTTTATAAATGGTTTATACAAATATGGAATGGTGGAATTTAGTAGATAATAAAAAAAGTTTTATTAAAAAAAATAAAAAAAGAGAGATAGTATTTGTCCTATCTCACTAATATTTTTGATTACTTAATTATTTTTTTAGGAATGTCGATTTCTTCAGTTTTTCCTGTATCCCAAATGGTTCTAATAGCTAATAGTCCCGCAGCGGGTGCTACAAATATTGCAATCATACCAGCTATCTGTGTGAAATATGGTCCTATTACGTCTATTTGGTCAAAGAAACTTGTTGTTGCACCGATTCCCACAAGCATTAATGCAGCTATTAAAAACGTTGGAACGTTTTCCTTTGTTATCTGACCTACTGCAAAAAACGATAGAATACCTACGACAAAACCGAGAACTGCGAGAAGTGAGTAAATAATTGTTTGTTGTTCTTGAAGAATTGTTTCATCTGCTCCGATTATTATCCCAACTATAACGGCTATAAGAATGCCGAGTAGGAATAACCAACTTCCTATTTTTTTAAGGACTTCCATTTCTCCATCCTCTCTCCTTTATTTTAAATACTGCTAAGAATTTAGTTAATATATAAGATTTTAGTGCAAATGAATGTGTAGATAGGTATGTAAGTGAATATTTTTTGGTTTTTACTTATTAATTATATCTAATAATTGTAATTATAACAAATAGTAAAAATTTCATTTTGACGTTTTAATTGGATATCCTTATATACTATTATTGAGAAATTTTACCATGATATGTTGTATCACAAATTAGATGAGGATTTGATTATGCATAGAGTCAAGGTAATAGATGCAGATCAAGAACAAAATATCTCCAATAAAAAAGTTAAACCCTTCAAAAAGAAAAAATTAAAAACAATAAAGATTAACGATGAACTTTTTGAAATCGGTTTAAGAAAAGGCCTTATAGAAAAAAATGAGGATGGTTATTATTTTATTGGTAACAGTGAGGAGCTTTTAGAATTTAAAAATCTCAAAATATCAAAATCATATGAAATATTAGATTGAAGTGAATACCGTGGAGGGGGGCTAGAGTATACTTTTGATTCACCTCTTCTTGTATCTCAACCCCCTCTTCTACCCCCTTTTTTTAAATTTCAAAATTGGAAAAATTTAAGTTCAACATTCCGATATTAGCTTTGGTGGGAAATGAAAACTATAATGGTTGTGGATGATGAAACTAGTATTCTTGAACAAGTAAAATTATGCTTAGAGGAAGACAATTTTGAAGTTGTAACAGTTGATAACAATCGAAAAGCGTTGGAACTAATGGATGAGGATAAAGAGGAAAATTTTGGTTTGATTTTAATAGACACCTCCATGCCTGATAAAAAGGGATCTGCTTTTTTTTCAATGAAACCAAGGTCAAATAAAAATATTGATACAAATAGAGAAGAGGATTTTTTACAAAAACCCTTTACAAAAGAGCAGTTATTAAAATTTGTAAAAAGCAAGATTTGAATTTGTTATATCATATTATTCTTAATTGTGGAAAAATCCTTTAGCAATGTAGATTTTGTATTAGGATTATAAGTAGCAACAGCAGGATGATAAAGAGGAATTATTTTAACAATTCCATAGGAAGATTTTACTTTAAAGACCTTACTGTGTATTTTGCTAATTTTTTCATTTTCTAATTTATACTTTTTAAACATGAAATCTTTTGCAAAATTTCCAAGGGTAACAATGATTTTTGGTTTGATTATATTGATTTGATCAGTTAAAAATTTTGTACAAGCCTCAATTTCTCCTTTAAATGGATTTCTATTGTTTTGAGTCCTACATTTTAAAATATTAGTGATAAAAACATCATTTCTTTTCATATCAATAGAACTCAACAATTCATCAAATATTTTACCAGCTCGTCCAACAAAAGGTTTACCGGAGATATCCTCATTATGACCTGGAGCTTCACCTATAAATAGGATATTTGAGTCTATTGAACCTTCACCAACAACAGGTTTATTTCTTGTTTTGTACAGGTCACATTTTTTACATTTATTAATTAAGTGAGTTATATTTTTCATGTCTTCTTTCATTGACATTTTTAACTATAATTAATATCCATCTTTATATGCATTGACTTTATTCAAACAAAGGATTAAGGGCGAAAAAAATGAAAAGTAAAGAAGAAAAAAACATAATCATTATCCAACTTTTTCCAGATGAAGAGGTAAACAATAATTTAAAGCAAGCGTGTAAAAAACATGATATTAAATCTGCTGTTTTATTATCAGGAATTGGTCAGCTGAAAAATGCCTCATTAGGTTATTTTAAAAATAAGGGCAATTATACTTTGGAAAAGTTTGATGAACCTTTGGAAATCTTATCTTTAACAGGCACTATATGCAAACAAAGACAAGATTACATTTTTCATTTACATGCAGTTTTAGGTGATGAAGAAAAAAATGCAATTGGCGGACATTTTTTTGAAGGGATAATATCTGTTACAGGTGAAATTATATTACTTAAAACAAATCTAGATTTTCAGAGAAAAACTGATAGAGAAACTGGCCTGCAAACTCTTTATCTTAAGTAAAAGTATTTTTAGTATTAATTTATTACATTTAAAAAGATTTAGAGGTCTAGAGGAAAGTAAATATGGAAAAATTTAGTGAACTCAGTGAAAAAATAAAATCTCTTAAAAAGGCACGTGAAATTTTACATAATGAATATACACAATCAGAGTTTCATAAGAAAAAAGAGGCAAATCCCCAGGATATTGTACCGCCATCACCAAAAGATGAGGAAATCTATAAGCTTTTAACCGCTATTCAACAACTTGATATATACATTAAAAAACTTCAGGATGAACAATATAAGATATTAAAGGAAAACGAATAATTTTTTTATAAGATATTTCTCCTTATTCCAAACATTGATTTTACAAGTACTATAATTGGGATGATTTCTAAACGTCCTATCCACATATTAAAAATAAGCATTGTTTTTCCAATTGGAGACATATTTAATGAAGTAATTCCAGTTGATAGACCAACGTTACCTTGAGCTGAGCAAACCTCAAAAACTGAGTTACTGAGAGTGCTAATCTCACCGCTTGAGGTATTTAATATCACAACAATTCCAACTGTTAGTAGAATTACCCACATAAATGATATTATTGCCGCTTCATTGATTAGGTCCATTGCATCATCTTTTGCTAGTGATTTATCTCCAAGTTTATGAACAAAAACCCTTCTTGGTGTTGAAATTGCTCGTTTTATCCTCCAACCTACTCCATTATAAAGAAGAATTGCACGAAATAACTTGATACCACCAGCAGTCGAACCTGCTGCCCCTCCAATTATCATTGCAAAAGCAAGAATTAGTTTTGCCGATTCATCCCAAATATTAAGATCAGGAACAGATGCAAATCCTGTACAGGTGACTGCAGAGGTAAATTGAAAACCTGATTCTTTTAATGAAAGTAAGATATTACCATTATAACCTAATCCTGAATTATTTAAATTAATTAAAGTAAGAGCAATTACACCAAGAATTATCAAGGCCACCATTGCCTTTAACTGAGCATCTGAAAAAAATTTTTTTATCCTACCTTTTAAAAGATCATAATGAGCAGCAAAAGCAATTGCACCTATTATCATTAAGATAACAATTGCAATTTGACTTATAGTTCCAAAACTTGCTATACTATCATCTGTTACTGAAAACCCACCAGTTGCTATTCCAGTCATTGCATGATTGAGAGACTCCCAGGGATCCATTCCATTGGAAGTTAATGCACCTATTACCATAAGTACAATTACTCCAATTGCAGTAAACAAAAGAAAGATCCACCAGATAGTTCTAACTGTTGAAATAATTGAAGGGTGTGTTTTTTGATCGCGAGCTTCTCCTTTATATAAAACAAATGAACCAGTTCCAGGACGAGCAAGAATGCTAAGTGTTAAAACAATGACACCAACTCCACCTACCCATTGAATAAGTGAACGCCAGAATTGTAACGTTGCTGGTAGCAATTCCTCATTTGCAACCATTGTTAGCCCTGTTCCTGTCCAACCTGACATTGACTCAAAGAATGCAGATAATGGAGCCATATGAGAAACTCCATCATATGGAATCAACCAAAAGGGAATACTACTAATTGCTGAAATAAAAAGCCATCCAAGGGCTGCTGTTACCATTGCACTTTTAAAGTTTGGTGGATCAGCTTTCTTAAACACGTAATATAAAGGAAGACCAAATCCAAAATACAGTCCAGCAGTAATAAGTATAGGACCAATTGTATCATAAGGTGTGTATGGTGCAAATATTGGAACTATTAATGCAATTAATGCTACAAATCCAATAATTATGAATATACCGCCAAGATCTCGTAATACACTTTTGAGATCGCTCATTTTTGTAATATCTCTCCTTTCAGTTACTTATTAAATTTCAACAAACAACGAACAACAACTACTTATGTCTTTACATTTTAGGTAATACATCCAAGGTTATTATTACTTATTTTTTGAATAATAAAAATAGGTAATAGTAAAGAATTCACTTGAAAAAATTAGTATTAGATTTTTATAACAAAGACTATTAACATATAAAATATTTTGAAAATAGTTATAAGTGAGGAGAACATGGAGTGGTTTGTAACTATATTGGAATATATAAAGAGCAAAGAATTTTTCAAACTACTTAGGGAGATTTTCATTTTATTAACTATTATTTTTTTAGGAGTTAATATTATAGTTATATCTGGCAATGGCTCACAACCTGATACTGCGTTAATAGCACTTAATCTCATTCTTCTATCCTTGGCTATTGCATGTCACGCAGGTATTATTGCGATAAAATCAGATGAAAAAATGAGATCAATAGTAAATGCAGATTTCACTGAGCTTGTGGAAAGATTTTTTGATTTTAAAGAGAATTTAAAACTCAAATTTAATAGAAATGATATTATCAGATGGCATGTTAGTTTAAAAAAAGCTAATGATCTTATACAATATATAAAAGATGAAGAAGATGAAGAAATACAAGATAAGATTAGAGCTATTAAATTTCCGATAACCTTCCTTATTAAAGATTTCCCATGGGAAAGTAAGCAATTATTAGAATATGATACTGACCAAATTCAAGATTTTATTAAAGACGCAATTAAATTTGGATTTGTCAATGAAGATGAAGTAAAACAGTATATTAAAAAATAAAAAATGGAAGGAATATTTTTTACATATTCTTAATTTCTTTTATTCGTTTATCAAGAGATTTTAATAAATCTTTTGAAATGTCTCTTTTTGTAAAAACATCTGCTTTTGCAGCAATTGCAATTTTTGATGCAAATATTCTAGCAATCTTTCCTCTTATTTCCTTTGAAGATCTATTTATATATGAATGCTGAAATATAACTCCATATTTGGGTGGTTTTCCTCCTTCTTTTTTAAATCTAAAAAGAGCTTTTTCTGCACCCAATATTTGAATTGTAGATGCAGGCATTGTTGCAAGTCTATTTAATCCTCCAGCAAGTGATATCAATCTTGCACCAATCGATGGTCCTGTCATTTTACTTATGTTAGGAGCAATATTTTCCATTTCATTTTCAATTTGTTTTTCTAAAGATTTTATTTCAGTATTTACTACAGAAAACGTATTTCTTACTGGTTGCATTTTTTCTTTATGTTCAGGAAGTACAGACCAGGAGTCCAGTCTTTCTGATAACAGGTTAGAAGTTTTAATAAGATCATCCAAAGCATTAACCATTTGAATAATTTGTAAATCTTCAGATGATAGCTTATCATCAACTCTATTTTTAGTTAATATCAACGTTGCTTTTTGAAGAATATCTTTTGAAAAATTAAAATCCTCTGGTTTTATTTCAATTTTTTTAAAAAATGGATCGTTATAATCATATTTTCCAATTTCTTGAAGTCTTTTTTCAGAGACTATTAATTTTAATCCTTTTGATATTTTTATTTCTTCTTTGAGTATCTCATTTTTATCAATTTTTATAAGACGCTTAGCAATTTCTTTTTCATCTATTGGAAAAAGAACTTTATCTTTAATTCCTTCTTTGTCACAAATAAAAGTTCCGAACCATTTAGTTAGTAGATACATATAATTTCATTAAGTGATTGGAAATCTTTTTTATCTATTTTGCGCTTTAAAGTAGTAGAGATTAAATAGGGAGTTTTTTAAAATAATGAAAAAAATTAAATCTATTTATCAATATTTTCAAACATATATTTATATAATTTATAAATATCTATTTTTTGATTTACATGTATAGAAAATTAAAAATAATTTTTATATCTTTGATTTGTGTAATATCTTTGATATTAATATCAATCCCAATATCTTCTATGAAAAATAATGATACTCAAATGCTTAAAACTCAAAATAATTTTATAAATAATTTCTCGTCAAATATTATTGAGATGTTGGATAAAGTCAATAAATCAAAATTAAGAAATCATATACAAAATATTCAGAATTTTGGACCTCATCCAACTGGATCAGAAGCACTAAAACATGTTGGAGAGTATATCTATAATGAGTTAAACAAAACAAATTTACCTGTTGAATATGTTCCATGGAAAAGTGAAAAACGATCTGGAGAAAATATTGTATCAACTTTAAAAGGAATAGGAGATTCTGATAGAATTATTATTGTATGTGCTCATTATGATAGCATTTCAATTTCACCTGGTGCTGATGATGATGGATCTGGTGTTTCTATTGTACTGATGCTTGCAGAAATTCTAAGCAGTTATGCTTTTAATTCAACGATTAAATTTATTTTATTTTCAGGTGAGGAACAAGGTAAGCTTGGCAGTAACTATTATGCTCAAACTGCGAAGATAAATAATGATAACATAATTGGTGTGCTTGCTTTAGATAAAGTTGGTTATGCAATAACTGCTGAGGAAGGAAAAAAAGTTATTCATCATTCTAATAAAGAATCATCGTGGATGGTTGATGTTAGTAAAGAAATGGCAAAAAAGTACTTTGAATACATTCAACTTGAGGTTATTGCGTGGTCAGAAGATTCAGGTAGTGATCATCAAGCATTTGTTGATAATGGTTTTCATGGAACAGATTTTGTTAGATATTCAGTTAATCCTTTTTATCACACTAGCGAAGACAAAATCGAACATATGAATATGACTTATTTAACAAAGGTTTGTAATCTTACCCTTGCAACACTTGTAAAGATAGCAAGTTTGAAATCAGTTCTAAAAAATGATGATTTAAAAATAATAATGAAAGGTACAATTTTATTCAAAGAAGGGCAAATCTATGTAAAAATTGTAAATAATAATCATGAAATGGATACAGCAAATGTATCAATTAATATTAGTTTAAAGCATATTTTCAGAAATAATTATGTCTCAGCAATAAAGAAACATTATAAAATCCCATGTAGTTGGCAATTAACAAAAGAAATTGAAGAGATTTGGGAGTTTTTAATAGCAGGACGAAAATTTACAAGGGGACTTTTTAAATTTGAAGTTATTTTAAAAGGCATTAATGATGATATCCATCTTTATAAAAAACAGACAACATATGGGTGGATTATCAATCCTTTAAAAGTTGTCATGATCCCAAAATTATAATTTATAAAAAATAACTATTGTCTTTCTTATTATAGGTTTAATTTCTGAATTATTTGTTGAAAAATTTGAAATATTCTAGGATGATTTTGCAGAAATTTTAGAATTAGTAATTCTTGAATTACTTTACTACGCGGCATTGTAACTATAAATTCAGTCCATTCACTTTCAGCACCATATATATCTTTTGCTTTTGCTTTAATTGTATAAGTTCCTTGTGTTGTCCACATATGACTCTCGCTATAACCAGGTTCACCTGATGGTATCAAACCAGTCCACTCTAATTTTGTTCCATCACCCCAGTTTATTAGAAATCTCACATAATCGCCATTAGAATCAACTGCAGTGAATACATAATCGTATTTGATATTTATTTTTCCTTCAATTGGACCTATGATTTCTGGGCGTTCAGGTGGAATATTCTGTCCAGATTTTGTTTTAAAGCTCCAAACAGGTCCTACTGTTGAATTACCTTGATTATCCCAAACAACAATTCTCCAATAATAAGTAGTACTTAACTCAAGATTATTGCGACAAAGCTCCATAGTTGATTGATTACTTGATATCAGAGGTGGGGGGTTGCTCTCACCAAAATAAACATCAAATGTTTTAGGATCGGTATCTACTCCTGCAATAAGACCAACTGTTTCATCAACATAATCATTAGCATCGTCAAAAACGGCTGCAATAACCATGATATTGTCCTGAGTTATTTTACTATAATCTTCACCATACCCAGTATTGTAGTCTTTTCCATCCCAGTCAATATCATTTTGCCAAGTACCAAAATTTTCAATTGTTATATCTTCATTAAATGCATATTCTAAAAAAGGAAAGGTATAGATAGCCCCTCCTGAATCATTCCAACCCATAGAAGATTTTACCTCTGTTACATATGTTCGAAGATGTCCATTATAGGTGCTACCCTCATTATTATCTACTGTGACCCCAATATTCATTTCTGCATTTGTCCAGCTAAGGCAAACATAAAGATCCTGATTAATTGCATTATTTTCAGGAAAAGGATTATCTGGACCTAGCCATTTTATATCTAGTGATAAATTTATATCACTAGTAGTTCTATTTCCACATAGATTAATACTTGTGTTATAAGCTGCTTGGGCACCAGCAGCGCTACTTGCACCCATATTTTTCTTAAAACCACCGTCAAAAAAAACAGTTGGATACACTGTTGCCCCAAGTTCTGTATTCCCTCGTTGATCTGCTTCTATGTTTTTATCCCATACTAATGAAACATAATAAAATGGAAACCAACCATTAGAGTATATATTTCTTAAAGCAGCATGTGCTCGTTTACATGGTGTACACCATGTTGCAGTAGTGAATTCTCCCAAGATAGTATGAGAAAAATCTTGACCAGAATACTCATTTTTTTCGATATTATTTATATTAAATTCAGGAGTTTTATAATCAATATTTATTGCGACAGCTACAAATCCGTTAATTAAAAAAATACCAAATAATAATATAGATAATATTTTCCTTATATTATACTGCCCCCTAATTTTATTATAGTAATTATTAACCAGAACTATCATTTAAATATTACTCTTATTAATTTTGTATAATATATATCCTGCAAGAAATAAAATAATTATTAAAACATCGTTATATGTCTTATCTATCTTTAGAAGATAAAAACCAATTTTTAAATAATAGTTTTTACTTTAGGTGTGAGGTGTTAACCTGGTAAATCTCAACCTAAAACTGTCCTCTTTAAAATTAAAGAATCCAACTATTCTAGCATCAGGACTTATGGATGAAGATGCAGGTAGCATGCAAAGGATTTTTAATTGTGGTGCTGGTGCAATAGTAACAAAGTCAATCGGGTTAAAACCACGGATTGGATATCCAAATCCAACAATAATTGAACTTGAACATGGAATTTTAAATGCTATGGGTCTACCAAATCCTGGAATAGAAGAGTTTAAAGATGAAATTTTAAAACTTAAAAAATTAAAAATTCCAATTATTGGAAGCATTTTTGGATCAAATTCTAAAGAATTTGTAGATCTTGCAAAAAAAATGCAGAATTATGGGGCTGATGCTTTAGAACTAAATATGAGCTGCCCGCATGCTAAAGGTTATGGACTTGAAATTGGATCTGATCCTAAACTTGTCAAAGATATAACTTCAAAAGTAAAGGAAACAACTGATATTCCTGTTTTTGTAAAAATATCTCCAAATCTTATAAATATTGCAGAAATCGCACAATCAGCTGAAATGGGAAAAGCAGATGGAATTGTTGCAATAAATACTGTCAAAGCAATGAAAATTGATCTTGAACTTAGAATGCCTGTACTTTCAAATAAAATTGGAGGATACTCCGGAAAAGCAATAAAACCAATTGGTATTAGATGTGTTTACGAAATATCAAAAAATGTAAATATCCCAGTAATCGGTGTCGGGGGTATTACAACAGGGGAAGATGCGATTGAATATTTTATGGCAGGTGCATCTGCACTACAGATTGGTTCAGCAATCTATTATAGAGGTGTTGAAGTATTTCAAAAAATCTGTGATGAAATTGAGATCTGGATGAAAGAACATAATTATACAAATCTTTCAGATTTAATAGGGGCAGCAAACAAATGAACTATCCTGCAGTTACAAAAATAATTGAAACAAAGAGAGAAAATCCAGATGTTAAAACAATATATTTTAAAAATTTTGAAAAAATAGTTCCAGGGCAATTTTTTATGATCTGGATTCCAGGTATTGACGAGATACCAATGAGTGCATCCTTCATCGATAAAAAGATTAAAGGAATCACATTCAGACAAATAGGAGATGCAACAAAAGCACTTTTTAACTTTAAAAAAGGGCAGTTAATAGGTATCAGAGGCCCTTATGGAAATGGTTTTAAATTCAGTGGAAAAAATATTCTTTTTATAGGTGGAGGAACAGGTATTGCAACAATTGTACCTGCCGTTGAAGAAGCAGTTAAAAAAAGACATTTTGCAACTGTAATATTAGGTGTGAAAAACAAAAACGAGTTATTTTTTGAAGATAGACTTGAAAAAATCGGTGCAAAAGTATATGTTACAACAGATGACGGCTCAAAGGGATTCAAAGGTTTTGCAACAGACATTGTTAAAAATATATTAGATGAAAACAAATTTGATTCAATTATTACATGTGGACCAGAAATTATGATGAAAAAACTTCTTGATATGAGTGGAAATATACCTTTTCAAGCATCACTTGAAAGATATATGAAATGTGGATTTGGATTATGTGGTCAATGCACCATAGGAATTGGTATGAGAGTTTGTAAGGAAGGTCCAGTTTTTGATGGAAAAACGTTAAAAAATATTGAAGATTTTGGATTATTTAAAAGAGATTCAGCAGGTAGAAAGGTTAAATTTTGAAATCAAGGGATAATTATGAGCGTTTATTGTGGTGAGTTTAATATTAAAACACGTGGGGAAGTTGATATTATAAATATTACAGATGATGTTCAAAATATTGTTAATAAATCTAAGATAAAAGATGGAATTGCATGTTTATTTGTTCCAGGATCAACTGGAACGATTACAACAATTGAATATGAACCTGGTCTTATGAAAGATCTTCCAAGGGCTTTACAAATTATTGCACCTAAAGAAGATTATTATAACCATCATGAAACATGGCATGATGACAATGGTCATTCACATGTCAGAGCAAGCTTGATGGGACCAGGTATGAGTGTTCCACTTAAAAATGGAAAGATAATACATGGAACCTGGCAGCAAATTGTTTTTATAGAACTAGATACAAGTCCTAGAAATAGAAATATTATAGTTCAAATAGTCGGTGAATGAATATATTTACCATTTGTTATGATGTATTCTTGACTTATTATACCTATCAACTCTTCCTTGATCCTCTGCAGGATGTCCAATTGAAATCAATGAAAAAGGCATAATGTTTTTAGGCAATTTTAATAAATCAATCATACCTTTTATTCTTACTTCTCTTGGATAAATTCCAAGCCAGACAGCACCTAGATTTTTTGCTCTTACAACTATTAATATATTTTCAGTTGCAGCTGAACAGTCCTGAATCCACATTCCCTGATGCGCATCTAGGTTCATATCGCAACATACTAATATAGCAATTGATGCGTTTTTCAACATTTGAGCATGGTTATGAAAAGAAGGTACTTTACTCAGTATATTTGGATCATCAATTATAATAAAATGCCAGGGTTGTTCATTACCTGCAGAAGGTGCAGACATTGCAGCTTCCAATAAGTCCTTTAGATCTTTTTCAGAAATAGGTTTTTTTGAATATTTCCTTACACTTCTTCTTGTTAAAATCGCTTCTATTGCATCCATAAAATCTACCAACAATTCATCAAAAATATAATTACTTTATAAAAAATTTTTTATCTATGAAAGAAAGTCATTTATTTTACAGTACTGGTAATTATTTTTCAATTGAATTATCTTTTATCTTTTGCAAAGGTTTTAATTGCTTTTATTATCGTTTCAATTTCCTCTTCTGTATTATAGTAATGAAATGTTACACGTATGTGTCCACCATATTTATCAAGTACATTTAGAAATCTCATAAGAGGAATAGTGCAATGGTGACCTGCGCGAGTCAAAATATTATATTTTTTTGCTAAAGCAAGAGATAGTTCTGAACATTTCCAACCATCAAGATTAAATGTTACAGTTCCTCCAATATATGAAGGATCTTGTGGTACATATAAATGGATGCCTTCAATATCTCTGATTCCATCAAGAAGTTGTTTTGTAAGAATATGTTCTCTTTCTTTTATAGCATTCAACCCAATTTCATTTGCTACATATTTAGCAGCTCTGCCAAGTCCTATAAAACCAACAATATTTGGAGTTCCGGCATCAAAACGTTTTGAAGGAACATCAGAGATAAGCTCCCAATCATTAACTGTAACATCTGAAACAATTCCTCCACCCAGTTCCATAACTGCCATATCCATAATAATGTCTTTATTTACATATAGACCACCAGTTCCAGATGGACCAAGTGGCCCTTTATGACCTGAAAAACCATAAAAGTCACAGCCTAAATCGTATACATCTACTGGTAAATGTCCTGGCCCCTGCGAGCCATCGATATATACTAAAGCCGAAGGGTTCTTTTCTTTTATTGCTTTAATTATTTCTTTTACAGGGTGAATTGTTCCCATACTATTTGACACATGTTGAAATGCTACAAATTTTACATTCTCATCAACAGCATCATAGAATTTTTCAGGAAGCAAAATTCCATCAGCAGTTGGTTCTAAAACTTTAAAATCAATACCTTTATTTTTCGCTATTCTCATCCAGGGCATAAAATTCGCATGATGTTCCATAATTGTAGTAAGAATTTTATCATTTTTTTTCCACTTTACTAATGGACTTCCATATTCAAACTTGCCATTTTTTCTTTCTAATGAGGGATGTTCAAGAGCATAAGCAACAATATTTGAGGTATGAGTCAGGTTTCTTGTAAAAATTAATTCTTCCATTTTGCAGTTTAGTAAAAGCTTGGCTGTATTTTGACGTGCAAGATCAAAATTTTTAGTTGCCTTTACAGCTAAATCATAACCGCCTCTACCAACGTTTGTACAATAATTAAGACAGTATTCATTCATAGCATCAATTATTGGAATCGGAATAGGAGTTGTAGAACCATTATCTACATAAATGCAGTTTTTTAATAATGGGATATGCTCTCTTACTTCTTCAACCGATAGTTTATTTATACTCATCATCTTTTTTCCTCCGAAATTTAGAAATCTATTATCATATTTCCTAATTTTTCCCCCAGAAGTAAACCCTATAATAAATAATCCTTTAAAAAACAATCCCTTTTATGTAATATAAGGATACAGATAAATTCTATTTTTAAATATTATACAAAATTAATGATAAATGTTTTAAAAATGGAAAGTGGTCTAGCAATTGTAATAATAATTTGATTGATTGTTGCATCCTATTTCTATTAAAATTAATTTTTACATCAGAAGAAGCACAATTTCCTGCATTATCACAAGCTAACATGGTAATTGTAACCTTTAATCCACTAGTATAAATGAACTGCCATGTGTAAAATGGTCCTGGACCTGTTACAGTATCCTGTATTACACCATTTAATAAAAATTCTACTCTATTTACACCACTGCAATTATCCCAACAACTAAAATTAAATATATAGAGCCAAGAATCATTAATACTTTGTTTATCATATTTTACATTAAATTCCGGAGGTAATTGATCCATATCAATACCAAATGATCTTGTCTCTTCTTGATTACCAACAAAATCAACTGAATAGTATTCAATGAAACCTTCTAAACAATCATAATCTACTAAAAATAAAACATAATCACCTGAATTATAAATCCATTCATTTTCATCTATTCTATAATATATACCTTTTACTCCTGACATATCATCAGTAGCAGTTAAGGTAACATTAACACCAGATACATACCAACCATTATCACCATCTGGAGTTGGTGGATCTAAAGAGATAGTAGTAATGGGTGGGCAGAAGTCATCTGAATGCGGAAT
>Ga0209536_100007651_pt1 | contig 16365 bp, 11 predicted proteins | sample DeeMarSeWOR28_12_FD_187461 | JGI IMG/M metagenome (GOLD analysis project Ga0209536, IMG submission 187461) | Marine sediment microbial communities from White Oak River estuary, North Carolina - WOR-2-8_12 (SPAdes) (version 2) | ecosystem: Environmental > Aquatic > Marine > Intertidal zone >...
CCCGAAGCGGTTATTGCTGTTGTAAAAGATCGTGGAAAGGGAATGGATAGGTTTGAGCGTGAAATGGCACAGGATGGTTTTATTCAAAGAGAGATCGACGGCTATATTATTAGATTCAGAGTTTCTGTTTTGCCTATGGTAGGAACCGAACTAAAAAACAAGTTCGAAAGTATTGTAATCAGAATTTTAGATGACAGAAAAGTAATTAAAGATCTTGATAAACTGGGATTAGCCGGTGTTGCAAAAGAAAAATTTATTAAAGCTATTAATCAGCCACAGGGAATGGTTATCCTTACAGGTCCAACTGGATCTGGTAAAAGTACAACGCTGGTTGCAGCACTTTACCAGGTTATCAATCCTGAAGTAAATGTTCTTACTGTGGAAGACCCCGTGGAATATGTAATAGAAGGTGCAAGGCAGCTTAAGATTGGTTACAAAATGAATTTTGAGCAAGCTATTAGATCAATATTAAGGCATGATCCGGACATCGTATTGGTTGGTGAGATGAGAGATAAAGTAACCGCCGAAACTGCAATTAAGCTTGCTAACACAGGTCACCTTACTTTCTCAACTTTGCACACCAATGATGCACCCAGTGCTGTATCAAGATTATTTAAAATGGGTATAGAACCTTTCCTGATCGCTTATGCCATTAATCTTATAGTTGCACAAAGGTTGATTCGAAAGGTATGTCCCAAATGTAAAAAGAGAGTAACAAATTTGGATGAAGCATTATTGGAAGCAGCTGGTTTGAATATAGAGGAGTGGAAGACATACGAAATTTATCAGGCGGTTGGTTGTCCTGATTGTGGTGGAACTGGTTACAAAGGGCGTATGGCTATACATGAAGCTCTTTATTTTACAAGTGAGGTAAGACACCTTATTGTTAAATCAGGAGAAGATGTCGATGAAGAGGCATTAAAAATTCAAGCAAAGAAAGATAGAACTTTAACCTTAAGAGAGACTGGTCTTGAAAAGGTTAAACTTGGATTGTCCACGATTGAGGAAGTACTTTCCTCAACAATGGAGGAATAATTTTTTACTTTGGTGGTAAGTTTTACTTACCTGGTTGAGTTGTTTTAGTAGTTAAATTTTTTTACAATTGGTTATAGATTAGTCAATTTTAAGCAGTTTTTCTGTTTTGGCAATTTATTTAATTACTATTATCGTGTTTTCTGTTGGAATAAAATATGTAAGTAACTAAATCTAGTTGAGAAGAGAAAATTAAAGTAAAATTGAAAGCAATCACTTGATAGTAAAAGAAGAAAAAAAGATTTTATCTGATTTTTGCGCATCGATACCTGATGCAATTTACGGTCCGGATCGAGTTTCCTATATACTTGAGAATAGTAATAAGTTGAAGGAAGAAAATATTGTTGCATTAAGAAAATTTATAAATCGAATTCTAACTTCAATGATTGAAAGGGATGCTTCAGATATTGAAATAGGTGGACATGGAAACGAAGGCTATATATGGATGAGAATTTATGGAAAACTGGAGAGGATAAAAGATCTTCCTCAGTTTACTGAAGATGAAGCTGCATTATTGATTGCCAACCTGTTTAATTCAAATCAAAAAAAATATATTGCAACAACAAGAAATCTTGACTTTAGTTATACATTTTTCTACGAAAGACGAAAGATAAATGTAAGGTTCAGAGCAGACGCTTATTTTGATCTCGATACATTAACTTGTAATATGAGAGCAATAAATACCAATATTCGTCCTCTTGCTTCTCTGGATTTTCACCCTAATGCTATTAAATATTTAAGTCATAATTACATTAAATTTGGTTTAACACTTATTACCGGAATTACCGGTTCTGGTAAATCGACCACACTTGACTCTATTGTCGATTTCCATAATAAATTTGATCCAGCTCACGTAATTATAATTGCAGCCCCGATTGAGTATGTACATAGTTCAAATTTCTGTCTTGTAAAACATAGAGAAGTTGGGAGGGATGTTCTGTCTTTTAAAGAAGGTGTTATCCAATCGTTAAGACAAGATCCTGACATTATAATAATTGGAGAGATGAGAGATCCCGATACGATTATGGCGGCTCTTGAAGTAACAGATACTGGTCACAAGGTGTTCTCAACTTTGCACACATCTTCAGCCACAGAATCATTGGAAAGAATTATTGCAGAGGTAGATACAGGTGAGCAGGAAAGAGTAAGAAATAGACTAGCAGATGTTTTGGTTTCTGTAGTATCTCAGAAACTTGTTCCCACGCTCGACGGGAAAGTTGCATTGGCTAAGGAAGTTATGATGGTTACACCAAGTGTTAAAGCTGCTATTAAAAATAATAACCTTAGTGAAATTTATATGATGATTAACCAGGGCGGAAACCTTGGTATGATTACAATGGAACAGGACTTAAAGCGTTTATATGACCAGAAAAGGATATCGCTCGAAACAGCGGTCACCTATTCAAACAATAAAACAAGAATTAACCAATTGTTATCAGCAAAATGAAACCAGTTATAACCGTATATTGCGAAAGCAATGATGTTAAACTGGCTGTTGTTAGTAAAGACAGTAGCAGCGGCAAGCCAACTGTTTTGAAAACTGCGTCAGTTAGTCTTCTTCAATCTTCAGCAAATCTGGAAGCCGGTGGTGGATTTCGGATGGAAGAGGAATCCTTAGATATAGAAGGATTAGACGAATCGGGATCTATAAAAGGAGAAACTGAATTCTCAGGTTTAAACGAAGCCAGTGCGGCTCTTAGTGGCTTCAATTTAAGTAAACACCTTTTTATTCCCGCATTAACTGAACCAAATATCTACTACCATATCTTTGAAGGAGTCAGGCCACCTAACCCTGCGAAGTTAAAGCAAGAGATAATAAATGATATACTAGAATCGAAGAATATTTTAGTACATAAAAACAGCCTTGATTACATTGAGCTTTCTGATAAAGCCCTTCTCTGTGTTTTTGTAACCGATAATATTCCTTGTGCAAGTATGATTAATTCACTTGCAAGACAACAAGGGAAGAAAGGTTACAAAATACCTTCAATAAAAAGTTCAGATTTATCCCTTGCATATTACGTAGCAAAAAGAAAAAAGTTTTTCCCCGATGACCATTCCCTTATCGTTTACATAGGTAAAGAATATAGCAAACTTATTTTTCTTCAGGGAAGAAGAGTAAAGCACATAGGTACCACACTTGATATAGGCACACAAAATCTTCATACATACGACGTTTACTTTTCAAAGATATTGCTTGAGATGGAAAATGGTGGTATCTCGTCTCTAGATAACATTATTGTATGTGGAGAAGATGATTCGGAAAATATAATACTTTCATTTTACGGAACCTTCCCCGAAGCAAATGTTAGCCGCCTCGAATTTGATGATCTTGATTTATCAGCTCTTGATGAAGAAACAAGAGAGAAATTCTCCAGCTTCAGTATTCCAGTGGCAGTGGCGGTAGATTACTACGATGATTTGAATAAAGAGCATCAAGGAATACAAATTCTTCCTAAAAGCATTAAGGAAGAACAGAAAGTTGTACAGTTCTCCTGGCACGGATATGCATTACTACCACTTTTATTTATTGCAGCATTCTTTATTACGCAAAAGATTCTTACAAATAACAGAATGCTTAGTGAGCTCGATGGTGAAATAGAATCGAAGACAATACTCTTAAGACAAAACCAGGAAGTTCTTACAAAAATTGCGGCAATTGAAGGAAAGATTAGCAGCTTCGGTCAAACACAAGCCATATTGGATTCCGCTGCAGTTGGAACAGGAGTATGGAATAAAGCTATTAATCAAATTTCAGGTTTTTGTCAAAACAATAATAACCTGTGGCTTTCAAAGCTAAATAATGTAAATGATGATGTTGAGGCTGAGGGATACTCTCTATCCCGAAATTCACTCACAGATTTTGCATATTCGATAGATAATTCATTGCTTAAAAGTATGATATATGAAGAGCTACGTGAACGGAGTGCATACAGGTTCAACTTAAATTTTAAAATATCAAATCAGCAGAAGCAAAATGAATAAGAAATTGATAAGCACTCTCAGTGTACTTGCCTTGCTGATAATCATCCTTGTTGTGGGCGGGATTTATTTATTCGTTATTCAACGAGGAGCTTTATCAGAAAGACAAGAAAAACTTGATGAGCTGAACAAAAACGTTTATGACCCGGTGGAATTAAACGATAGGTATCTGGCACTGGAAAAACGATCAGCTGAGCTTGATTCAATTCTTGCCAACAGGGAGTTTAATATCCCCCAAAACGTTTCCTCAATCAAGTTTTATAATTTTATAAACACCATAGTTGCTAATTTCCCCGAAGTTACGCAGGTGAATGTTGAATACTTAAGGCAGGCACCTGATAAAGAGTTTTTCTTTCACGAATACAAGCTTAGCGGAGGCGGTAATTTTAATGATGTTTATAAAATGATTTATGCCATAGAGCAAAGTAAAGAGCTTAAGAAGATTAATAAGCTCTCTCTTAGCAATCTGATTAGAACGGAAGATGAAGTGCCACTATTTCTTGTTAATTTTGAACTAACAGCCCAGGTATATTTTTCTTCCGATAACCGCTTTGCCCCCGCGGAGCTTGTTGAGAACAAACTTACAACCGAACCAATTTATGATGCTTTCTATCCATTAATAAGAAATGAAATACCTCCAAACGTTGATAATTTGCTTGATGTTCAAGGTGCCCGACTGCTTGCCTTAATTCCTGAAGGTGCTTTTGTAGCTGACACCAAGGGCAATACTTATTTAGTTTGGGAAGGTGAACAGGTATACTTGGGATATCTTACCAAAATTGATTATGACAACAACACAGTTGATTTCATCTTAAACAAAGGTGGAATAATTGAAAAAGTTACATTAGAACTAGAAAGAAACAAGTAAAATTCAAGAGTATAAATATGAAAAACATAATCACTTATTTCGTTTTATCACTTTTCATCGTCCTTCAGGCTTCCCCCCAGGAATACTGGGAGCGCAGGTTTAAAACGTACCAAAACCCGGATGAATTAGTTACTATGTCTGAAACACTCCCCTTTAATCAGGCAATTGAATTACTGAGCAAAGTCAGTGAGAGCGTTTCGGGACGAAGAATAGTATCAACATCTCCAAAGAAGGATCCTATAGGTATAGAGATTACTAATATGCCTTACGATAAAGCTCTTCTAATGATTGTAAATTTTGCTGGTCTTGAGTATGAAGCAAAAGAGGATGTGATAATTGTCAGATCAAAAACAGAGGAAGAGTTTGAAAAAACACCAGATACTTATGCTCCTTTAACACAAAGAGAGGTTAAGATATCTGCGGTATTTTTTGAAATGGATGTCCAGAAGGCAAGAGAAGTAGGATTTGACTGGAACTTTTTATTATCAGGAGATAAAACAAATTTAACCGGTTTTCTCAGAACAGAAACTGAACGAGATCCAAATGCTGCCGGTGGGTCCCAAACACAACAAGCTCTACAACCAGATTTTAATCTTGGTGTAAGTTCTGATTTTAAAGCAGGTAACTTTTTTGGAGAAGCCACTGCAGTATTCAAATTTTTTGAAACGAATGGTCTTGGTGAAATTATTTCGAATCCTAGCATAGTGGTGAGAGATAGAAACGAAGGAAAGATACAAATTGGTTCAGATTTTTCGGTTCGAACTAGAGATTTTGCGGGTAATACTGTTGAAAAATTCTTCCCCACAGGAACAATTATAATCGTTACTCCATATATTCATAAAGAAGGTGGTATTGATTACGTTTTATTAAATGTTGGGGTTGAGCGAAGTTCTTTTCTAAGCACTGAGACTACAACAGAGATAAAAAAGACTACGGCGTCCACAGAAGTATTAATGCTTGACGGGGAGGAAACAGTAATTGGTGGTTTGTTTGTTAATGAAGAAACAGTTGCTCGTAATGGAATTCCGTTCCTAAAAGATCTTCCCTGGTGGGTTTTTGGTATTAGATATTTAACAGGATATGATCAGACTACTGTTTTGAAGAAGGAACTGGTTATTCTTTTAAAAACTGAGATGGTTCCCACACTCCAGGAAAGATTTGAAAATCCAAACTCTGGAAATATTCTGGGTCAGGAAAGAACTCAGGGTAATAATAGGATTAAGTATTACAAATTTAATGAAGGCTCCGGTGACGAGACACCATAATAATGGAATCAATTCTTATAGTAGACGATGATATTAATCTATGCAATATTCTCACAGAGGAATTAGGTGCAAACGGATATGATACCTGTTATTTAACAGAAGGTGAGAATGTTGCTGGATTCTTAAATGATAAAAAGACCGATCTTATTCTTCTTGACTTGAAAATACCCGATAGGGATGGCTTTGATATTCAAAGAGATATTAATAGCTATCCCGGCATCAAACCCAAAGTAATAATTTTAACAGCCCATTCAGATATAAAGACTGCAATCGAGTCTGCCAGATTAGGTGCCTCTGATTTTCTTAGCAAGCCTTACGATTTTAACGAACTTCTGATATCCATCAGAAAAGTACTTCAAAAAGCTAATTAATTCTCTGGAAATAAATGAAGATCAGCTTCAGAATATTACTAATCAATTTTTTGATAGTTGTACTAATCTTAGGCAGCTCGTTTTTTGTATTTTATTCAATTGCCTACGAAGTTCTAACATCATTTCAAACCCGTAATCTCAAACAATCCGCAAACAGTTTTACTTACGTTTATAGATCTTTGCAAACTGATGTTGAGGATGACTTCTTTACTCTTTACAATGAAGGAATGGAATCAGCCTTTAAAAACCAAAGATTGCAGACTAAAAATATTGATTTCGTTCTGGAAACAAGCTCTAAACCCGATGATAATTTTTTGCGCTACGTTGTTAATCATAATATTTATCTGCCTGAACGAAACTTCAATCTGAAAGAATTTCTGAATTATAACCCCTACGTACTTTTAATGTCTTTTGAAGGTTCAGATAATCGGAAATATGTTTATGGTAAAGTTATCAACACTGAAATGTTAAATAATCTATCGCAAAGGATTAATGCTGATATTGCTTTAATATGGAATGGAAACCCTGTAGATGTTTCCAATCAATTGGTTAACCAGAATTATATTTACATCCTTACTCAAGCAGTTGAGAATCTGAAAAACAAAAACAACTTTGAACTTTATTTGCAGGGAACTGAGTCAAACGATATTCTGGCAACAATTTATAAACCTATTTCTATTGATAAACAGGATAATCTTCACTTTTTAATATTTGCAACATTTGCAGAAGCAGGTGAATTAAGAAGTACATTAAAAAGTGTCTTTTTAATAATAGGTTTTGTTGGAATTGCCCTCTCTCTAATTTTCACATTTTTATTTACGGATAGAATAAGAAAGCAGATAACAGAACTAAGTCATGCAACAGAACAAACATATTGGGGAAAATATAACAACAAGATAAATGTTAAAAGCAAAGATGAAATTGGAAAGCTGGGTTTGGCATTTAACAAGATGCTTGATGAGCTTGAGAAGAAGGAAATAGCAAAAAACGAATATGCTGAATTCATTACATTAATTAATCGAAATCCAACACTTAAAGAAATCTCGGATGTTGCATTAAAAAAAATACTTGATAGTTGCGATTTTTTAATAGGTGGTCTTTATAGCGTTGATGATCAGGTAAGTCTTATTTCATCATATGGATTAGATTTGAGAAACGAAAATCGATCTGAATTTTCTGAGTTCATTAAAAAAGTTATCGAGAGCAAAGAAAGTCTTGAACTATTCGATGATAATAATCTTCCTGTTGTATCAACTGGTTTGGTTGATATTAAAATTAAATATCTTCTTTTTCTTCCAATACTTTACAATGAAAAACCGGTTGCTCTATTAGAGCTTGGTTCGTTAAATAAACCTAGCGATGAAGTTCGGGATTATCTCGAAAAAATTAAAGACCAGCTGGCAATAGGAATAACAAACGCGAAAGCACTCTCACAGCTTGAAAACCTTGTTACTAAATTAAAGCAGTTAAACGAAGAATATCATAAACAGAATGTTCAAATTAAAGAGCAAAACGCAACTCTGTTGCAACTTCATAATGAACTAAGACTTCAAACTGAAGAGCTGGAAAAACAAAAACAAAAAGCATTAAACTTGACTGAAACTAAATCGAAGTTTCTTGCAAATATGTCGCATGAGCTCCGGACACCTATGAACTCAATTCTTGGTCTTACCGAGCTTATGTTGGAAAAGGGATATCTAGAGCCCCGCAATAAGGAACGATTGGAAGTGGTTCTGAACAGCGGAAAAAGGTTAATGACTCTTATAAATGATATTCTTGATTTATCAAAGATAGAAGCCGGTAAAATGGAAATTCGCAGTGAAGCTGTGCTATTGAATGATATTCTGGAAGAAATCTCAGGCTCAATTGCTCCCCTGGCAAGCGAAAAAAACATTGATTATAAAGTCCTTAAGAAAATAGATACTAATACAGTTATAAGCACCGACCGGGGAAAAGTAGTTCAGGTACTAATAAATCTTTTAGGAAATGCTGTTAAATATACTGATGTGGGAGAGGTATTATTAAGAATATCCATGGCAAATGAAATGCTTAGTTTTGAAGTTATTGATACAGGAATTGGCATTTCAGAAGAAGAGATGAATGTAATTTTTGAAGATTTTCGTCAACTGAATAGTCCCAAATCAAAACGGCGTGCTGGAACTGGTTTAGGTCTTGCAATAAGCAAAAAGCTTGCTGACATCTTAGGCGGTAGCCTGACGGTCAAAAGCGAACTTAATAAAGGCTCCACATTTATTTTTTCTGTACCATTTAAGCAAATCGAACTTTCACTGTCTGAACCAAATGGAAACGTTAATATTCAAACGCTTTTAAAAAATAGAAAAAATCCTATTCTTGTAATTGATGATGAGAAGGAAGTAAGATATACCGTCGGACAGTATTTACAATCTATTGGTTATGAAGTGATTTTTGCCGAAGATGGTGAAAAAGGTTTGCAAATGGCAGTTGATAATCAACCCTTTGCTATTATTCTTGATATACTATTACCCGGTTTGGACGGTTGGGGTGTGCTTAAAGAATTAAAGCAATTTCCCCAAACCAGAGATATTCCGGTTATACTTATTTCAATTGTTGCCAATAAAAATTTTGGTTACAGTCTTGGTGCATTTGAATACTTAGTAAAGCCAATTTCTTCAGAAAGATTATTAACTACTTTTTCTAAACTAGAAAATCTTGCCAACAAAAAAATACAAAAAATTGTGATTGTAGATGATGATGAGTTGGAATTTCAAAAGTATAAAGAAGAATTAGCATCAGACAAAATAAAGATTGAGTTCATAAAAGATAGTGAATATGCATTCAATAAGATTTCTGAAATTCAACCGGACCTTATAATTGTCGATTTAATGATGTCGAAAGTTGATGGTATTACACTATCTCATAAATTAAAATCCAGTATTAAAACCAGGCATATTCCAATTATTATAAGTACAGCAAAAGATATATCAGAAAATGAAAAGAAATCTTTGGCTAATATTGTTGAAGATATTACTGTAAAATCCAAAGGACATCCTAATGATGTATTAAGGGTTGTAAAAGATAGGATTGATATGCAGGAAAAAGCCAGCTTTGTTAATATACCTGAAAATGGTAACGATCATAAAGAGGAAACTACGGCAATTGAATTTTCAGAAAACGAAACTAAAACCTCACAGAGTTTTGAGATAGAAGTTTTAATAGTTGACGATGATCCTGATACGCTTTTTACTTTAGATGAAATAGTACAATCTTGTAAGTGTAATACTGTATTGGCGAAGAACGGTAGAGAATGCTTAGAAATATTGGAACGTAAAATACCTGATCTGGTCCTCTTAGACATCATAATGCCTGAAATGGATGGATTTCAAACAATACGACAAATCAGAAATAATAGTAAGTTGGCTAACCTACCTGTTTTTGCTGTCACGGCACAAGCAATGAAAGAAGATAACGAAATAATTTTAAAGCATGGTTTCACCGATTATATTCCCAAACCAGTTAATCCCTCGGTTGTCTCTGATAAAATTCAAAAGCTGATTACCCAGTTAAAAACCATCTGATATGAAGAAGATTCTTGTCATTGATGATCTTCCTGAAAATGTTTTTATCCTACAGGACCGGCTGATTCAGGAAGGATATGAAGTAATTACTTCACATGATGGTAATGATGGAATTCAAAAAGCGTATTCTACACTACCTGACCTTATTCTACTGGATGTGATGATGCCCGATATATCAGGTTTTGAAGTATGTAAAATACTTGTAAATGATGAAAAGACTAAACACATTCCAATTATTTTAGTAACTGCAAAAGCGGGGGCGGAAGATACAAAAGAAGGACTTGAAGCAGGTGCTTTCGATTATATTAAGAAACCGTTTAATAGAGTTGAATTAATGGCCAGGGTGAAATCAGCACTAAAGTTATCTGATGCGAACAAGCAACTTTTAGAAATCGAAAAGCGGACAACTTATATTGCTACTGTTGTAACAGCCAATCACAAGATAAAACAGCCTTTAACCTTACTTAGCCTTTCTTCAGCGGCTATTAAAAAAGAACTTGAGAAAGATAATATTTCGAAGGAAGCAATTTTAAATCGTATTAAGTATATAGATGCCGCGATCAAGCAAATTGATGAAGTACTCAACAAATTAAATTCTATATCCGATCCTATTTTATCAGACTATTCCAAGAATATTAAAATGGTTAAAGTAGATGAAGAAAGGGACTAAATAAATTTGTTGATTATAGCTAACATTGATTCAAACTCATACGGTTTCTGCAGTTGACCACTTATTTGATATTGTTCCAGTTCCAGTCTATCTTCCGACCACATACTCCCTGATGATAAAATAATCGGGATATCCAGATCCAGCTTTCTTATTTCAGCAATTGTTTCTAGTCCGGATAACCCAGGCATATTATAATCAATTATTGCAAGATCAACTTTAATTTCTTCAGTAAGCAAAGTTAAAACCTCTTTGCCGGATGTTACTTTTATTACTGAAAAGCCATTTGTCTCGAGAAGTTCCGCAAGTAGATCTCCAAGCATAGGTTCATCATCCGCAAGCAAAATAATTTTTTCAGCAGGTTCCACTTTCTTTTCTTTGGGAGGTTCAAAAGCAGGTAAGTATACATCAAAAGTTGTCCCAACTTTTAATTTACTGGTTACATCAAAAAAGCCATTGTGTGCTTTAATAATACCGTAAGAAACATATAATCCCAGCCCGGAACCGGTATCTTTCGACTTAGTTGAGAAGTATGGATCAAATATCTTTGTAAGATGCTTTTCTTCTATACCTAAACCATTATCTTCTACAGAAAACCTTACATAGTTACCTGCCTTTAATAGAGGAAAGTAAACGATATTGTCTTCGTTTATATTTATATTCTTTGCAACAATTTTTATTTGTCCCTTACCCCCGGTTGCCTCTTTGGCGTTCACACATAAATTCAGAAGCACCTGATAAATTTCAGTACTGTTGCCTAAAAGGTCGAATAGATTTTCATCTATCTCTTCTGTGAAAGTTATTGTTTTGGGAAAAGTCTGTGTTACAATTTTAGATATTTCATTTAAAAGCTGGTGTGGCTTTACAAGTTCTTTCCTTTTAGGTGTTGGTTTTCCAAACGAAAGTAAACCCTTTGTTAAATCCCTTGCTCTTACCGAACAATTTTCTATGTTATCTATTAGCTTTTGAACAGAATCTTTTTCATCAACTCTCTTTCTTAATAAATTTACACTTCCAAAAATGCTGGATAGCAAATTACCAAAATCATGTGCCATTCCACTTGAAAGTTTCCCTATTGTCTCAAGTTTTTGAGCTTGCAGAAGTCTGTTTTCAAGAGCAGCATTCAAATTTCTTGTATTGATATTGCTAATTACAAATGTTAAAAGTATAGCAAATTGCTCTAAGAGTTTTATTTCTTCTTTAGTAAAATCATCATTTAGCTTTCCAACAATCAAGGTTGCAATCAAGTTACTATCAAATACACAGGGTGAAATTATCAGGGTTTTGCAGCCAATAGATGATACAATATTATTGCCCAAATTGCTTTTCTGCTTTACTGCAACTAGCGAAGATTTATTTAAAGTTAACCACTTAGTTATAAATTTATAATCAGCACTAATAGTTTTTTCAATTTCGGTTGAATTTGTAATAATAGTTTTTGGATCGTAGTATTTGAATTCTATTTCAGAGCCGTTGTTTAAGAAAGTTATTAGCCCCAGATCGCTATTGGTCAGGGAAGCGGATTTTAGTAGTATTTCTGAGGAAAGCTTATCAATTGAATTTTCTTTTACCAGGAGTGTTAATATATCCTGGAGCCCACTCCTAAAATCCAGGTAATCAGCGCCCATATCACTTCTATTGGTTTTTGTTATAGTTCCTGATTCAAGTAGTTCCAGCTTATAGTTATGAGGGTTGATTTTATTACTCTCGGTAAATAGAGGCGTAATACGAATTTCCTTTTTCAGTTTCGGTAAAAAACTTACGGTTGATTTCTTTTGAAATGTAGTGACGTCAGTTTCTGAACCAGATGCGGTTAGTAGAGCCCTGAGTGATTTACCCTTTAATCTGCTTTCAGCAAAGTTTTCTTTAAAACTTCTATTGTACCAAATTATTTTTAATTTATTGTCGGCAATAGCAACTGGGGAACTTTCCCCGAATATTGATTCGGGAGAATATTTTGCAAATATGCTCGACGGCATTTAAAATTATACGGGTTTTAATTCGTACTTTTTAATCTTTGTGTAAAGAGTCTTTGGACTAATACCAAGTTGATTGGCAGTTTGTGTTCTATCCCACCTGTTTTTGTCAAGAACTTTTTTAATATGCCAACGTTCCAATTCCTCCATACTTAATATTTCTTCTGCTTCATCAATCTCTGAATGTTTCCTGGTTTGCACTTGGTAAGACTGAGGAAGATTAAGGTCTTCAGGATAAATAACATCACCTTCAGCAAATATTAGAGCTCTCTCAATAATGTGGTCAAGCTCTCTAATATTCCCGTTAAATGAGTATCCTAAAAGAAGTTCTTCTGCTTCTGAGGAAAGATGTTTTGGGGATCGTATCGGTGATTTTTCTTTGATAAAATAATTTGCCAAAAGGAGAATATCTTCTCTCCTATCTCTTAGCGGAGGAATGGTAAGTGTAATTACATTTAGCCTAAATAATAAGTCTTTACGGAAATTTTTATTGTCTGCTTCTTCAAGAAGGTTTCTATTAGTAGCACCGATAACTCTTACATTTGATGTAAGTGTTGTAATACCTCCAATACGTCTGTATTCTCCGTTCTCAAGAAATCTTAAAAGTTTCGGTTGAAGAGTAAGACTAAGTTCTCCAATTTCATCAAGAAAAAGAGAACCACCGTGTGCAATTTCTACTAAACCTTGCTTTGTATTTTTCGCATCTGTGAAAGCCCCCTTTTCGTGCCCAAAAAGTTCACTCTCGATTAACTGATCAGGTAGGGAAGCGCAGTTAATAACTACAAATGGTTTGTCCTTTCTTGCTGATTGCTTATGGATATATTCTGCTAAAAGCTCCTTACCAGTTCCGGTTTCTCCCTCGATAAGAATATTGGAGTCAGAAACGGCCGCTTTGTTTGCAAGGTTGAGTACCCTTTTTAATTCAGTGCTGTTTCCAATAATGGTGTCTGAACCTTTCTTACTTATTTCTTTGGTAAGAATTTCAGTTTTTACCAGTAGTTCTTTATGTTCAAGGGCCCTGCTTACGGTTAAAAGTAAATCTTCGAATTCGTAGGGTTTTGTAATGAAATCGTAGGCACCGGCTTTAATACAATCAATAGCTTTTCTCATTTCGCCCTGTGCGGAAAGAATAACAACCTGTAATGAAGCACTGTAATCTTTCACAAATTTCAGAACATCCTCGCCCGAGACTTCCTTCATATTTAAATCTAATAGTAGAATGTCGTAATTTGTTCTTTTTACGGCTTCAATGGCATATTTACCATCGTATACAGTATCAACTTCAAAACCCTCCTCAAGCAATTGTTCCTTTAAGAGATAACACAGGGTTTCATCATCGTCGCATACGAGAATTTTGGAATTTTTGGGAGAAGGCATTTTTACCACCTGTCAATTTTGTGTGTCAATAGCTATGTTTTGTATTAGAATTATCACGTTGCTATATTTGCAGTTCTGATTTTTAGGGCGCGTAGCTCAGGGGTAGAGCATCTGCCTTTTAAGCAGAGGGTCGGTGGTTCGATCCCACCCGCGCTCACTCTATCTTCTTTTTTTATAAATGTTTACAAAGAGCATTTTCTGCAAAGCTTTCATTTCGTAGCTATCAATATTAATACATTAATGTAAAAATTACAAGCTCACCCTTCTTTGGATTTCACTCGAAATTGCAATGTTATTAGCGAATTTTGCCCTTTTTAATTGGCATTATTTTAGCAAAATTTCAGTAATTAAACTCGACAGGTACGTTTTTATGGGCGAAGTGGTTTTCTGGACAATAATTCGAGCTGCAATAACCATCATTGGATTATGGATTATAAAAGCCCAAGTTGATTTCCAACTTTGGTTGATGATAAGCGTTGCCGCCATTTACGTACTTATAATACATCCGGCAATGGTTAGTTACAGATGGTTTGAGCAACGAAACAAAAAGGTGATAGAATCGACACTTTGCTCAAGCTGCAAAAGCTTTGATCGTTCGGCTGTACTTTGCATAAAATATGATAAGCATCCAACCGAGAGTTATGTTCCATGCGATGGGGTTGATTGGGAGCCAAGTTAATTCAATTTTAACTTCGTCATTTACAATTAAAATTTTGGAGTAAATACAATAGTGAAAAATATAAGTATACTTTTCTTTTTGTTCATATTTTTAATTTCCGCATGTAATCCTGAAGATTTGATAAGTGAGTTTGGTGATTCTGTCATTTCTGCAAAATCGAAAGTCGGTGAGGTGCTCAACACCGCGATGACAGACTTTGCAGATGATGCAAAACTTGCAGCAATATATGGTTTAAATGTTGATAGCAAAGGACAGGTTGATTTACAAAAACCTACAGAGAATGCTTTTATATACACAGTTCAATCTGACACAAAACAATCTAATGAATTTTATGTTCCGGTATATAAATCTTCACCAATCAAGTCGCCGATAAATTTTAACAGTATGCTTGCTTTCGTTAAAGACGCGCAAGCAAAAAATATTATGGAATTAGTTTTTGGAAAGCTTTCAGCAATTCACATCGATCCTTCAGCCAGCTATGACGATAGCCCGGAAGTGCTAAATAAAATGTTTTCCAGGAATGATGTAACTACTTTTAGAACAGTCAATCCTGGTGCAAAACAAGATATGTTCCTAATACCCAGTAAGTCAATAGATAGTACTAGCGTAAGCAATGCTGCTGATTGGATTGTTAATTTTTATGGGGATTCTTCTTCGTTGGTGCTATGGTTGCACCCGGGAAACATAAATGGGACAATAGATGTATTATCGAACTAAAAAGAATTTTACCTCTGAGATTATATAATTAGAATTTTTACTAATCTTTAATTATTTCAATACTTCCTTCCATTGGTAATTTAATTGTATAGACTTTTTTACTCCTGTTAGTTAGATAGTTATCACGAAGCCAAGGATTATACATCTTTAAAATAAAATAATTGATTCTATAACTTTTTGCATAATCTGCAAAATCGGTAACTGAGCTGTCAAGAGTTATATTATAGTGTTCAAGTGGTTTATACAAATCCTCTTCTTTAATATCAAATCCGTACTTTTCTGGATTCTGAAGGATGTATTTAAGTGAAACAATTCGTGCGACGAACCTCGATGTCTCTGAGTTTAATACAAGATTAAAATAATTTGTTGCTTTTTGTCTCTCGCGTTGTAATGTTGTGTTTTCCTGTCCCATATTATAAGAAGCTGCTGCAGAAATCCAACTACCAAACATATCGTATGAATCCTTTAAATATTTACAAGCAGCTTCTGTCGATTTTTCAACATGATATCTCTCATCAACCAAATCATTAATTTCTAATCCGTATTTTTCCCCTGCTGGTTTCATAAATTGCCAGAAGCCGGTTGCCCCCGCAGGTGAAATAACATTTTCCAGGTTGCTTTCAGCTATAGACAAATATTTAAAATCATCCGGGATGTTGTTCTTTTTTAATATTGGTTCAATTACCGGAAACCACCGATTTGCTCTCTTTATTGCTAGAACAGTAGCTGAATGCCAGTAAGTATTTGCAAGAAATTCCCGATCCATCCTTTCATAAACCTCAAAGTTTTCAGTGGGAATTCTTTCACCGGCAAATTCCAGATAGCTTGGTATTTCCGGAGAAACTACTTTATATCCCTGTGGAAAATCTTCACC
>Ga0209536_100007652_pt1 | contig 16364 bp, 14 predicted proteins | sample DeeMarSeWOR28_12_FD_187461 | JGI IMG/M metagenome (GOLD analysis project Ga0209536, IMG submission 187461) | Marine sediment microbial communities from White Oak River estuary, North Carolina - WOR-2-8_12 (SPAdes) (version 2) | ecosystem: Environmental > Aquatic > Marine > Intertidal zone >...
AACCTTAGAATAAAATTGTTAGCTTTTATTGAAAGCCAGCGGCCAGCATGATTCTAGTAGAAACTCTCAAAGCGCAGAAAACCGTCGGGCAGCATCGCGTCGAAATCGTCGAGCGCAAGGGCCTGGGACATCCGGATTATATCTGCGACGCCGTAATGGAGGCAATATCAGTGGCGCTTTGTAAAGAATATCAGGATCGAACGGGAGATATTCTGCACCACAACATCGACAAAGGGTTGCTTGCCGCCGGCAGCGCGAAGTTGGAATTCGGCGGGGGTCGCCTGACCAAACCGATGCAACTCATCATTGGTGATCGAGCAACATCCCGGCTGAAACACATAAAAATTCCGGTTAAAGAAATTGCCATTGAAACGGCTAAAAAATGGTTCGCGGATAATTTATGAAAAAACCGAAAAATTTTGTTTTTTTATTGAACTTTCATATTTTATTTCGTACTATATTATAGCCTGCTCCATCTGAAATACGACTTCAAGTCGTTGGAGGGTAACCTCCTCAGGATGACGGCGGGCTTATTTTATTGGCCTCCGTAAGTGGATTTCCCCGTTTGTAATAATTTCTGCTCCCAGAGTATTTTTCCTTGTCGTAGATATCCACCACCAGAGAAATCTTGTCGAGCATATATTTGTAAAATCTTGTCTCGCCTTTTTCGAATACACGCTGGACAGCCCAGCAAAGGTAATCAGCGACATTGATTAATGGTTCAGTACGCGGATTCTGAACATTAAAAACAACAAGAGAAGTAAGGTCATTTTTTGTGTGTTTCTTTTGTGCTCTTCCATACGCCTTTTCGAGAGCACTCAGTAGATTACGATTGCTGGTAGAGTTTGCACGATGAGCAATATTGAGGACATATTTATGGCCGCTTGCAAGCTTATTTTTTAACAGATGTGAAAGGACGTCAGCATAGAATTCCGATTCCTTCCTATTATGCTTCAGCAAAAACATCGTTGGTATCTTACGTGCAACCATCATTTCGAGAGAGCAATCAATCTGTTTAATCAACTCATACGCCAGTTGTCGGACTTCGGGAGGATCATCGCTTGCGTGAAGATAAAAACCGCCTGAAGCAATTTTCTTACGGACGCTGGGGATTGCATTGAGATATTCATTTTTCTCAATACTGTGCTGCAAATCTATAATCTTTTGCCTCGTGGTTCTGAGGTTATCGTTTATCTTCAACATTCCAAGCCCAAAAGTCAGTGAGACACCCGGCTGGCCTATAATAAAATTACGTCCTTTACCATAGAAAGTTGTATCTCCAGCCTCATCAAGGAACCTATGCGTTATTTTTTTATCGTCCATCGTGGAGTTATATATTTATATAACGGCACATAATCCTTTATGTATTCAGGAATTGTCTCACGCATCTCGCAGGAGCTTGTTTACTCTGATCTGTGCCTTCGCTTCTTCTGCCATTACGACATTTCCTAAATTATCTCTAATCAGTGCGTTTGATTAATATTATCACATTTTGGGGAAAGGGCAAAGGAATTTACGATACATCGATTCCAACAGTATGTATTCCCATCTCATTGCCCTGTACCAAGGTCGTACCTGAACCCATAAATGGATCTAATACGATATCATTTTCATCAAAGTGCTTTTTTAGAAAGCATTCAACAAGTTGAGGTATAAATTTTCCTAAGTAAGGGTGTAATCGATGCACATGTTTCGTTCGCTCGTATTCCGGCAAATCATAAAAACCTAATTCTTCGTGCAAATCTGAATTGTGGTGTCGTTGTCGGTCTCGTTCTACTAAATAGAGGAATTTTTTTAATTCTTTCAAAGAAACACGAAGCTGGCCGTTCTGAGCTTTAGAAATTCGTCGGCCTGATGGATTATATTTATTGATCCGTCCTCGTTGAATGTAATCACGGATATTGTGAACTGTTTTACCAACTATAACGGCTGCTTGCTCGATTGTAACGAGATTAGAATCTGTAACGATAGAATTTAACAAATCTTTTTCTTGAGAAGTATCATTTCCATTGGGGGCAATTATATATTTCCGTGGTGAGACGCGATTAATTACAATTGTATCGCCCGATTTCAGATTGTTAACCTTGACAAACTCCTTTGTCCATGCTCTTTCCCTGAAAATCCAACGAGGTCTCTTTGTGTTTTTTTCTGTAGGAATATCTGTCTTGATAGGATATTCCAAACCTTCAACGTGTAAAGTTATTGGTCGTCCTATACCAGTTTTTCTAGATGATCCACCAAAAACATCTTTAGGAAAAAAATCTTTCCCACATGGTCGTATGTTTAAGTTGCCATGTTTATGAGCTGCCTCAGTTAGTTCGATTATGCATGATTCCATTCTTTAAATACTCCTCAATGATAAAAACATAAAATAATATTAAGAAATTTCTTATTTTGGTCAAGCAAATATGATAAACGGTCCCCTTTTTGACCTGAAAAACTAATACGGTGCGGTTGTTTAATATTATCACGTTTTGGGAAAAAACAAAGAAATTCGCAATGGCTAATTCATAAATTGTCTATTTTGTACGAAATCTTCGACCAAAAACGAGGGTAGTTGGAAACAAAAATCGGAAATTTGTAAAAATTTTTTATTCCTTATTAGACAAGAACTTACGGCTAAAAGGCAAGTAAAAAGTAAAAAGGTAAAAGGAAAAAAGGACGGAAAGACAGAAAAAGTGCACAAGTCATAAGGCATAAGGCAAAAGGGAAAAAAGGAGTTTGAAAAAACAAAGCCAATTTATCCCATAGGGAACAAACCCAATATATTTTATCGCAAAGAACACCGAGTTTGCATAGAAAGAGTAAGTTAACATAAATTTTTGCTCAATAAACACACAATATCTTTTACTTCTCCGCGGTCTTTGCGATTCCTGCGGTCAAGAAAAACAGTCAAAAACTACCCGAAAATCGGAATACTTAAGTTAAATCCGACAGATATTTCACCGAAGATTAGGTATAGCAGCCGGACTGAGCAGAACAGATAATCACAAGAGAAAGGAAATGTCATGGGATTGAAACCAAATGCAGTTTTGTTATTAATCTTGTCAGTTTTACTTTCTTTGGGGGCGGGTTGTACGGATTCCGGGAAATATGCAGTATCGGCAAAAGGCGGCACGCTGGGACTCGGCGGAGAATTTACCACGGCGTTAATTTCCAATGTCAATGGACGTCTCGGTATCAATACGCTCGATTTGGATATCGGAAAACAGGAGATTACCGACATCGAATACGATATTGAACTGGATTTTTTCTCTTTTTCAGCATTAGCCGACTGGTATGTATTTAACGACTCTTTTCGTATCAGCGGCGGTATAATTTCAATGGATAACAAAGCTGATCTGGAAGCAAGCGGGCGTTCCGGAGTACTCCAGGAGATCGGCGATATTGAATACGACTGGGACGATATAGGGACTTTGTACAGTAGTGTAGAAGTCGATGATTTGGCTCCTTACGTTGGAATTGGATGGGGAAACCCGCTCACCCACGGCCAAAGGTGGGGATTTACCTGTGATTTTGGAGTCGCCTTTACAAGCTCTCCTGATGTCGCCCTGGCTGCAACCGGCTTGATTCCTGCTGATGAGCTGGAAAAGGAAAGGCAAAAAATAGAGGACGAGCTGGATAAATTTCGGTTCTATCCAGTTATTTCTGTCAGCTTCTTCTACCGATTCTAAATATAAGATGACAGAACCGGAGCACATTCAGTCGCCAATAGGCCGGCTTTACGGAAGTCGTGCTGATTTTATTACGTTGTTGAAACACCCGTATCGGCAGCAGGTTCTTTTTCGAGAGGCCCGTTGTCTTCTCTTTCGACGCTATCCTGAGACTGCTTTTCTTCCGGTGATGAATCCCGCGGCTGCTTTGATTCGTAAGTATTTTCCTGCTCGGCAGGTCGTGGTGGGCTCAATAGTACTTTCTCGCCCACCTGTAAGCCGCTTTTAATCTCGACAAAGGTATTATTAAATACTCCAGTTTGGACCTCGCGTTCCTGCGGACCTGAGTCGGTAGCAACATAACAGAATTTCTTGCCGGCACGATTCGCAACTACATGAACCGGGACAATTTTGACATCGTGCAACCGGTCGACAAGAATCTCAACTTTTGCAGACATTCCCGGCTTGAGGATATCATGCGTACCATCTATTGTAACATATGTGGTGTAAACCTTAACGCCGGGATCGAGCCAGCCGTGCTGCGGATCGGGCAAAGGGGCAACATTAACAACTTTGCCTTGAAATTCCAGGTCCGGATAGGCCTCCACCGTAACTGTTACATCCTGGCCGGGCTGCACTTTATTGACCGATGATTCATGGACTCTAAGCTCTACGCTCATAGCGTCAGAATTAGGAATAGTAAAAATCTTCTGGCCCCGGCGGACCATGTCACCGACCTCAATCGGGTCTTCACGCCTTTGGTGCCAGTCTGCACTGGTGCCATAGACGATAATGCCCGGGCTCGGCGCTCGGATCGTGCAAGCGGCAATCTGACGCTCCAGCTTGGCAATGTAATCCTTCTGGAGATTAAACGAAGCTTCGGTACTTTCAAGTTTTGCCCGGGCCTGGGCAAGCTGGGATCGTGTCTGGGCGATAGTGCGTTCCAATTCACGCTGTGCTTCATAGTAGTCGCTCACAAGCTGCTTTGTTTGCTTCGGAAAGCTATATAGCCTATACAGCCTAAGCGCCTCAGAGGAGCTTTCATATAGAATCCGATACCTGTTTACGTCCAGTTCAGCGCTTTTTAGATCAAGGTCCGATGCATAATTCGCATCATGAAGCTTTTGCGTTCCCGTTAGAACATCCGTCGCTTTCTCAAGCTGTCCTTCGGCAAGAAGAATATCATTTTGATATTGCTTGAGCATCTGCGAAGCTTCGCCGCCAAGGCTGTTCGGATCATCGAGCAATCCCAACAGGACTTCCGTCTCTATTGGTGCATTCGGTTCCTTTGTCAATTGTCCGATGAGATGCTGAGCAGCAGATTCGCCGAGGTAGTTTTGCAGATCCATCAGTCCGAATTCAACCGCCAATTCAGCCGCAGCAATGTCCGACTCATTCTGCTTTTTCTGGATGATATAAGCCTCCTGGGCCTCGGTATAAGCCGCCTTGTCAGATGAGAATTCGATTTGCTCTCGATTGTAAGTGTCCTGAAGTTCAGCCGCATTCAATTGACAGAGAATCTTGCCATTTTTAACATCTTGGAGAGTAATCACCGTGCCCTCGGGAATGATGCTTGCAATCTCAACACCGCGTCCCTCGACCTCACACATAATATCGGTTGATTCCTTGGCCTGGATGTTGCCGCTTTCGGTTACGGTGATAATCAAGTCATCCTCACGCACCGTGAACGTGCCGCTTGTAAAGCCGGTATCAGCGGATGAGGTCGTCCGCATCCATCCGGACAGCACAAAAGCAGTTACGACAATAATAAGCAGCAAAGCGATTATCCAGATTCGCCTGCCCTTCCTTTTGGTTACGCGACTACTCTGCCGCCCATTTCTGCTCGTATTCTGTCTTTTCTCGTTGTCTATCACAGTCCTCACTCGTGAAACTCAAATGTTCATGATTTAACAAGTTATAGTATACTTCTGCTTTCTTTAGAATACAAGAAATACGATGAATTTTCAACCAATTTCTGCATGTAATTACGGATTCTGGAAAATAAATTCTATTTTCAATGCAAATTACTTCAACTACGGACTAATTCCGGCACAAGTACTAAATAAATACGCAGAAATAAACGAACAGGTTCAGCATAAAACATCGCGAGGTCAACCTCGCTGGCCAATAACCATTACGGCGCACTTGATATTTTGAATTAATTGGGTAGTCAATGAGCCAAAGACACGTCTGGTCGGATCCGGTGTATTTAGCCCAAATACTACCAGATCAGCCGCTGAAGCAGCTTCAGAAATTGCTGCTGCGATGTCATCATTTAATACCGCATTGACATGTGATTTTGTTGACGTCTCATCAGTCACTAAGTGTGACCATAGTTGTTCGGCGCGTTGCCGCTCCTTTTCCGAAGTGGACATGGGCAAAACGAGCAAGTACCGCACCATCAGCTCACCGTCGATTCGGCTACGTAAGCCGTTTAATAAACGAGCCCGAAGCGCATTATGTACGACACGTCCACCAATCGGAACCAATACGTTATGCACACTTCGTGGATGCCAGTCTTGCGGTGCACGGAAGATGACCACATTTCCAGGAAGTTTACTCACTAAACCCTCAAGGCGCCCTCGTAAGGATGTATCAGTCAGGTTGGCCATCCCCAACAGAACACTGGCACAACGGTGTACTCGCGCCACACGCACGATTTCGGTCCATGGATCAGCAGAGACCGTGACAAGGCCCTCGACCCGGACTCTTTCGCGTATGGCCGCCCCAATCGACTCACGCAATACCTCTGCTGTTGCTATAAGATCATCATTATCACGCTCTTGCTCTGCACGTAGAGGCTTCACACTCAGCAACAGAACACGACCAACTCGTGGTGGTGTAATGCAAGCAGCAAGCAGGGCCATTTTACCGGCATTGGCCGGATTGGCGATTGGTACAAGTACAAGCGGACTGCGACCCCTTAATTCGAGCAGGTCCGGATCAATTGACTCGCTGGCAGCATCGTACACCTTTGCCCGGCGGCCAAACAACCAGAGATAGCAGAAAAATCCAGCCACAAACCATAATCCAGTTATCAAGCCCGCTGCCGGGACAACCACGCCTTGAAATATTGCCAGTCCTGCGCACGCCACAAGGCCCACTGCAGGAAGGACAGGCCATGCCGGCGTGCGAAATCCCTGATGGTCGGGTTTGCGTTTCCGAGCCATAATACAGGTTAAATTAGCCAGGGCAAACGTGACAAGAAATATAAGGGAGGCCGCCGCCCCGGCACGACCCACATCGCTAACAATCACAACTACTATGCATGTAAGGATGCCCGTGCACCACAATGCGGTTTGAGGCGTCCCATGACGCGAATTGATACGTTCCAAAGCGGATGGCAACGTTCGGTCCTGGGCCATGGCTTCGGCAATCCGCGAGGCGGCGAAAAGGTTGGCAAGTAAAGCTGAGAGCATTGCTAATAGCCCGACTATAATAACCAGCCAAAATCCCTTTTGACCCAGAAATACCTCCGCTGCCTTTGCTACCACGGTATCAGGGGCCTGGGATGCCAAATCAGCAATCGTTGCTCCCGCTGGAAGACCCACGACACAAATGAGTATCATCAAGGGTATATATGTTCCTAACGAAATGACCAGCGACAGAAGCATTGCGCGTGGGATCACTCGCCGTGGCTCACGTACTTCCCCGGCAACTGCTGCGATTAGGTCAAATCCCTGAAGTGCGATAAAGGTGTAGCCCATGGCCTGGACAAGACCTCCCAGGCCGAAAGGTAGCACTGGAGTAAGACGTTCCATGGCCGGCGGTCGATCACGCCACCAGGCCCAGATGCCGCCGGCAATAAGTATGGTGAATACCAGTACCTTCAATACATTGACCCAATTTCCTCCTGCCTTAGCAGAACGTCCAAGCAAAAATGTACAGAAAATGGTAAATATCAGCGAAAATAACGTGATTGAAGAAGCATTACATAACCAAGCCGGTGCACTACCCCACAAGGAGGCGCAACCATTCAGCAGAAATGTCGTAAAACCAATCACATAGAGAGCAGCAGCCACAATTGATGCAAACCACACCACCCATCCCACACTAAACGCCGCCCCAACAGATAATACTCGCTTGGCAAATAAATACGTCCCACCGGACATCGGAAAGGCCGTGGACAGCTCCGCGAAGCTCAGAGCAGTGATCATAGCGATAATCCCGTTCAGCAGGAATGCAAACCATGCTCCAGGGCCGGTAGCAACAAAAGCTGTCCCCGCCAGTGCCAGTATTCCCCCGCCCACAATGGCTCCAATTCCAATGCCGGTTGCATCAAATAATCCCAGATGCCGATGTCGCCTCTGTCCGGTCGCTTCAGTATGAACATTATCAGCACCAATCTTGTTCTGACCAGATTTAGTAGCTCTTTTAAACCATTTCATGCCCTATTTATATCTGTGTTTCCCAATTAAGTCAATTCCAGCCGATGTATGTAAAGATATCAAAATTGATTATCAATTTTCACAAATTCACAAAGATGAAATGAACGTAAAGCATAAAACAAGGATCGAGCAGAAAAAAATTAATGCAAAAAAAATACTGCTTCATTTTTGTAAGCACTTGTAATTGAATGAATTAACCACTGCCGGCAACCGTCCTATAATAGAATTTTAAAAAAATCCCAAAAAAATTTAACAACTCTTGACAGAGTGGTAGAAAGTGGTATAATTTCCCAACTTGAATAAGTCAAGTGGGACAAATGCCATGCTATTATTAACAGGCGAATATCAGCACGTAATAGATAACAAAAGCAGAGTCTTGATTTCTAACAAGTTAAGAAACCAAATTGACGCCGATGAGCATGGCAGCAATTTCTATCTCGTGCTCGGCGCCAACGGCATACTTTGTTTGTATCCTGAAAAATATTTCGAGCAAATAGCCCTTGCGGTCACACCCGGGACCACAGCACCTGACGAAGCTCTTGTGTTCGAGCGGATAAGCTTCGGGATGTCCATCAAGGTGGAATTAGACGGCCAGGGCAGATTACTCATTAATGATAAATTACGAAAGAGGGTAGGATTAAAAGACAATATTACGCTTATTGGCGTCAGAGACCATATCGAGCTTTGGAACACTGAAAACTGGGAACAATATATTTCAGACCATATGGCTCAATATCAGAAACAAATGTCGCAGGCAAGACAGGTTGTCCTGCAACAACAAAACGATGAACGGTGACTTTAGGAGTGGAGACAAGACAGAATGATTGGAACGGATTCAAACCATTGCAGGATTGTGACTGAAAGTCTGGCCGGGAAAAGAAAAGTTAACGAGCAAACTTTCGCCTCGCTGACAATTCTCGAAGAAAGGCTTGAACGGCTGAAAAAGCTGAACGGGGCTTTTTCAGACATCGCATTTTCACCCGATGCAGAAAAGCTTCTAAATCAGAAGAACACTGTAACTGTCGGCTGATTTCAAGCGCCTCACAAGTGTTAAGTAAAGAGTGAGGTTTCAGTTATGAGGGATAAAACCGTAGAGTAGAACGGTATATTATACGAAATAAGTGGATGGATCGATTATAGAGCATATTCCGGTTCTTTCAAGGACGATAGCTGAGCAGATTAAAATGCCATCGGATGGTGTAATGGTCGATGCGACCATTGGACAGGGAGGTCATAGCCTTCTGCTCGGCAAAACTTTGGGCCCTGAGGCAGTAATCGTCGGTCTGGATATCGATACAAATGCTGTCCGAAGGGCCCAAATTAATTTAAAAGAGCTTTCCTGCAAAGTTATCCTTATTCATTCGAATTTTTCTCAAGTCAGCGAGCAGCTACACCAGAAGGGCATCGAAAAAGTTGACCTTATACTGGCGGATTTGGGCGTAAGTTCCGCCCAGTTGGCTGATTCTGAATTTGGGCTTAGTTTTCAGACAAATATGCCGCTGGACATGAGAATTGACAAAAGATTAAAACACACCGCTGCCGATATAGTTAATAAAACAGATGAAAAATCACTGGCAGATTTGATTTACGGATATGGTCAGGACAGAGCCTCGCGAAGGATCGCGCGTTTTATAGTAAGGCGTCGGGAAATTGAGCCTATAACAACAACAGGTCAACTAGCAGAGATTGTTTGCAAGGCATTCGGCAAAACCCAGCGAGGCCGAAGAAGCAGAATACATCCGGCAACCAGAACCTTCCAGGCGTTGAGGATTGCAGTCAACGACGAGCTGGAGAATTTAAGGAAACTGCTCGTTTCGGCTCCGGATTTGCTCCGCAAAAATGGGTATATAGCAGTTATCAGCTTTCACAGTCTGGAAGACAGACTTGTAAAAAGCGATTTCAGGCAGAATGAAAAGTCAGGTATTTACAAGATCGTCACAAAAAAGCCGATTGTGCCAACACCGGAGGAAATCGAAGAAAATCGGCGAGCAAGAAGTGCAAAATTGAGGATCGCACAGAAACAATAACGGTCTCTTGAAAGAAAATGGAGTTTTGTTATGACTTCGGACGCTAAAATTGGGTTACTCTTAGGCTTGTTATTTATATTTATAATCGCATTTGTCATTAATGGCCTGCCCCGCTTTCGCAATATCACCAATGGCAGTGAAATAACCACAAACATGGTCAGCTCACAGAATGATACCCAACCCATCGGCAGCAGGGAACGCCAGGCTCAGGGAGTCTTTAACTGGACCGAGCGATCCACCGAACAGACATATCAAGAGCCACAGCCCGTCCTTGAGAAAAAGGAAGATGTTCGCTTTAAAATACAATTGCCAAATGAAATTCCAGTCGCAAAAGATACTTCAATATTGGAAATCGCCGAGAAGGTCGAGTCAATCACCCCTGAACCGGCTGAGTCGGTTCCATCGGCTCAGGTTCCGGAAGAAAAGATAGAAAAAATCGTAGCAAAAGAACCGGAACCCACCAAATCTGTCTGGCCCAAGTTTTACGTCGTCAGTGAGGATGACAGTCTGGGCCTGGTCAGCGTAGCCAGGAAGTTTTATGGTCCTGAGCAAGGCAACAAAAAAATTAATCTCGACAGGATATTTGAGGCAAATAAAAATCTGCTGAAATCACCTGATGAGATTTTCGTTGGACAAAAACTTACAATACCACCCCTGACAGACTTGGAGGTCGAGATAAAAGAAACCGAAAGCACTTTCGCAGACTCAATATTAGAGAAGGTTAAATCTATAGGCAAAAACCTTTCTAATCGTTCTGAAAAAGCAGAGAAGAGTGTACCATATATTGTCCAGGAAAACGATAATTTATGGCGAATCGCCGTCAAACAGCTTGGAGACGGCAGCCGGTACAAAGAGATAAGTAAACTCAACTCCAATATTCTTAAGAACGAGAACGATTTAACTGTCGGGATGCTTTTACGGATGCCGGCTCGATAAGGCAGCGGTAAATCCCTGAACAGGCTCAGGGCACAATATCAGGTATTAAGGGCTGAATCCCAAACGAATAGCAATATACTTTTACAATGTCCCAGTTTCGTTTTGTATTTGTTATATTTTGTTTTACGGCTGTTCTGATATACGCCGTTAATTTGCGGAGTGCAAATAATCGTATCTTCTATGAGCTTCGAGCATGCAACGTCGATATCAGCCGGTTGAAGCAGGAACTCGGCACCAAGCAGTTATTGCTGGAAAGCATGATCAATCCTGCTGCAATTTCAAAGCGTGTTGACAAATCAAATGCTGATGATTAAAAGTTGAGAAGCGTTCGAATAACCATTTTTTTCTCTTTGTTTCTACTGGTGTCATTTCTGGCACTGGGCGTGCGGTGCTTTTATCTCCAGCATTTTAAGAGTAACCATTATGCCGATCTTTGCAATAAGCAGCAGGTTTACACAAGCCTCCAGCCTCAGCGAGGCGTAATACTGGATTGTCGGGGAAGGGTGCTTGCCGCAAGTAATAAAATACAAACCATCTTCGCCGAACCGCGAGTCATCGAAGATGCGAAAGAAACTTCCTCGGAACTTGCCCCGATTGTAGATATGGGAGCACATATTATTTGCCAGTTGATATTGGAAAGTCGCAATCCGGGCTTCGTAAAAATCAAGACAACTACAGACGCTGATGAGTGCAAGGCTGCAGTAAAGATTTATGGCATTGGAGTACAGTCCTACTGGCAAAGACATTATCCGATGAGAAACCTTGCTGCAAACGTTGTCGGTTTCGCCAATAGCTACGATGGAGGTCTGGAAGGGATAGAACTGAAATACGACAAAGAACTCAGTGGTTCGTCCGCAAAGAATATTTTTCTTGCCGATGTCTATCGCCGACCTATTCGGGCAAAACAGCAGGAAGGCATCTTAACCAACGGCAAAGGGATTATCTTAACTATTGATGCAACCATACAGCAGTTCGCACGAGACGAACTCTTTAAGCAGTACAAAAACTACCAGGCGGAAGCGGCAGTAGCGATTGTGGCTGAACCGAAGACCGGTGCAATCCTGGCTATGGTCTCGCTGCCTGATTTTGACCCTGCCGATATCGGAACAACCGATCCGAACAATTTCCGCAGCCGGGCAATCACCGACTGGTATGAGCCGGGCAGCATCATTAAACCGGTCGTGGTCTCGATAGCACTGGAGGCCGGAGCGGTAAACAAAACAGAGAAGATTTTCTGTGAAAACGGAAACTATAGCGGCAAAGGATTCGGGCGGATCGGAGAGTACCGCCGGGGATTCGGAAATTTGACCGTTAAGGAGATTTTGATTAATTCCAGCAATATCGGCATGGCAAAAATCGGACAAAGACTCGGCAAAGACAGGCTTTATGAAGGACTTAAGCTTTTCGGCTTCGGCGCCAAAACGGGCATTGAGCTTCCCGGAGAAGTCGATGGGCTGTTAAGGCCTCCGGATACATGGACCGGCTACAGTGTCACCCGAATACCCTTCGGCCAGGAAATTTGTGTAACCGGGATGCAGTTAGTCAGGGCGTTCTGCATCCTTGCCAACGGCGGCCGGCTGGTTCGGCCATTCCTTGTCAGGGCGATTGTTGATAATGACGGCAATATCACCGTGCTGAAAAGACCGCCTCCGCCGGTGGGTTATATAATCAAACCCGAGATCGTCAAATGGGTTGTCACCGAAGCCCTGACCGGCGTGGTTAACGAGGGAACGGGCAAAAGGGCACAGCTCGAAAAGTGGCAGGTATTCGGCAAAACCGGAACCGCAAATATTGCCTTGAGTGACTCAAGGGGCTATTCGGATCAAAATTACGTTGCTTCTTTCATCGCCGGAGCACCGGTGGATGATCCGGCAATAGTTGTGCTGGTCTCGATACGCAAGCCGAACCGCTCGCTCGGCAAAGGCTACACCGGCGGAGCCGTTGCCTCCCCTGTAGTGGCAAAAATAATCGAAAAAACTCTCACCTACCTCGGCGTAAGGCCGGACTAAAAATAGATTCTTTGACTTGATTATGGCGGATCGTGCACCAGCAGGGAATCCCTTTCATCCTGAGGTTTACTTCCAACAACGGGCGGTGAACCGATTCTAATATCTCCGCCGTCCCAGAAGGTATAGATGTTGTCATTATTAATACCACAGAACGGGCGTTTCTCCTGGCCGACGTGGAGATCAACGAAAAGCACATTCTGCGCTTCTTCCTGGTGAGTAACTGCATTACCTGCCCTTATTGCCATCATACCGCCATTAGGATTATAACGGCCTGGGAAGGTCTTCCCTTCGAATGAGGGAGAATCCATCCACGGATTCCTATCGGCAGCTATAGCCATGTCCGGCTTACTCCTGGTAGTTAAAGCATATTGGCCAAAAGGCATGTGATATGAATAGCTGCAATGCTTCGAAGGCTCGTGTCCGAAATCCCACAGGTCAATCAGATCCGTGCTGCTATCGGGCGGGACAAATTCCGTGGCCTCGACATCGCCCTTGCAGATAAAAGATTTAGGAGTAACTTCGCAATACTTGACTAAAAGATAAAAACAGGATGAGATGTTAGCCCGGCCGCCGGAGCCATCGGCATTCATACCATAGGCTTCGAACCGATTCTGTGCCATGTAATTAGGTATAATATTACTCCAGGTGCTGTCGAGACCTCCTGAACGTGGCAATTCTTCGTCATAATCGCCGGCATATATCAGCATTGCCTTGCCGATCCCGGATAGATTCGTACCGCAAACCATTCGAAACGCTATTTGTCTCGTTCTGGCCAAAGCCGGCATCAGAATTCCCATCAGCAGTGCTATTAAAGGCAATGAAACGGCTGGAACGACAATTCCCGCAATAGAAAAGCCTCTGCCTGTTAAACTGCCGCCGCTTTTTTCAATTCTTACCAGGCTTACAATCCCGAGAATTATTGCCGGTATTGCTGTAAGGGCACAGGTAAAAATGCTCATGATACCAAGAACAAATGCAGCGATTGCCATGCCACTTGTTTTGATACCAAAATTTGGAGTTTGTATTGTAGATCGGATTAATGCAGCGCCACAGGCCCCACAAAATTGGGCATAATCAGGATTTTGTTGACCGCATCTTGAACAGTACATTTATATTCTCCTTTCGATTTTGAATATCGCCAATGAGAAGACTTCTTTTCTCCTCAATCTGTTTTCCCTCTTGTTCGTCCATTTGGTGTCAATTATGATTGGTTGTTAGTCAATATTCAATAGTTTCTTGGAATAAGTTTAGCTATCGGGATTAGAAAATGGAACCAAAGTGGTTGAAGTGGGCAAAGCAGTTACAAGCGCTGTCTCAGAACGGATTGACATACGCTAAGGATCCGTTCGACCGGGAGCGATACGAACAGATACGGCATATTGCGGCGGAAATGTTAGCGGAAAAAACCTGTGCGAAGACAGAGGACGTGCTGGACTTGTTCTCTCGTGAGAAGGATTATGCGACGCCGAAGGTGGATGTGCGAGGCGCCGTGTTCAAGGATGGTAAGATCCTGCTCGTTAAAGAGCGTTCGGACGGTAAATGGTCTCTTCCTGGTGGATGGGCCGATGTCACAGAAAGTCCCTCTGAGAGTGTCGAACGGGAGGTTTGGGAGGAATCGGGATTTCATGTCAAGGCAAAGCGTCTTGCAGCCGTGTATGATCGGGATAAACACCCGCATAAGCCCCTGATGCATTATCATATTTATAAGCTGTTCTTCATTTGTGAAATTACGGGGGGCCAGGCAGCAACAAGCTCCGAGACCGAGCAGGTGGCTTTTTTCGAGGAAAATGATCTGCCGGAGCTGTCGATTACAAAGATTCTCCCGGAACAGATAGCGAAGATGTTTGAGTACTACCGGCAGGTCGACCTACCTGCTTATTTTGACTGACGATCTATCACAATGGATTTACCGATGTATCCGGCTTCGATGCAGAACTGTATTATGTTACGAGCCAATGGTGCGGAGTCCCTTGAGCCGTACTGACCACCTTCAACGACGACGGTAATGGCGACTTTTCATGCCGAACTGTTCTGGGCAAAGCCTATGAACCAGGCGTGTTCTGGCCTATTCGTCGAGCGGTTTTGCTGTAAACTTTCACATCCTCTGCGGTGAGTGTCGCCAAGAACGATTCGAATTCAGTGTAAGCCGTGCCGCTTGCTTCTTTGACAATGGTACTCATACCGTCATACATGATGGCCAAAGCTTCGAGCAATATACCCAGCTCCTCTCCCTCGGAATTACCAGGTTCCCATATCAATCTCGGCCCCTTGTAGATACCATCGCGAGCAAGAGCAGCCAATGCATTTGCAACCTGCAGGGGAATTACCAGAACGTTTTATGAGAATTTTTAAGACCGACAGCGACTGCTGCTCCGGCAAGCCGCACCGATAATGTTTAATGAAAAAGGGCATCTTAATCCACATAATATTCTTGCTCTGTCGGATGTCATTTGATATACGGCTAATAAGACGCTAAAGATTAACGTTACGCATCAAGTTAAGGAGAAAGATCAATGAGACTTATATTGATGTGGGTGGTTTTCTTATCTACTGTTTCCTGGACAACCACGGCTATCAGCCGGCCCCAACCGGATGTCGGTGATCAAAAAAAGACCGAAGAGGCCATACCGTTCGAAGTGTTCGCCAGTTTCAAAAGGATCGAGAGAGGCAATCCGATAATTGCCCTTGAGCCGCCGTTGTGGGCTGCGGCGACCCATGCCATCGTCATTGACCAGACGGTACACTATATCTGGTGTACACGCGAGTACGACAGACGCTGGCTTATTAATCACGCGACGGCTCCGGTGGACGACCTTATCGACATCACGCAGGACAGCCGCAATCCCATCGTGGTTCCCTCGGAGAAGGGTTTCGACGATGAGGGCGTCGAGTACCCATTCCCTTTTCTGAACCCGGCAGATAACAAGTTCTATATGTATTATAGGGGCAAGGGAAAAGGAACACCAGAACAGACAGGCCTGCTTGTCAGCGACGGCGACATGGGCAAGTGGACACGCGTGAGGACGACGCCCGTGATTGCCGCAGATACAGATCACGAGCGGGATGGTTCGACACATCCTTCGGTCGCTGTAGTGGGCGAAACGATTCATATCGTTTACACGGGTAAAGCTACACGGTCGTACACGGATGGGCTGACGATGTGTCATGCGACAGCACCGATCAGCAATCCGGCATCGGTCACAAAGAATCCGGCCAATCCCGTCTTCAAAGGCAGCGGGCAGAAATGGGACAGCCGGGCCATTCGTGAGACGGAATTGTTCAAGGGGCCGCAGTACTTCCATGTCCTTTACGGCGGCTTCGACGGCGAGGTCTGGCGAATCGGGCACGTCC
>Ga0209536_100007653_pt1 | contig 16364 bp, 13 predicted proteins | sample DeeMarSeWOR28_12_FD_187461 | JGI IMG/M metagenome (GOLD analysis project Ga0209536, IMG submission 187461) | Marine sediment microbial communities from White Oak River estuary, North Carolina - WOR-2-8_12 (SPAdes) (version 2) | ecosystem: Environmental > Aquatic > Marine > Intertidal zone >...
GAGAGTTCTTGGATCCTGAACCTGAAGACCATTCGGAGTAAACAATCCAGGCCCAGTGGTGAAGCATTGTAAAATATCAAATTCCAAGCACCAAGTTACAGGGTGTCAGGTGTCCGGTGTCAGGGAGTAAAATCGAAGGCACTGCATCCTGAACACTGAAACCTGAAACCTTACTCTTTGTGATTTATTATTTGGAATTTTTAGTCACTCCAATACTCCAGTACTCCAAAACCCATGGAAAAGTCTACCGGCAAAACCATTGAGACTTGCCCTGGCCCAAAGGACCAAGTTTTCTTTTCCCGAGTAAACGACCGTTTTGTGAATCATGCGGGCTAGTTTTTTTCCCAAGAGTTGGTATTTTTTTTCCACTCCCACAACTCGACTGAGCCGATATTGTGGTTTCGGTTCACCATGTTGGAAAATATAACTTATTGTAATTTATATAATATATCGCTCACAGCTAAAGTTAACATGTTACTTTTGTACCTTTGGAACGCAGTTTGCTGATGTGATATGAGAAAAGCTCTATCAGGATACCAGCCGACAGCTGAAAGAAGCTGTTCACTTACATAAAATTCAGGTTTATACCGTACAACTTTCGATAAGGTAGGTGGTTGGATGAACCGTAAGAGTATAACCTTGGTATGGATGCCATCGAGGAGCTCAAGGTGGTCTGTATTTTCCATTCCCGATCTGCTGGTGTGCTGTCTTGTTTTCGCCTTGCTGGCCTCTTTGCTGATGGTGGCAGTCGGTCTGCATCTGGGAATCAAGCTCCACCGCAATGCTCTCCAACTGAAAGAGGAAAATACCTATTTGAGCCAGAAAAAGATGGAATTGGATTCGCTGGGGCTGGCCATGAAGCGCATTCAAGGCTACGAAGGAATCATCCGTGATGTTCTCGGTATAGAAGACCACCGAGTGGTTGGAAGGGGACTGGGTCAAGGAGGAATGCCTGCCATTGATCCTTCGTCCATGGCCCAAGAAGATACGCAGGCATTGGCTGAAATTCAACCAATACCCCAAGTCAATAATCCGTCCATATTGGATGAGGCCAAATTCCTTCAAGAGAGTCTTCAGGATCTGGTTGAAACCATTCGTGAGCGGCGACAGATCATGGACAGTACACCGAGCATCGTGCCGGTAGACGCCAAAGACTACTGGTTCTCTTCAGGATTTGGTTGGAGACGCAGTCCATTCACTGGCCGAAAAGAGTTTCACGAGGGGTTGGATATCAGCGCGCCCCATGGTACGCCCATTATTGCCCCTGGCCAAGGGCGGGTGATAAAAATGGGCCATCACAAATACCTGGGAAAATACTTGAAACTAGATCATGGCAGGAAGCTTGTCACTACCTATGCCCATCTCTCCCGGTTTAATGTGAGCCTGGGTCAGAAAGTCCAACGTGGTCAAGTCATAGCCTACATGGGAAGTAGCGGCCGCACTACCGGACCCCATTTACACTACGAGATCGCCATCAAGGGTAAGGCAGTGAATCCGCTACAGCAGATGCTCAACGCTATGTCCAACCAGTGGCTGGAAAGCCCGCTGCTGGCCAAGGGTGGTCAGTAATTAAACGGGCCAGTGTGTAGACCCTACTATCATCTGTTCTGAAAAACTGGTTCCCGTTTTTCTAGAAAAGCATTGACCCCCTCCATGGCATCATTTGTGTCGGCCGCCAATCCCAGTAAATTGGCCTCTCGAGCCAACGCATCCCGCTGGGACATCTCCAGGCCCTGCAATACCGCATCCAAACACAATCGCACAGCCTCGCTGGATTTATCTGCAAGCTTTTGTGCTAGCTCTTCGGCAGTTGGCATAAGCTCTGACTGTGGCACAACACCATTTATCAGACCGACTCGATGTGCTTCGTGAGCGTCAATCATCTCTCCCGTTAGAATCATCTCTAAAGCTTTTTTCTTGCCGATTTGTCTCGGCAGCCGCACCGTTCCCCCCCAACACGGATTGAAAGCAAGGTTTATTTCAGGCTGGCCAAATCGTGCGTTCTCGGAGGCAATAGCCAGATGACAGGCCTGGATAATTTCCGATCCCCCCCCAAGTGCATACCCGTTGACAGCAGCAATTACGGGTTTTCCCAATCGTTCGATGGTGGTTACCAAACCCTGCCCTGGGAGTGAAAATTCCTCTCTGGCCGCCATTGATCCCTTGGCGAAACTCGTTTTAATTTCGCTGATGTCAGCACCTGCAATAAACGCTTTCTCACCACTGCCAGTCAAAATCACCACCCGGACAGAATTATCTCTCTTCGCCGCATTCAAGGCATGGATCAACTCCTTGACGGTGTCTGCATTCAGGGCGTTCATTACGTCAGCTCGATTAATGGTAATCTTGACTATGCCTTCAGTCTGTTCGTAGATAATGTTAGTGTACTCCATGCTGACCTCCGATTTCAGTTAACGCTTCCGTTCAGTACATTCTAAGACCTCCGCCGGACGCTTTCAATCCGAACATAGTGTAAGCTATTATGGAGAGCACTAAATAGTTTGGAAAGAAGAATGGTAGTCATGTGGGCGGTGGGTCATGAAGTCTTTTCTAAGGTGACTGGCGGGAGGGCTTCGTCATTTCAGGGAGTTACGGAATGGGGGACCCCCTGGCACTCCCGCTCTGAAAGAGTGGGAGAGCACTGAGCCATCTCAGGCTGTGTTTACGACAGCTTAATGCTCTATGCGTTAAGCTCTTTTTGACCTTGCGCGTCGAAGTGGAGTATGGTATCCAAACATCAGCTGAGCTGACGAAAGTTGGGTACCTGAGGCGCACGCTATTTTCACTCATCTCTTGGATTAATGATCTGCCATTACTGCCGACAAGCGAATGTACAATGGCTAATATCATTCATTCCGGCAGGTTAGCCTTAACCAAGGAGCTTCAAAGGTTTCGCAATCGGCACTTCCTAAAGGCTTCGATGGCCGCTAGTGCTCTTTTGGCACTTACGGACGACGAAATACAGTTATCTGAACGTCTTGCGCTAGATTTTATTCTTGAAAACATGAAAGAACTCAAGATTTTTGACGTACACAAGGCGGTTAACTTTTTTAACAATTATGCTCGATCGATTAAGGAGGACATTGACACAGGAACAGCAAGAGTGTTTAAAGCTGTTGCCAGATTCTCCGGGAATGAGTATGCAGCACCACTTATCATCCGTGCCTGCATTTGCATTGCTAAGGCGGACGGTGATTTCAGTGATAAAGAGAAGGAAGTTGTTGGCGAACTCTGCCGCATTCTGAAGCTGAATCCTGCAAAGATGGGACTTTAACCAGACGGTAAGAAGGAACATCTCGTACCACGGGGAGGAAATGAAATGAGTTCAAACAACGACGAGAAACTAAAAGCAGCCTTAGATGGCATGAAAGACCACGCATCCTCGATTACTGAGGTCCTGGATTCTTATAAGAAAAAAGTAGAAGAGCTGGAGCAGCTTAGAAAAGAGGCTGAGGAAAAAGCGGCCAAGGCCGAGGAAAAAGCAAAAAACGCAGAAGAGCAACATGCGGAAGTTTTGAAAAAACTTGGTCAAGTGGAAGCACGCGAGAGTACGAATTATGCTCCCTTGATCAAAGAATTATTCAAGGAGCCACAGCAGGAACTGCAACGACACGTTCAGAACCAAAGTCGGTGGTTTATGGGGGTATCTCTCGCAGTTGCAGTTCTTGCCATTCTCGTAAGTGTTTCAGTAACATCCTATTATTCTAGTCAGCGGCTGACCGGTTCTCATGAAATAACTGCTGCATCGCCCGATGAACTCGAAGCAAAACTCATCCAAGCTATTACCCACCTCGATGAGAAAACGCAGAAATCCATCGACAAAATTTCTCTAGACACTGCAAAAATTGTCAATGACATCAATTATATCGCAAAGGAGAGACGCATCGTCGATCAGATTGCCAAGGAGATCGATAAATTTCAAAATGAATTCGGTCCCGTCAGCTCAAGAAACGATGTCCGCCTTCTCTACAAAATGCGTTTATCACCCCAGCATAAGGCAAAATATGTGTTATTCCACGAGGCCATGAAGAAAAGTAATTTGCCAACAGATCTCATTCCCACCAATCTGAATGATTTCTATATATGGGATAGACAGATGCTACATATATTTCAAAGGCTGCTTCGAGAAGTTGATTCAGTGAAGCAGGAATATGGCCAAATTCCCAATGAGATTTTGCGCTTCAGCAACTACAAAGATAGAATAGACGCGACAAAGTATGGAGTTTGGAGTATTGAAATAGAAGATTATTCTCAGTTGGTCAGGTACGTTGAGAAGCAAATCGATCGCTACAAGAAACAAATCCTGATCAACAATAGAGAGATATAAGACCATCTTAGCCATTTATTCGTTGAGCCTCCCCCTACCTTGTAAAATCCCCGCTTCGCTGGGTCCGCCTTTGGCGGAATTTACCACAGAAGTTTCCCCAAAAATTGCTAGTTGATGTTTGTCAACTGAAGTCAAGAGCCAATTTGGCCCTGAGTATACAGTAAGAATGCTTTACTGGTGTCTCTTCAGTCGTTCCGAGGCTCACGGTCTGGTCACTTCAAACCCGGCTGTGACCGGGGGAAGGCACCCCCTCCCTGTTCCCCGTTCCTGTGGAACGGGGCCAGGGGCTCCCCCAGACACAGCCGGGGAAGTGGCACAGACCTTCCGCCAGTCACTCAGAAGAGACACCAGCAAAGGCATAGGGGTAGGCTGCGAAACAACGAGCACCTGAGCAACCTTGCTGCACACATCTCCGCCCGGCTAGGATCTGCATGAAGATTTGGTGCCTTCTTAACCGGGACGCTGCCATAAAATGGCGTGAATTGCTCGTTGTGGAGTAGCCTGCCCCTATGCCTGGGTCGCAAATAACATTTTTGGGGAAACCCTTGAAGTTTAACAGGGTTGACCCTGTTGAGTCTCTGCTATGCGGAATTCTGTGTTATATACAAGAAGTCTGCAAGACAAAATTACCCCTTGAGAGCAATGAGTGATCTTTGGTGATCGACCTGCAATCCATAACCGATGATCTGTTAGCTGAACTGCACCATCTACGGTTTGGGCCGCCTGTTACCCACGTTTACAATCCCCTCGAATACGCCGGAGCTGCTTATTCGCAATACCTAGAACTTTACTCAAGTCGCCCGAAGGAGGTTGTCCTCCTTGGAATGAACCCAGGGCCGTGGGGTATGGCTCAAACTGGAGTTCCTTTTGGTGATATAAAAATGGTAAGAGAGTGGCTGCGGATCGTGGCTCCTGTAACCACGCCCATTGATGTGCACCCTAAACGACCGGTCCAGGGTTTCGGCTGTATGAGGAGCGAGGTGAGCGGCAAACGATTGTGGGGGTGGGTCAAGAAGAAATTTATCACACCCGAAAGGTTCTTCGCCCGTTTCTTTGTGGCCAACTACTGTCCCTTGCTTTTCATCGAATCCAGTGGCCGTAACAGGACGCCAAACAACCTCCGAGCGTCAGAACGGAAAGCTCTACTGGCTGTATGTGATCGAACACTTCGTCGGACCATTGAGTGGATAAAGCCCCATTATGTTGTTGGAGTTGGACAATTTGCAGAAGAACGGGCTCGCGCAGCGTTGACCGGACTTGGCGTAAACATCGGTCGTATCACCCATCCGAGTCCGGCAAATCCCAAAGCTAATCGAGGCTGGGAGTCCCTGATAGAGGATGAACTCAGTGCGATGGGTATACGGTTTTGAAGTGCTAGCTGAGAAAGAATGATGGGCCATGCCAGCTAATAAGTGCTATACTTCGACCTTAATTTTTACGTTTGGTTAAAAAACCAAAGGGTTGATCACATGCAAGAAGACATCAGAGATATACCTTACTTGAATCAAGAAGATGTACTAAAACTGAACTTCATCCGGGAGCCTGGAGTTTATGTTTACAGGAGGCATTATCGACAAGGCCTGCGTTCCCATATCCTGGAAGTTTTAAGCCTCGAGGACGTGGAAAATGAGAAAAATGGGGTTATCATCGACGGGGCCAAGTGGTACCCCCGCGCAGAGCCGCTGAAAATGCTGAGGCTATTCAGGGTGAGATTTCGAAGTTTTCAAGAAGCTGAGGAGGAAGTAGAAAGAGTCAAGATGATAGAATCCTACCTAGGCCCTGAGAATTTTGCCAAATCCGAAGAATTTCTTGTGGACTATGAAATGAACGGTAACCGCGACATCCTCTTATGCGGCCTTCAAGAGTATGTGAAAGGCGCAATATTGGATCCCTGGGACCGCTTGGACGATGGCCACTTGATTTCTATTTTGCGTCGAATAAGTTTCGAAACATTTGAAGATGCAGAGGAAATTGGCGACCAATGGGTTAGTGAAGTTCGTCTGAAGGCATTAGATTTCATAACAAAAATCAAGAAAATGATCCTGGAGACAAAGCATGTCCCGGATCTCGCGGGTATAGGTAATCTGCTTCTCACTCGTGAGGGAGATATCAAGCTAGTGGATATTAACAACATATCCAATGTAACATTTGATCCAGACATCAGAATTGATGACAGGGGTTATCCGGTCTGCGATAAATCCATTGAGTCCCTGTCACTCCTTGAAGAAGGATTACTTCAGAGACCTCTGCCACAAGATGATGTCATTTACAAAACATATCTTGATCCAGGCAGAATGGAAGAAGTTAATGCTTTAGAGAAGGAATTCCTTAAAGCCCTGGAACGAGATACAGCTGACAATGACATATCTCCCTCATGACCTTCCGAAAGACCACCGAATGATTATAAAAGCTGCCGATAACCTGACGGTTGTACTCGTGCAATAGTGCGTATCCAAAATAATATGCTGGACAAACTAACCCCAAATCCAGGATTAAGGCTGAGTTGGAGTCTCGCTGTTCCGGCTCTGGCGGTCATCCTCTGGTTCATGGGGTGTGGCGGCGGTGCAACTGTCTCAAGCTATTCGCGGGCACCGGTTCCCCAAAAGCCTATCGCCCGGTTGGGTTACTCAATTCAAGTGGGAGCATTTGCAAATCTGAACAACGCCGTCCGGCTCAGCAATTCTTTGCAGGCCCGGGGGCTAAATGCCTATTATTTCATCCATCAGTCAGGGCTTTACAAGGTTCGCTTTGGCAACTTTACTTCCAAAGAAACCGCCCGTAGAAAAGCCGAGCGCTTTCGCGCCTCGGGGATCATTGATGAATATTACATAGTCAGTCCTGATGAATATGCGGTAGTAAAACAAAGAAAGTACGGCGGCAGTCAATATCTCAGAGACGAGATTGTAAGAACAGCAAACAGATTTATTGGTGTTCCTTATCGCTGGGGCGGTTCTTCACCAGCGAGAGGATTTGATTGCAGCGGTTTGACCATGGTTGTTTATCAATTAAACGGTCTGAATCTGCCTCGCTCATCCAGAGCACAATATAGGGCGGGAACTCCTGTCAGACGAAGGGAAATTTCGCGGGGAGACCTGGTTTTTTTTGCCACCTCTGGGGGCTCAAGGGTCTCACATGTGGGCATATATGCAGGTAATGGTAAATTTATCCACGCACCAAGCAAGGGCAAGAGGATACGCACCGACTCACTTTCAAACAGATATTTCAAAAACCGTTATCTGGGCGCGCGAACCTATGTAAACTAATGGGGATTGTAGATTTCGGATTGCGGATTTCAGATTTAAGTTGGCATTAGGAAGCAACAATCTGCAATCTAGAATCACTATGGATTACTACTCAGTAAGGAGATTAATCGGTCCGGATAGTCGGTGATGATGCCATCCACGCCCAGCTCGAGTAGCCGGCGCATGTCGGCCAACTCGTTGATTGTCCAGGCATGTACCTTGAGATTAAGTTTGTGGGCGGTATCAACGAACTTCTGCGTAAGCAGGTGAAGCCCCATGCTGTACTCCGGCACCTGCAGGGCATGGGCAGCCGTTCTATATGCACCACCCAAAAAGAGCAGGTTCATTGCGAAGAAAATGCCTATTTCACTTTTGCTTGCCGAGGTGGCGACTTCGGGGCATTTAAGGCGGAACTGCTTGATGGTCTGAGAGTTGAAGGAGGCGACCATCACTTTTTCAACCATATTGAAACCGCGGATCATCTCGCATAACGGTAAGACCAAAGAGGGTTGCACTTGTTTTATATCGATATTGAAATGCATCTTGTGAAAGGCGGTAAAGACTTCCTCCAAGGTAGGTACAGTGATCCCCTGACCACGAAAGGGAAAGGTTTGGCCGCCGTCAGAAGACCAGTTGTAACCCGCATCCAGCTCCTTTAGCTCCTTTAAAGTGAAAGCATTGATCGGCCCCGTGCCATTGGTGGTGCGATCAACGGTGCGATCATGGATCAGCACTAGTGCACCTTCTTTGGTGCTGTGTATCTCCGTCTCCAATACATGGATCCCCAAGTCTACCGCCTTCTCAAAGGCAAACAGAGTGTTTTCCGGCCAGAGGCCAGCCCCACCGCGGTGAGCCATGACTAGTGGGTGCTGTTGCAGCTGATGGAAGTAGGGATGATCTCTCGCGAGAAGTTCAGATTGCATCAAAAAAACCAAAAGAGATTGCAGATTGTTGATTACGAGTCCCGACCTAAATTCGGAAAACGAATATGAATTAAACTCCGTATAGGTTGGGCTTGAGGGCTGAGGTATTTCCGAAGCGGCGTATGTGCCAGCCTTTGCCTGATAAAGGAGACAATTCTACCCAAGTAAAAAGGCAAAGGCTGGCAAATCCGCAGCCCGGGCTGCCACTGCCTCCGGTCCAAAGGACCTCCCCCCGCAAGGGTAGCAGACCGAGCGTAAGCGGAGGGAATGGCTCAGCTTTAAAGCGTTCATGCAGAGTTAAGTGCATAGGGGTAATCTGAAATCCGAAATCCGCAAGCGAAACATCTTTGCCAAGATTCTTCACTCTCTGCCTTTCAACATCGGTTTTGCCATCTCATACAAAAAGAGCGTACAAACCAAGCCGGCCGCAAAGAACCAAAGAGAGGCATGGAGAGAAAGAAGCGACAGAACTATCTTTTTCAACCACAACAACCCTCCCTCTTTTGCAATTGCCCACTCGGTCAATTCCTTTGGCAAAAACTCCCCCATGGGCGCCTTCTGCCATTCTCCCGTTTGTAACCACCTCCAACACTGAATGAGAAGAATAGCAGCCGCTGAAAAAAAGCCTGCTATTGACGGAAAGAAAGTGACAAATTCAAGGAGGCCAAAAACTCTCTTTTCCCTCGTTTCCTTTTTCACCAGCTAATTCCCCCTCTTTCCCCTCCAGCCCCCCACTCACAGGGGCAGAATCAGGTCTTTTTGTACTGGACAATCCGGTTTGAAGTCAGCCCCATTTCATTGCAAGTGGCACTTTCCCAACACCTGTGTAGATTAGTCAACAATACTTTAAACCGGTTTTTGGTGGCAGCCCTGCTAACAGTAAGAAAATTATAGATATTTGTCCAGATGTCTTTTTTGGCACGCATCTTGTTATATGAACCATGTGCGTATCCGCGTAGCTCTTTTTGACCTGGATATGGCTTCATGAATGAAACGGAATCTAGACTCTCAGTAGAGGTCTTGGCTATGGGAAATAATCGATTGGTATGATGAGGACCCCTACTTTTTCTTGATTTTGTAATATCCTCGCTCCTTTACCATTCCATGGAATGGACGAAAGGACTGATTATGGAACGAATTGTATCAACAATTAAGCATGTGGCTATAGACATCACGCTCTTTTTAATAATAGCTGCCATAGTGACTCACGCTCTCTCTGGTAGAGTCTTTTTCGTGTTTTAAAGCTGGATAGTCCGGCCAGGGATCGCATTTTTACACCCTGTTTTGCTGAGGGAGTAGATAATGCAGGATCGTTTTTTGGAGGCTACGGATGGGTAACCACTGAAAGGTTTAGACCCAGTTTAATTAATTGGAAGATAAGGCTTGACTATTGACAAAATCCCGGATAAGGTCCGTGCTTCGCTCGTGAATCACGAGGATCACAATTTGACCCTAGCCGGTATTTGATCGGAGATAAAAAATGTTCGTAGGTTACATCTTCGTATTTCTCATGGGGGTCACCATCGGTTTTGTGCTCACTGCCAGAGTGGTTATGGACGGTGACCCTGACCGAACCGAAAGAAGTTAATGAGATGCCCACATAAGGTACAGGGTAAAATGAATCTTTAATATTGTTTCTTTCCCTGCACCTTGTGCCTTGTGCCTCTTCGACTGGCAAAGCCATCAGGACTTAACCTACCATAGAAAACCACGTTTCTTTTGACCACATAAATATCAATTTTTCTACACCCCATCGCCTATCCGCAGCAGACCAGCCCAGGGGCAACTCGGGTCGGTGGGGTTTTTCTTTGTCTACACTTGAATCCTGCACCATACTTATCGGGCTTTTATCTTGATACTTCGCCCACCATTCAGTAATCTAGTATCACCCTGATTTCACTAATAACCAGAAGTCGTATAGGAAACAAAGATGAGAATGAAACAGTATGGCGTGATGCTGATATTGGCCCTGTTGATTACCTCTTTTGCTCGCTTATCCGCTGGCGCTCAAGCGGAAATACAGGCGGAGTATTGTTACCAGTACGGTGATAGTGAATCCTTGATGGTTGCAAAGGAAATTTCATATGCTATGGCCTTGAGAAAGGCTATTGAAACATACCAAACATTTGTAGCTTCAACAAGTGTCGTCGAGGATTTCCAGTTAAGGAAGGATCTAGTTGAGACAATAGTTTCCGGTTACGTACAACATATCAAGATTGTTAGACAAGATATCGAAGGAAGAAAAGTATGTACGGAGTTGGTTGGCTATGTTGATCCGCAGACTGTCAGAAGAATAATCTCTAAACAAGTCAAGTTAGTCAGTCAAAAACGAGGTCAAGAATTTGCAGGTATAATTAGCAATGTATATTTGAAAATACTAAATTATAAACTGTATACTGACAGTGGAGGCAATAAACACTTGAATTTATTTTATCAAATTAAACAATCTCCACCACTCGGTGGCGTAAGAATGGCAGTTTTTTGTTTTGACCAATATGGTAATCCGGTACAAACCTCATTTTGCGATATAGTGGCCAGCAGTTCCTTTGAGGGAGCTTTCGGAGAACAAACATGTGTGATACCATCCCAGGCGGTATCCATAAACATGAGATTCTAGTCACCTTCCTTTTTTCTCTTTCAAATTTTCCCCTTCTATCGTTCGTAACTTAATTAACCCATCATTTTGTAACCTTGAAGCCACTCCCTCTTGATAATAGTGACGCCTTTTTCTGTTGACGGTATCGTCGGCTGGGCTGTATTCTGACATCGTGTCTTGTTCTTTTTCCAGCTCCAATTAACGGTGTAGTTTTATCCAGGAAGGCTTTCTGAAATCATGCTGGAGATAGATCCTTTCATAATCTTGGAAGAGGAAGTTCATAATGATGGAGACGTCATTTTAAGAGAGGGTAGCTCCACAGACTGGATCTACATCATCCTGGATGGCACGGTTAAGATTCAAAAGGCCACGCACAAGGGCCCGGTAACCATTACCACTCTTGGTAAGAACGACTTCGTAGGTGAGATGGCATTTCTGGAGAAAGGCAAGGTACCTCGTGCCGCGTCCGCTGTTGCTTCAGGTGAAGTGAGATTGGGAGTTCTTGACCAAGACAGACTAACCAAAGAATACGACTCGCTTTCTCCCCAATTCAGAAAGCTGGTCCTAACGTTGGTGCGACGCTTGCGCTACATCACAGAAGTCGTGGTCAGACTCGCCATCGAGTAGAGACGGTGACAGATCGAATGGTTCCACCTTGAAGCCTTCCATTCATTCATCTCAAAACTCAGAGTCTCTCAGACTGATATCTAATCACATCTGAGCGAAATTCCAACATGAGCTTCGAGAAGTATTTGTTAGTAGGGTTGACAGGTATGCTTATGCTTTTAGCTTGACACACAGCAGTTGCTCTCCTATATTCCATTCAACCTCGAAACACTCCATTTCCCACCTTCCCTCGGACAGCACTCGTGGCGCGTAACAAGAGGAGATTAGTATGCCAAGGCGGAATGACATTAAGAAGGTCATGATTATCGGCTCCGGGCCCATCGTCATCGGCCAGGCCTGCGAGTTTGATTACTCCGGCACTCAAGCTTGCAAGGCGCTGCGCAACCTGGGTTATGAGATTGTGCTGGTAAATTCCAATCCCGCAACAATCATGACCGATCCGGGAATGGCGGACGTCACTTATATTGAACCGCTGAACTTCCAGACCATGAAGGATATCGTCTTGAAAGAACGGCCAGATGCTCTTCTACCCAACCTGGGCGGTCAGTCTGGACTGAATCTTTCCTCAGAACTAGCGCGGGCGGGAGTGCTTGACGAATACGGCGTCAAGGTGATCGGTGTCCAGGTGGATGCCATCGAGCGAGGTGAGGATCGGATTGCCTTCAAGGACACCATGAATAAACTCGGCCTCGAGATGCCCGAGAGCGCGCCAGCTTTTAGTGTGGCCGAGGCTGAGAAAATTGCCGATGATCTTGGTTATCCGGTGGTTTTGCGCCCCGCTTATACCATGGGTGGCTGGGGGGGCGGCCACGTATACAACGTCGAGGAATTGCGCACCGTTGTCAGCCGGGGCCTGGCGGCTAGTCTGGTGGGCCAGGTGCTGGTGGAGGAGTCGGTTCTGGGCTGGGAGGAGCTGGAGCTTGAAGTGGTGCGCGATGCCAAAAACCAGATGATTACCGTCTGCTTCATCGAAAATGTGGATGCAATGGGAGTACACACCGGGGATTCTTATTGCACCGCTCCCATGCTCACCATCGATCCGCAACTGCAAGAACGGCTACAAAAATATTCCTATGACATTGTCGAGGCGATCAAGGTAATTGGCGGCACCAACATTCAGTTTGCCCATGACCCTAAAACCGGCCGGGTGGTTGTGATTGAGATTAATCCTAGAACTTCACGTTCTTCCGCCCTAGCGTCCAAGGCCACCGGCTTCCCTATCGCTCTTATCTCTTCCATGTTGGCGGGCGGAATGACCATGGATGAGATTCCTTACTGGAGAGATGGAACCCTGGAAAAGTATACGCCGTCCGGTGATTATGTCGTGGTAAAATTCGCCCGCTGGGCCTTCGAGAAGTTCGAGGGAGCCGAGGACAAGATCGGCACCCAGATGCGCGCTGTGGGCGAGGTGATGAGTATTGGCAAGAATTACAAAGAAGCCTTCCAGAAGTCCATCCGTTCCCTGGAGAACGGTCGATACGGACTGGGATTTGCCAAGGACTTTCATGACCGCTCATTGGCTGAATTGATGGAACTGCTGGCCGAGCCCTCAAGCGAGCGACAATTCATCATGTACGAGGCTCTACGCAAGGGTGCAACCATAGATGAACTCTTTGCGAAGACTCACATCAAGCCCTGGTTTGTTGAACAAATGAAAGAACTGGTTGACCTGGAGGAGCAGATTCTTCGGCACAAGGGCACGAAGTTGCCCGACCAGCTGCTTATGGAGGCGAAGAAAGATGGATTCTCTGATCGCTATCTGGGGCAAATCCTTGAGATCCCTGAGACGGAAGTCAGGGAGCACCGTACCAATTTAGGTGTGGTGCAGGGCTGGGAGCCGGTCCCTGTAAGTGGGGTGGAGGATGCAGCCTACTATTTCTCCACCTACAATGCTCCCGATAAGGTTTCAAGAAGCGAAAGGCCCAAGATCATGGTTCTCGGTGGGGGGCCCAACCGTATAGGTCAGGGCATCGAGTTCGATTACTGCTGCGTCCATGCCGCCTTTGCCATACGGGATGAGGGCTACGAGTCCATCATGGTCAACTGCAATCCAGAGACGGTTTCAACCGACTATGACACCTCGGACAAGCTTTACTTTGAACCCCTGACGGTGGAAGATGTCCTAAGCATCTATGAAAAGGAAAGACCGGAAGGCGTTATCGTCCAGTTTGGCGGTCAGACCCCACTGAACATTGCCAATGAGTTGGCCCAGGCGGGAGTGCGGATCATCGGCACCTCCCCGGAGACTATTGACCTGGCTGAGGATCGGGATCGCTTTCGTCAAATGATGCGAAAGCTGGGTATCCCGCAGCCAGAGTCTGGCATGGCCAGCACCTTGGAGAAGGCACTGCAAGTCGCAGAACGCATCGGTTATCCCCTGATGGTGCGGCCATCCTACGTCCTGGGTGGACGTGCCATGGAGGTGGTCCACGACGAGGAGATGCTGAAGCACTATGTTTCTGTAGCAGTGGATGTGTCACCTGAACGGCCCATTCTAATCGACAAGTTTCTGGAGAATGCCATCGAGGCCGAAGCGGATGCCATTGCCGACGGAACCGAGGCCTTTGTACCGGCGGTTATGGAGCATATCGAATTGGCCGGCATCCATTCCGGCGACTCTGCCTGCGTAATCCCACCCATCTCCATCCCCACCAAACACCTCGACACCATCTATGAATACACTAGAAGGATTGCGGTGGAGCTCAATGTGGTCGGTCTCATGAACATTCAGTATGCCATAGCCGACGACACGGTTTACATTCTCGAGGCCAATCCTCGAGCCTCGCGGACCGTCCCCCTGGTCTCAAAAGTCTGTAACATCTCCATGGCTCGCCTCGCTACTCAGATCATGCTCGGGAAAAAGTTGGCTGACTTGGACCTCAGCCGTCGATCCATACCACACTTTGGCGTCAAAGAGGCAGTTTTCCCCTTTAACATGTTTCCCGAGGTTGACCCGCTTCTGGGGCCCGAGATGAGATCAACCGGGGAGGTTCTTGGAATGGCAAACTCTTTTGGACTAGCCTTTTACAAGGCGCAAGAGGGCGCACAGCAAATTCTTCCTTCCGAGGGAGCCGTTCTGATAACGGTGTCAGAGAGAGATCGACCTGCTGTACTCGAGGTGGCCCGCCAGTTCGATAGCCTCGGTTTCAAAATCAAAGCCACCGCTGGGACCCATGCTTTCCTGGCTGAACACAGCATCCAATCTGAACATATCCTCAAGATGCACGAGGGACGACCCAACATTGTCGACGGCATCAAAAATAAGGAAATCCAGCTGGTCATCAACACCCCGAGCGGCAAGCTGAGCAAGTACGACGACTCCTACATCCGAAAGGCTGCCATCAAATATAAAGTTCCCTATATCACGACTCTCACCGCTGCCCTTGCCGCAGCCAGGGGGATTGCGGCCTACCGCCAAGGAAAGGATTCGGTGAAATCCCTGCAAGAATATCATGCGGGCATCAGTTAGATTGGCCCAAAGCGGGTCCATTCTTGTGATAGAATCATAGATCTATGCAGTTGACCATGACCTAAGCAAGGAGCAGATCATGGGCGGATTGTTTGGTGCTGTTTCCAAAAATGACTGTGTAAATGACTTGTTTTACGGAACGGATTACCACTCTCATCTAGGAACCAGACGGGGCGGCCTTGCGGTGTATGGATCTTCCGGGTTTATCAGGAGCATTCATAACATTGAGAACAATTATTTCAGGTCTAAATTTGAGTCTGATCTGACCGAGTTTTATGGAAATAGCGGAATAGGTGTTATCAGCGACACTGACCCTCAGCCACTGCTCATCGGTTCGCATTTGGGAACATTTGCCATCGTCACTGTTGGCAAAATCAACAATACAGAAGAGCTAGAGCAAAGAGCGCTAAGAAAGAAAATGCATTTTTCAGAAACTAGCGGCGGGGTGATAAACCCTACAGAATTGGCCTCCATGCTCATTTGCGAAGAAGACTCGTTCGAGGACGGCATAAGAAATGCCCAGGAGGCGATTAAAGGCTCCTGTTCCATGATCCTACTGACTAAAGATGGCATGTTCGCAGCCAGAGACAAACTGGGAAGGACACCTCTTGCTCTTGGAAAGAAAGAGAATGCTTTTGCCGTGGCCTCAGAATCATGCGCTTTCCCCAACCTTGGTTATGAAGTCGAAAAGCATCTCGGGCCAGGGGAAACTGTCTTTCTTACAGCCGAGGGATATGAACAGCGCAACAAACCTGGCAAGAAAATGCAAATTTGCGGATTTTTGTGGGTTTATTATGGCTATCCCGCCAGTGAGTATGAAGGAATGAATGTGGAATTTGTGCGGAACAAATGCGGCGGGGCACTGGCCAGAAATGATTCAGTCACCATAGATTTTGTCGCCGGCATTCCAGATTCAGGAATTGGACACGCCATCGGCTATGCTAACGAGAAAAAAATACCTTATGTGAGGCCGTTTGTTAAATATACCCCCACATGGCCAAGAAGTTTTATGCCTCAGAGCCAGGAGGTGAGAGATCTGGTTGCCAAGATGAAGCTTATTCCAATCAGGTCGATGATAGAGGGCAAAAGGATCCTTTTTTGTGAGGACTCAATAGTCAGGGGGACTCAACTTAAGGATAACATTCAGATATTGTTTGGTTACGGTGTATTGGAAGTCCAT
>Ga0209536_100007654_pt1 | contig 16363 bp, 12 predicted proteins | sample DeeMarSeWOR28_12_FD_187461 | JGI IMG/M metagenome (GOLD analysis project Ga0209536, IMG submission 187461) | Marine sediment microbial communities from White Oak River estuary, North Carolina - WOR-2-8_12 (SPAdes) (version 2) | ecosystem: Environmental > Aquatic > Marine > Intertidal zone >...
GAGGGTATCAACCAGATCGACTACTACACCTCCGATAACCTGTGGGATATGCGCCACAAGCCGCAAAAGCTGGTCGTGCTGGGAGGTGGCCCCATCGGCTGCGAACTTGCCCAGGCGTTTGCGCGCCTCGGTGTCGCGGTCACGCAGATCGAGATGCTGCCAAAGTTGTTACTGCGCGAGGACGACGAGATTTCCACGTTGGTGCAGGAAAAATTTGTTGCCGAGGGGATAGAGGTTTTAACCGGGCATACCGCGAAACGTTTCTTCCACCGGGACGGCATGGGTCACGTCATTGCCGAGTCCGCATCGGGCAGCGTCGAGATCGAATTCGATGCGCTGATCGTCGCCGTTGGGCGCGCGCCGCACACCAGCGGCTTCGGGCTCGAAGAGTTAGGCGTGCGGCTGCGCCCGAATCGTACTATCGAGGTCAACGAGTACCTGCAAACCAGCATCCCGACGATTTACGCTTGCGGCGATGTCACCGGCCCCTACCAGTTTACCCATGTCGCCGCGCACCAGGCCTGGTATAGCTCGGTGAATTCACTGTTCGGTATCCTCAGACGCTTCAAGGTGGATTACTCGGTGATTCCCTGGGCCACGTTCACCGAACCCGAAATTGCGCGCGTCGGCCTGAACGAGCGCGACGCCAAGGAGCAGGGTGTTGACTACGAGGTTACCCGCTACGGCATCGACGATCTCGACCGTGCGATCGCCGATAGCGAGGCACACGGCTTCGTCAAGGTGTTGACGGTACCCGGCAAGGACCAGATTCTGGGGGTCACCATCGTCGGCGAACACGCTGGCGACCTGATTGCCGAATACGTGCTGGCGATGCGCCACGGTCTCGGTCTGAACAAGATACTGGGCACGATCCACATTTACCCGACGCTCGCGGAAGCAAACAAATATGCCGCCGGTGAATGGAAACGCGCTCACGTTCCCGAGCGCCTGCTCGAATGGGTGGGCAGGTTTCACGCCTGGCGCCGTGGCCCCTGATCGGCACTGTCATCCCCCGAAGCGTCGGACCGGCGGCATCCCTGCCGCGCTACACTTTTGCGCTGACTCCCCCGAGACAGCCCGGGAATGCCCTGACAATAATTTATCCGGAACAGGAGTGCGCGCAAGCAGGGATCTCAGGAAGGTGGCGCGTCTATAAGAAAGACCGATACGTCGGACCGCCCTGCTTGCGCAGGGATGACTCCTGCGGAGTTACTTGTCGGCAAACACCGAGTTGAACTGCTGGCCGGTCTTGACAAAGGTGGTGCATTTGCTCAGCCACTTGAGTTTCTTCGCGCCGGCATAGGTGCAGGTGCTGCGCACGCCGCCGAGCAAATCCTGGATAGTGGTTTCGATCTTGCCGCGATAGGGCACCTGGATTTCACGACCTTCCGAAGAACGATACTCCTTGAGGCCGCCGAAATGCTTGTCGTTAGCGGCGCGCGAACTCATGCCGTAGAAATTGACGAACTTGCTTTCCGAGACCAGGTCTTCATAGCCATCCGCCGTCTTGATTACCTCCCCGGTTTTGAAGTAGCGCGTGATGATCTCGCCACCGCCCTCGTCGTGACCGGCCAGCATGCCTCCCAGCATGACGAAATCCGCGCCGGCCGCAAATGCCTTGGCCAGGTCGCCGGGGCAGGTGCAGCCGCCATCGGCGATGATGTGGCCGCCGAGGCCGTGGGCCGCATCCGCGCATTCGATCACCGCCGACAGCTGCGGAAAGCCGACGCCGGTCTGCAGGCGCGTGGTACAGACGCTGCCGGGCCCGATCCCCACCTTGACGATATCGGCGCCGCTCAGAATCAACTCCTCGGTCATTTCACCGGTGACGACATTGCCGGCAATGATGACGATGGCGGGATAGGCGTCGCGCAATTGTTTGATGAACTCGGAAAAGCGTTCCGAGTAGCCGTTGGCGACGTCCACGCAGACGTATTTCAGGTTGGCCCCGGTGTGTTGGTAGACCGCTTCGAACTTGTCGAAATCCTGCGCGGTGATGCCGGTCGAATAGGCCACGTTTTCGCGGCGTGCACTTTCACCGGCGCCGAAGAACTCGATCAGCTGCTCGGAATCGTAATTTTTCACCAGGCAGGTGAACAGGCCTAGCGCTGCGAGCGCATCGGCCATGGTAAAGGTACCGACGCCGTCCATGTTGGAGGCCATGATCGGAATGCCGCGGTAGTGTTCTGCGCTATCCGCCTGCCGATAGTTACGAAAGGTGAATTCTCGCTCCAGTTCGACGTCCTTGCGGCTGCCCAGCGTGCTGCGCTTGGGCCGGATCAGCACGTCTTTGTAGTCGAGTTTACTGTCGTCTTCGATTCTCATGATAGAGCGGTCTCAGGCTATTGCCGACAGCAGCAGACATTAGCATAAAAATCGGCGACTAACAGGGCTAGCTAGCCCGCGGCGAACCTGACAACGGTAGTGGTTTCGCCGATGCCGGCGCGCTACGAGGTAAACCGCGACCGCGTGAATTGCCGCTCGTTTGCCTCAATCCTGGTACAGGCGTATTCTGCTTTCCAATCCGCTCTGCGGGGGGGATACGCAAACAAAACGCGGCATGCCGGCCAGGGGCGGACGAGCTGAACCAAAGACAGCATGATACAAAGCGCACAAACGACCAGCCACGGATTGCTAATCGATCTCGATGGCGTTATTTACCAGGTTGACCGGATGATCGCCGGCGCGCTGGAGACGCTGGCGTGGATCCGCGATCAGTCCATTCCCCATCTGTTCGTCACCAATACCACGTCGCGCTCGCGTGCCTCGCTGCTGCAGAAATTCGAGACCTTTGGTTTTTACCCGGGTATCGATGAACTGATGACGCCGATCGTCGCCGCGATCGACCATTTGCAGCAGCAGCGGATGCGCCGGATTGCCGTTTTCGTCACCCCGGATGCGGCGCAGGAATTCGCTGATTTCGAGATCGTCGCCACCCAGTCGATGACCGCGGTGGATGCGGTTGTGATCGGCGATCTCGGGAAACTCTGGGATTATCAGCGGTTGAATGACGCGTTCAGGTTACTGATGCAGGAACCCCGGCCGCAGCTGATCGCACTCGGAATGACGCGTTACTGGCGCGGCGAGGATGGCTTGCTGCTCGACGTCGCGCCATTCGTCAGCGCGCTCGAAAATGCCGCCGCCTGCAGCGCCTGCGTGGTTGGAAAACCGGCCGCGTCGTTTTTCGAAGCCTCGCTGGCGCGCTTGCGGGTAAGCGCGGATCGCTGTTTCATGATTGGCGACGATATCGCCGCGGATATCGGGGCTGCCCAGGATTGCGGTATTCGTGGCATCCAGGTGAAGACGGGAAAGTTTCGTGAAGCGGATCTGAACGGCAGAATTGAGCCGTTTGCCTTGCTGGATTCGGTCGCCGATTTGCCGGCGTGGTGGGCCCGGAAGGTTTTCAGGGCAAGCTGAAGGCTGCAGTGAATATGACTACCCCGGCGCGCCTTGCTGCGCCGGGGTAGCGCGAGTGTTAACGCGTGCGCGGGCAGACGCCGTCGCTGCCAAAGAAAAACTCGATCTCGGCGCGCGCGGTTTCGGGGCTATCCGAACCGTGTACCGCGTTTTCGTCGACGGTTTGCGCAAAATCCGCGCGGATAGTACCGGGCGCGGCATCGGCGGGATTGGTGGCGCCCATGACTTCACGATTCTTGGCAATCGCGTCTTCGCCTTCGAGGACCTGCACCATGACCGGGCCCGAGGTCATGAAATCGACCAGGTCCTGGTAAAATGGACGCTCCTTGTGCACCGCGTAAAACTCGCCGGCTTTCTCTGCGCTCAGGTGCTCCATGCGCGCTCCGACGATGCGCAGACCCGCTTTTTCGAAGCGGCTATAAATTTCTCCGATCACGTTCTTGGCGACGGCGTCGGGTTTGATGATCGAAAGCGTTCGTTCGATGGCCATGGTTAAATCTCCGGGGGCTGAAAAATGTCGCGAATGATACCTTATTCCCCCCGGTGACAACAGATAATGGGGTACACTTATGCGACTAAATTTCAGACCAGCAAGATGAAGACCGACAAGCACCAGCGCAAGTATTTAAAAGATTACCAGCCACCCGATTTCAAGATTTCCACGACCCACCTGGAGTTCCACCTCGACGCCGCTCGAACCCGGGTGATGAGTCGCCTGCAAATGCATCGCTGCAGCGCCGACCCGGCGGCTGACCTGGTGCTCGACGGGATAGAACTCGACCTGCTTGAACTGCGCGTCGACGGTCGCTTGCTGGAGGCCGGGGAATACCAGCAGGATGATGAAACCCTGACCCTGGCAAACCTGCCGCAGCAATTTGAAATCAGCTGCGTGGTCGAGATCGATCCCTCGGCCAATACACGCCTCGAGGGTCTTTACCTGTCTAACGGCAATTTCTGTACCCAGTGCGAAGCCGAAGGCTTCCGTTACATTACCTATTACCTCGACCGTCCCGACGTGATGTCGGTATTCAGCACCGAAATTCACGCCGCCAGCGCATCCTGCCCGCTGCTGCTGTCGAACGGTAACCGCGTGGATAGCGGCGTCGACGGTGATCGCCACTGGGTGCGTTGGGAAGACCCGTTTCCCAAGCCCAGTTACCTGTTTGCGCTGGTGGCCGGCGACCTGGCCTGCATCGAAGGCGAGTTCGAGACCTGCTCGGGGCGCCCGGTGCACTTACAGATCTTCACCGAGCATCACAACAGCGACAAGTGCGAACACGCGCTGGTTTCGCTGCAAAAGGCGATGCGCTGGGACGAACAGGTCTACGGACTGGAATACGATCTCGATCTCTACATGATCGTCGCGGTAGACGACTTCAACATGGGCGCGATGGAAAACAAGGGGCTCAACGTCTTCAATACCAAGTACGTGCTGGCCAACAACGCAACCGCCACGGACGACGATTACCTGGGCATCGAAGGCGTGATCGCGCACGAATACTTTCATAACTGGACCGGAAACCGTGTCACCTGCCGGGACTGGTTTCAGCTCAGCCTGAAGGAAGGGCTGACGGTGTTCCGCGACCAGGAGTTCAGCGCCGACATGTTCTCGCGCGCGATCCAGCGCATCAACGATGTGCGCGTATTGCGCAACCACCAGTTCAGCGAGGACGCCGGCCCGATGGCGCATCCGGTGCGCCCGGCCTACTACCAGGAAATCAACAATTTCTATACCGCCACGGTTTACAACAAGGGCGCCGAGGTGGTGCGCATGATGCACTGCCTGCTGGGCAAGGAAAACTTTCGCAAGGGCATGGACCTGTATTTCGCCCGTCACGACGGCCAGGCGGTCACCACCGACGATTTCCGCATGGCCATGCAGGATGCCTCGGGCGTGGATTTGACCCGTTTTCAGCGCTGGTACGAGCAGGCCGGTACGCCGCGCATCGATATTCGGCGCGAATACGATGCCGCCACGCGCTGCCTGACGCTGCGGGTGAGCCAGAATGCCGGCAGCACGCGCGGCGAGCTGAACCGGGCGTTTCACATGCCGATGCGGCTGGCTCTGTTCGATCGAGACGGGCTGCCGCTGGCGCTGGACGCCGACGGTAATCTGGAGCAGATCGTGAATATCCGCGAGCCGGAAACCCTGCTGCGTTTCGACGACATGCCGCAGCAGGCGATGATATCGGCATTTCGCGGGTTCTCGGCGCCGGTCATTCTGACCACCGACCTGAGCGATGACGAACTCGCGCGCCTGATGGTGTGCGACAGCGATGCCTTCAATCGCTGGGAAGCGGGTCAGCAGCTCGCCAGCCGCACCCTGCTGGCGATGCTCGACGCTGGCGAGGAGAGCTGGGCGCAGCTCGCCCGTCCGCTGGTTACGGCATTCGCCGACCTGCTCGCCGGCAGGCCACTGGAGCGCGCGCTGGTTGCGGAAATGCTGGTATTGCCCGGCGAGAAGTACATCGGCGAAATGCTGGAACGTGTGGATGTGCACCTGGTACGCAAGGCGCGCGAGGCGCTCAAGCTGGAAATAGCCACGGCCAACGAGCCGCAGCTACTGGCACATTACCGGGACTGCGTCGAAGCCGGTGCTTACCAGCTGGATCCAGAGGCCATGGCGCGCAGACGGCTGAAGAATATCTGCCTCGCGTACCTGCTGCATCTCGAGCGCGAAGAGCACTACGAGCTGTGTGCGCGGCAGTTCGACCAGGCCGATAACATGACCGATCAGATCGCCTGCCTGCAGCTGATCGTGCATTGTCGACACCCCTTGCGCGAGCGCATCGTGTCGCAGTTTTACCAGCAATGGAAAGACAATGCGCTGGTGGTCGACAAGTGGTTCAGCGCGCTGGGTTCCAATCATGGAGAGCATTCGCTCGAGCAGATAAAACCCCTGTTCGATCATCCTGCCTACTCGTTGACCAACCCCAATCGCGCGCGCTCGCTGCTGGGCGCCCTGATCGCCAATTCGAGCGCCTTTCACCAGGCGGACGGCGCCGGCTACACGCTTGCGGCACAGAAGATACTGCAACTCGATGCGATCAACCCACAGACTGCCGCGCGACTCGCCAATCCTTTCGTGCACTGGCGCAAACTGAAGGCGGAGCAGGAACAACTGATGAAGTCGCAGGTTGAAGCGATGCTTGCCAGTGGCGACATGTCGAACGATCTCAACGAATTGTTGACTACCAGTCTCGGCGAGTGAGGCGGGTGAATTCCGGCGTACAAGTCCTGTTGCCCGGATTGTTCGACCTGCCGCTGGAAGAGCTCGACCCGGGGCTGCTGCGCGAGCAGCTGCCGCGCCTGAATTTCATTCTGGGCCGGGCGACGCCCCGCGACAATCAGGACTACAGCATCGACGCGTTGCTGGCCCGCGCCCTGTTGCCGCCCACGGATGACGGCGGCGCGGGACTCGCGATGGCGTCGGCGTTCGCCGGCGACGATCAGGCCGGCGAACGACTGATGCTGGCGAAGGCGATTCACCTGCGCGCGGATATGCACGGTGCGATCGCCATTCCGATCTCTGAAGAGCCTGAAAACATTCGCGATATAGATATAATAATCAATGATTTAAAGGATTACTTTAAAGTTGATTGTGATATGTCGTCGGTTGCCGCTGGGCTGTACCTGTTACGCCTCAGGCATTTCGATCCACCGACGCATTACCCGCATCCGCTATCGGTGCTCGGCAGGAACGTCAATTCCTTCATCGAACAATCCCGCTCGGTGATGCCGTGGTATCGCCTGGTCAACGAATTCCAGATGTTCATGCATCAGCACCCGCTCAATGCGCAGCGCCTGCAGCAGGGACGGTTGCCGATCAACAGCCTGTGGGCCTGGGGCGCAGGCCCTGCGCCAGTGGTCTCGGCAAAGCCCCTGTTGTATTGCGATGACCCGCTGTTACGCCGATTTGGCGCAAGTCTGGGCATGAAGCTGGAGCCCTGCAGTAAGCTGCAGGGCGACGCAGACCTCGGCGATGCGCTCATCGTCGATTTGAGATTGTTGCAACTGCTCAAAACGGGCGACGATGCGCGCCTCGACGAATTGCTGCTGGAGATCGAAAATCAATTGTTAAAGCCGCTGATGCAGGCCCTGCAGCAACGCCCGGTGCCGCTGTTGCTGCGCGCCGCGTACCGGCTGGACTTCGCGCTCGGCGCGCGCGCGCGGTTTAAATTCTGGCGTCGCCCGGGCAGCCTGCTCGACTGGCGCTAATTTATCGATTAAAACGCCGCCGATTGCGAGTACTATACTGATCCCAGTTAATCGTTGAGCCTGTCCATGTCCAGCAAAAACCAGATACCCCGGTTCGCCACCGTCGAAGACGTCATCGCCGAGCTGAAGCCCGGTTACCCGGTCTATTGCCTGCGCCCGGCGGAACTCAAGCGCCAGGCGAACTACTTTCTCGACAACTTCCCCGGGCGCGTGATGTACGCGGTCAAGTGCAACCCCCACCTGGTGGTATTACAGGCGCTATACGAAGCCGGTATCCGCCATTTCGATACTGCCTCGCTCGCCGAGATTGCGCTGATTCGCGAGCATATGCCGCAGGCCGATTGTTATTTCATGCACCCGGTAAAATCGCGCGCCGCGATCCTGACTTCACACCAGGTCTACGGAGTCGATCACTATGTCATCGATCACGAAAACGAACTCAACAAGATCATCGAGGTAACCGGCGGTGGCGATGGCAAGGTGGTGCTGGTGCGTATCGTAACGCCGGTGCACGATGCCCAGTACCAGCTTTCCGACAAGTTCGGTATCTCGGCGGAGACGGCGCCGGAATTGTTGCGCAAGGTCCACAACGCTAATTTCCAGACCGGGGTGGCGTTTCACGTCGGCTCGCAGTGCCGTAATCCGCAGGCATTCGTCGACGGTATCAACACCGCGCTGGACGTCATCGGCACGGCCGGCGTGCCGGTGCATTATCTCGACGTCGGCGGCGGTTTTCCGGCGATGTACCAGGACGACCGGCCACCCGAACTCGCTACTTACTTCGACGCGATTCAACAGGCTTTCGATCAATCCCGCTTGCGTCGCGACTGTGTATTGATGTGTGAGCCGGGGAGGGCGCTGGTGGCCAGCGGCTGTACGCTGCTGACGCAGATTCAATTGCGCAAGGACAACAAGCTGTATATCAACGACGGCATTTACCAGAGTCTTTCCGAGACCCTGATGGGAAAAATGAAGTTGCCGGCAAGGTTGATCAACCCGTCGCGCAGCATCGCCAGCGAATGCCAGGATTTCACGATCCTGGGGCCCACCTGCGATAACCTCGATATTTTACCGGCGCCTTTCTACCTGCCGGTGGATGCGGATGAGGGGGACTGGATCGAAATCGGTCAGACCGGCGCCTACAGCAATTCCGCGGCCACCCGTTTCAACGGTTTTTTCCCGGAGACTTTTGTCTCGGTCGACGCTCCGCCCCTGCTGCCGGAGTAGGGTGCTGCAGCGCTGCGGCCGCGACGGCTTACTTTTCTTCTTCGCCGACGAGTGTCTTGTAGAGTTCCTCGAAGGCCGCTTCGTCGAACTCGGGCAGGGTAAGCTGGTCCTTTTTCTTGTCGCTCAGGCTCTTGATGGTGGCTTCGGCCTGCACGCAAGTCTCGCGCATGGCTTTGACCTGCTCGAGAAGTTTGGTAACGCTCTCCAGCGTCGACTTCTGCGTTTCCAGCTCGGTCTCGAGCTGTGATTTTTCCTTGCGCATCTTCTGCAGGCGGGTTTCGACCTGGCCGCGCAACTTGGCTTCGTCCATCTTCTGCTTTTTCAGCGTCTTCAACTTGCGGACGACGTTTTCCGGGGTGTCCGCAAGCGCCTTGGAAATCGCCTTGAGCTGGTTCTGTTTGTCGGTAACCTCGGCGCGCGCCTTTTTCAGGGCTTCCGCATTGTCCGCCTTGCCGGCGGCCAGTTGCCGCTCCGCCTGGGCGCGTGCCTCGATGGCCGCGGTTGCATGTTCCTCGGCTTCCGCGCGGGCGCGCTCCGCGGTTTCCGCGCGTTGGCGAAATTCGGCGACCTGTTGCTCGGCCTGCGCGCGGGTTTCCTGGATGTCGTTGTCGGCTTCACGTGCACGCTTGATCGCTTCATTTAGAGCGGTCTTGAGCTCGTCGGTGGTACATTCGGAGTTCAATCCCAATGCGTCGGTTGCGGCACCCATCAGGATTTGCTTGCTGATAGCGAGGTCTTTCCAGACCTTTAACTGGACTTCTACGTCTTGTGACACTGGCACTCTCATAGTGTGGAAATTTGGCGGCATATTCTAGCCCAGTACGGCGAGGAAAAACAGAGCAAAGCGGGTGATATTATCGACTTAGATCGGGTAGAATGCGCGTTTTTTCGACGGTGGCTAATCTCGGTGGAAACAAATCAGATTTCGCAGCGAATCGACGACCTGAAATCCAGGGTAGATTCGCTCCGGGGGTATCTTTGACTACGATCAAAAGCGTGAGCAACTCGAGGAGGTCCTGCTCGAGCTGGAGAACCCGGAGGTGTGGACCAATCCCGCGCGCGCGCAACAGCTAGGCAAGGATAAATCCGCGCTGGAGGCGGTGGTCGATGGCCTCGCTAAAGCGCTGCAGGCGCTCGTCGAGGCGGAGGAGTTGCTCGAGCTTGCGGCCGCCGAGGAAGACGCCGCTACCGTGGGTGAAGTCGTTGCCGATCTCGACGAAGTCGAAAAAACGGTCGCCGATCTCGAATTTCGCCGCATGTTTTCCGGCGAGATGGACGAAAATAATGCTTATCTCGATATCCAGGCAGGCGCCGGCGGCACCGAGGCGCAGGACTGGGCCGAAATGCTGCTGCGCATGTACCTGCGCTGGGGCGAGGCGCGCGGTTTCAAAACCGAATTGATCGAGGTGTCGGCAGGCGACGTGGCGGGCATCAAGAGTGCCACCGTGCGCTTCGAGGGTCCCTATGCGTTCGGCTGGCTGCGCACCGAAACCGGCGTGCATCGGCTGGTGCGCAAGTCTCCGTTCGATTCGGGTAATCGCCGGCATACGTCGTTTGCCTCGGCCTTCGTGTCCCCGGAAATCGACGACGACATCGATATCGATATCGATCCGTCGGATTTGCGCATCGACGTGTATCGCGCCAGCGGTGCGGGCGGACAGCACGTCAACCGCACCGAGTCGGCGGTGCGCATCACGCATCTGCCGACCAACGTCGTGGTGCAGTGCCAGAACGATCGCTCGCAGCACAAGAACAAGGCAAGCGCAATGAAACAGCTGAAGGCCAAGCTTTACGAGCTCGAAGTACAGATGCGCAATGCCAAGGCGCAGAGTATCGAGGATTTGAAATCCGATATTGGCTGGGGCAGCCAGATCCGCTCCTATGTCCTCGACCAGTCGCGCATCAAGGATTTGCGTACCGGCGTCGAAACCGGTAACACCCAGGCGGTACTGGATGGCGATCTCGACCCCTTTATCGAAGCCAGCCTGAAGGCCGGCGCCTAAAAAGAAATCAATTCGGAATTTACAATGGACGATGACAATCGCTATATCGAACAACGCCGCGAAAAGCTCGGGCAGTTGAGACAGCAGGGCCAGGCTTACCCCAACCATTTCAAACGCCAGCACCTCGCGGGAGAATTGCACGCCCGCTACGACGCTGCCAGCAAGCCGGAGCTGGAGGAACTGGCGCTGCAGGTGAGGCTTGCCGGGCGCATGATGCTGCAACGCGACAAGGGCAAGGTGGTGTTCGCCGACCTGCAGGACATGTCGGGCAGGATCCAGATTTTCGTGCGTCTCGATGCGCTCGGCGAAGCGGCATTCGAGGCCTTCAAGGATGGCGATATCGGCGATATTTTCGGTGTCAGCGGACAGCTGTTCAAGACCAATACCGGCGAACTCAGCGTCAAGGCGGGCGAAGTTCAACTGCTGACCAAGTCGCTGCGCCCGCTGCCGGAAAAATTTCACGGCCTCGCCGACCAGGAACTGAAGTACCGGCAGCGCTACGTCGACCTGATCATGAACGAGGAATCGCGGCGCGTGTTCGCAATCCGCAGCCAGACGGTACAGTTCATTCGCAACTACATGATCGAGGCCGGTTTCGTCGAAGTCGAAACGCCGATGATGCAGGTCATCCCCGGGGGCGCGGCGGCGAAGCCGTTCGTCACCCACCACAATGCGCTGGACATGGAGCTATACCTGCGTATCGCGCCCGAACTTTACCTCAAGCGCCTGGTGGTCGGCGGCATCGAGCAGGTGTTCGAGATCAACCGCAACTTCCGCAACGAAGGCCTGTCGACGCGCCATAACCCCGAATTCACCATGCTCGAGTTTTACCAGGCTTACGCCGATTACGAGACCTTCATGGATTTGACCGAGGACATGATGCGCAAGTTGCTGCTCGCGGTGCACGGTTCGCTGCAACTGGACTACCAGGGCACAACCTTCGATTTCGAAGGGTCCTTCGCACGACTGGGCGTCGAGGAGGCGATCATGCGCTACAACCCCGGGCTCGATCGCGCCAGGCTGCGCGATATCGACTATTGCCGCGAGGTTGCGGCGCGGCTGGGTATTCATACCGAGGACAGCTGGGGCGCGGGCAAGCTGCAGATCGAGATTTTCGAGGAGACCGCCGAGGATCAACTGCAGCAGCCGACCTTCATCACCGCCTATCCGACCGAGGTGTCGCCGCTGTCACGCTGCAACGATGACGACGACTTCGTCACCGATCGCTTCGAGTTCTTCGTCGGCGGGCGCGAGCTGGCCAACGGCTTCTCCGAGCTCAACGATCCCGAAGAGCAGGCGGCCAGGTTCCTGCGCCAGGTGGAGGACAAGGAAGCGGGCGACGAAGAGGCGATGCACTACGATGCGGACTACGTGCGCGCGCTGGAATACGGTATGCCGCCAGCCGCGGGCGAGGGCATCGGCATCGACCGCGTGGTCATGCTGCTGGCCAACGCCGCCAGCATCCGCGACGTCATCCTGTTCCCGCATCTGCGCCCGGAATAACGCCGGCGGGCTAGTAACAGATGATGCCCTGTTGCCAGCTGTTGTCGACGCGCTCCGGAAACTCGGGGCAGACGGGTTCGCCGTTGACGAACACGCGCATCGTAAAGGCGGTTTGCCCGGTATGCTCCTGCTGGCGGCGGAACTCGTTTTCCGCGTCGCTTGCCTGACGCCATCGCCGCAGCCGCGTTTTCTGCGCAGCCGGACGCTAATATTATCCCGCCGCTCCAGCCGGGGTGTTAAACTTCGGCGCCATGCATATCCTCGTTAGTAACCCTGATTTCCATGCATACGCGGTGATGCTGCTGGTCTGTGTCGCGCTGCTGCTATTTGCCAGCGAACGCGTGCCGCTGGCTACGTCGAGCCTGCTGATCATGGTCGCGTTGTTGCTGATTTTCGAGATATTTCCGTACACGGGCAGCAGCGGTTTGTTTCAGGCCAGCGACCTGTTTCTCGGTTTCGGGCACCAGGCGCTGATCGCGGTGTGCTCGCTGATGATCGCCGGCCAGGCGCTGGTGCGCACCGGTGCGCTGGAGCCGGTCGGCAGACATCTCGCGCGCCGCTGGTCGAAGCATCCACGGCAGACCTTCCTGTTTACCCTGGTGCTGGCGGCGGTGTTGAGTGCCTTCGTCAACAACACGCCGGTAGTTATCCTGCTGTTGCCGATCCTGATCAGCGTTTCGCTGAAGACCGGTCACGCCGCTTCGGGTTTGCTGATGCCGATGGGGCTTGCGACCTCGGTTGGCGGCATGGCGACCAGTATCGGTACCTCGACCAACCTGCTGGTGGTCGCGGTTGCCGCCGATCTCGGCATGCGCCAGCTCGGCATGTTCGATTTCGCGGTGCCGGCGATAATCGCCGGTTGCGTCGCGGTGCTTTACCTGTGGCTGCTCGCGCCGCGGTTACTGCCGCTGCGCGAGGCGCGCCTGCCGACGACTTCGCCGCGCCTGTTTACCGCGCAGTTGCGCATCGATGAGGACAGTGTCGCCAACCAGAAGCCGCTGTCGGAACTGATCGAGCTGTGCGGCGGCAACCTCGAAGTCGTGCATATCGTGCGCGGCGAAAAGAAGAACAAGCTGGTGGCAATGCCGGACCTGATCTTGCGCGAGGGCGATCGCATCATCGTCAAGAGTACCCCGGACCGCCTCAAGGAACTCGAAACCATTCTCGGCGCCAGCCTGTTTTCAGGTGACGAGCGGGTCGACGACGAGCACCCATTGCGCGACGAAACCCAGCAGATTGCCGAGGTCGTGGTGGTGCCCGGCTCGACCCTGGACGGCCGCACGCTGGCGAACATCCGTTTCCGCGAGCGCTACCAGTTGATGGTTCTGGCCCTGTTTCGCTCCAACAAGTGGGCCAGCAGCCAGGGCACCGAGCATACCGAGGAAACGCGCCTGCACTCGGGCGACGTGTTGCTGGTGCAGGGTTCCATCAGTAATATTGCGCGGTTGAAGTCGAGCCGCAACCTGCTGGTGCTGGATGCCAAGTCGGCGTTGCCGATTTCGTCACGTGCGCCGCTGGCCGTGCTGATCATGGCGGGGATCATTCTGAGCGCGGCGTTCGGCCTGCTGCCGATCTCGATAAGCGCGTTGTGCGGCGTAGTGTTGCTGCTGATGACAGGCTGTCTGAAGTGGTACGACACCACGCGCGCGCTGAGTGCGCCGGTGATCCTGATCATCGCCACCAGCCTGGCGATGGGGACCGCGATGGTGGAAACGGGCGGCGCGCTGATGATCGCAAAGGCATACGTCGACCTGACCGGCGGCCTGTCGCCGACGATGATTCTGAGCGGGCTGCTGGCGATGATGGCGCTGCTCACCAACGTGGTATCGAACAACGCGGCGGCGGTGATCGGCACGCCGATCGCGATCGGTATCGCCCAGCAGCTCGGCCAGCCGGCGGAACCGTTCGTGCTCGCGGTACTGTTCGGCGCCAACATGAGTTTCGGCACGCCGATGGCCTACCAGACCAACCTGCTGGTGATGAACGCCGGCAACTATCATTTCAAGGATTTCGTGCGCGTCGGCGTGCCGTTGATCTTGCTGATGTGGTTGATCCTGACTTTCCTGCTGCCGGCGCTGTACGGTATGTAACGATGATTTAGCGAGCCCGATGACGATGAAGAAACAATTACTGATAATGCTGGAAATGCAGGATGCGATGAATGCGCACGTGAATCCGGACTGGCGTGGCGCCGGCAACGCCTGGTATCGCGCCATCTGGACCGAGTGCGCGGAAATGCTCGATCACTACGGCTGGAAATGGTGGAAGCATCAGCAGCCGGATCTCGAGCAGGTGCGCCTCGAGCTGGTCGATATCCTGCATTTCGCGATGAGCGACTACCTGTTGCAACACGACGACAACGCCGCGGTGGCAGCGCGCATCGAGGCCGAATTGAGCGCGCCGCGGCAAGGCCGGGATTTGCGCACCGCCATCGAAACCATGGCGCAGTCGACCATCGCGCAACAGTCGATGCACTTTTCCGATTTTGCCAACATCATGGCCTTGCTGGAGATGAACTTCGATCAGCTCTATCGAATGTACGTCGGCAAGAACGTGCTCAACTTCTTTCGCCAGGACCACGGCTACAAGGACGGCAGTTACATCAAGGTCTGGAACGATCGTGAAGACAACGAGCACCTCGCCGAACTGCTCGGCGAACTCGACAGCAGTCGCGACAGCTTCCGCGATGACGTCTACCAGGGTCTTGCCCGACGTTACCCGGATTGACGCAGGCCGGCCGCAGGGGGCGTTAGCGGCGGCGCGCTGGTAACGGCGGCGCGATCAGATGTCGAGCTTGTCGATCGCATCGATATGGCGTACGTCCTTGCCCTGTACCAGGAACACCACGTACTCGCAAATGTTGTTGGCATGGTCACCGATGCGCTCGAGCGCACGCGCACACCAGGATACGCGCAGGGCGCTCGCGATAGTGCGCGGATCCTCCATCATGTGGGTGATCAGTTCGCGCATCAGGCCTTCAAATTCGGCGTTGACCTTGACGTCGCGCGAAATCGTTTCCATCGCATCCTGCACGTTCATGCGCGCGAAGGCATCGAGCGCGAGGTTAAGGTTACTGCTGACCAGCTGGCCGAGATGTTCGATCTTGACGAAGGTCGACGAGCTGACGCCGGCGTCGACCAGTTCCAGCTGGTGCTTGCCCAGTTTCTGGGCCTGGTCGCCGATGCGCTCGAGGTCGGCGATGGTTTTTATGATCGCCACCACCAGGCGTAAATCGCTCGCCGCGGGTTGCCGCCGCGCGAGGATTTGCAGGCACTGGTGGTCGATCTCCATTTCCAGCCGGTTTACTTCGCGATCCTTTTTCACCACCTGGGTGGCCAGTTCGGAATTCGATTCGATCAGGCACCTGACGCCGTCGCTGACCTGGGTTTCGACCAGCCCGCCCATGGTCAGCACGCGGTTGCGAATGTCTTCGAGTTCCTGGTCGAAGCGTTTGGAAATGTGTCCGTGTATGGGTGCTTCAATATTCATCGGCTTATCCGAATTTCCCGGTAATGTAGTTCTCGGTGAGCTGATGCCGGGGATTGGTGAAAATCTGCGTGGTTTCACCAACCTCGATCAACTTGCCGAGGTGGAAGTAGGCGGTGCGCTGTGAAACGCGCGCCGCCTGCTGCATGGAGTGAGTGACGATGGCGATGGTGTAGTTGGCGCGTAATTCGTCGATCAGCTCCTCGATGATCGCGGTCGCGATCGGGTCGAGCGCCGAGGCGGGCTCGTCCATCAGGATGACTTCCGGGCTGACCGCGATGGTGCGCGCGATGCACAGGCGCTGCTGCTGTCCGCCGGACAGTCCGGTGCCCGGGGATTGCAGGCGGTCCTTGACTTCCTTGAGCAGGCCCGCGCGTTCCAGGCTGGTGTGCACGATTTCGTCGAGTTCGGCGTTACTGCGCGCAAGCCCGTGGATGCGCGGGCCGTAGGCGACGTTGTCGTAAATCGACTTGGGAAACGGGTTGGGCTTCTGGAACACCATGCCGACG
>Ga0209536_100007655_pt1 | contig 16362 bp, 14 predicted proteins | sample DeeMarSeWOR28_12_FD_187461 | JGI IMG/M metagenome (GOLD analysis project Ga0209536, IMG submission 187461) | Marine sediment microbial communities from White Oak River estuary, North Carolina - WOR-2-8_12 (SPAdes) (version 2) | ecosystem: Environmental > Aquatic > Marine > Intertidal zone >...
GCCTTTTTCAGATGATTCAACCGCCTGATATCCAATGGGCCGCAAATGGCTTGGTCGGCTGTTTCGACTTAAAAAATCAGAATGCCAGCAACCGCAATCTTAAAGATAGAGGTCCATGCCGAAGATCTCTGAGGAAACATGATGAAAAAAAATCCGATTTTACTGGGTACTGCATTTGCCGTGTTTTTTGTCATTTTTGCCGGTCTGGTGTTTCTGCCGGCCGTGCTGTCCAGCGAAGTGCTGAAGCCCCGCATTCTTAAGGCTGTCAACGAGCGTTTGCCCGGAAGGCTGCAGGTCGCACAATGGCGCTTTAAATGGTTTAGCGGCATTGAGGCCAAAGGCATCACTTACGATCACCAGCAAGAACGCATTTTTATCGAAGTGGCCGAATTAAAAGGATATCGCGGTTTGGTCCAGCTGATGGCCAATGCTCGCAACCTGGGCGGTATCGAAGTCATCAGGCCCCAGGTACTGCTTTATATTTCAGATCGGCAGCAAACTGAAGTATCAAAAAAAGCCGAGCCGTCCCAGGCGGCCGGGCTGCCGGCCATCGCCGGTGTCCTTAAAATTACCGACGGTACCATTCGCACGGTGGATCTGAACGGTAAGGAAAAAACGGTCGTCAAAGACCTCGATCTTTTTGTGGATATATCGGACATCAAAAAGCCCATCGCCTACCGGGTTTTGCTGACCTCCGGTGATGCCCTCGGCCGGTTCGACGGTGAAGGCACCCTCAAGCTGTCTGCGGACAACCCCCTTGATCTCAAGGCCATTCAATCCGATGCCAGCTTAACCATCACCAACTGGGAGCTTGAAGATACGCTGGCCATTTTGGCCTCACAGGGAAACTATCCCTATGGCAAGGGACGCCTCAATGCCGACATGAAAGTGCAGGGCAGCTCAGCTGAAGCCCTGAACCTCAAGGGCAAATTGTCCCTGAAACAACTCGAGTTGTGGGGCGGCCCCCTGAAAACGGATCATCCCCGATTCAAGGATATCGCTGCGGAATTGGATGCAACCATTTCTCAGGGCGACCTGTCGCTAAAACAATTGGATTTTGAATCGTCTGCGGCGAAGGGGTCCGCCCAGGGTAAGATCACCCATCAGGGCCACGGTCAATTAAGCGGTTCTGCCAGCATCAATCTGGCCGAGCTTTTCTCCCAGATGCCGCATTCCTTAAAATTACGCCAGGACACCAAACTGTCTGAAGGCACTTTGCAGCTATCGTATCAAGTTAACGCGACCGACACGACCACCGCATTTGACAGCAGCGCCAGAATCGACCGGATAAAGGGTGCCAGCGCCGGTAAAGCCATCGCCTGGAATCAACCTATTTCATTGAAGGCCCGCGGTGAAAAGCACCCGGACAGAATTCAACTGGAAAATGTGTCGCTGCGATCGGCGTTTGTCAATGCAGACGGCCAGGGCGATCTCACCAACTTGAAGGGGACCCTCTCAGCAGACCTGGCCGCAGCCCTCACAGAATTGAAAAAATTTATCGACATCCGTGAATGGGACGCTTCCGGCAAGCTGTTCGCCAGAATTGAAATCAAGGAGACCGCGCCTGAGAAAAACGCTGCGGCTCTGAACCTGGATATCCGCAAGCTGGCTTTAAGCCACCATGGCCGTACGATCCTCCCCCAACAGGATGCCATGGTTGACTTAACGGCTATCGTCCGTCCGGCGGCGCGGTTTAGTGCCAGCGAATTTCAGCAGCCGAATTTAAGTGTGCAATCAACTCTGGCCAAAGGAATTTTCAAGGCTGACCGCTTTCAGCTGGCCGGTGACGACAATTTGCCCTCAGCCCAGAATTTTTCTGTTGACGCTGGATTCAATTTGCAGCAGATTTCAGATGTGTTGCACAATTTCAACAAACTCCCCGCGACAACCCGGCTGGCAGGCAACGCGCACCTTAAGACCAGCGGTGCCCTGGATGCCCAACAGCTAACCCTTAACAGCACCCGTATCGACGCCCGTAACTTCCAGTTCCGTAGCGGACAAAAATCAATTGATGAAGAGCGGCTTATGGTGCAGACCCAGGGCAAACTCAATTTTGCCAACCGGTCCGCGGGGCTGGCCCCGATTCAGATCAACAGCTCAGCGGGTACGATCAATATTCCCCAGCTGGCAGTAAACGATTGGTCGAACTTTCAAAACGACATGAAGACCCAGGCGCAGGCAGATCTCGATCTGGCAAAACTGTTCAAGGCCTACGGGGATTTTATCCAGCTACCGGAAAAAACCCGTGTTGCCGGTAAAGGTCAGTTTGGCCTCGATCTGGATTTTTCATCCAAGACCGCTCAGTTTCTGAAAGTTCGGGCCGACCTTTCTCCTTTTCAGATGACCTCTGACACCCTGCCGCCGATTGCCGAGGATCATGTTAAACTAACGGCCGATTTAAAGCGCAAGCCGGATGGATCGGTTCTAACAATCGAAAACATTCAGCTCGATTCGACCCCGCTGTCGCTTTCAGCGGCAGGAAATTTAAACCAGGCCGGCCTCCACAAAAAACTGGATGCGGCCGGCAGCATCAACCTGGACCTGAAGATGCTTTCTCCCTACCTGGAAAAAATAGCCGGCCCCCGGCAGATCACCATAACCGGCAAGGGCAATAACCCTTTTCAACTCAAAATGGTCTCAGGCGGCCAGCGCTGGACAGATTCCCTCAGACAAACTGACTTTACCGGCGCCATCCGTGCAGATTCAATCAACGCCTTCGGTCTGGACATCTCGGCCACCGAAATCCCGATCCGGGTGGCAAACGAATCGGCCCTGGCAAAATTAGCCGCGACGGCGAATGGGGGTCAGCTCAATTTGCAGCCAACCCTTCATTTGCAAAAAGAACCCTTCATGCTCACGCTGCCCCAGGACACCACCATTTTAAAAGATGTTGAAATTACAGATGCGATTGCCCAACAGCTGATGTCTAAAATTCACCCGGTCTTCCAGGACTCGGTGCAGGCGGAAGGACGGGTTGACTTGCATATGCAGCATTTTAACTGGCCGCTGGACAGCAAAGACAGAGACAAAACGGATTTTGCCGGAACCTTACACCTAAAGGGCGTGCGCATCAATTCCACCAAGATGCTTACCGGTATACTGGCGCTGGTGGGTGTTCGCGGAAACGAAATGGATTTCGGAGATCTGGATATCGATTTTGTGGCCCGCAACGGCCGTATAGAGACCTCTCCCATCCGGCTTGAAGTCGACGGATATCCAATCGCCTTACACGGCTCGGTGGGCTTTGACAAGAGCCTTGACTATGTGGCCAAAATTCCGATCACCCCCAAGCTGGTCGGCGATAAAGCTTACACCTACCTTGAAGGTGTCACTATCGACGTTCCCATCCGCGGCAATTCATCCAATCCGGACATCGATAAAGGTACCGTGCAGCAGGCCTCAACCAGCCTGGCCGAACAGGCGCTTCAAAAATCACTGCAAAAAGGCGTGCAAAACGTTCTCGAACAGCTGCTGAAAAAATAAAGACAGCCACATCATAGAAGGGCCGCGCGAAGCCATTACACCATGTTTAAACTTTTACGGTCCCATTTCAATGTAAGTCGCATCGTTCAGACGACGCCTGATGCCCTATGGGAAATGCTCACCGACACCATGCGCTGGACCGAATGGGGCCCCACGGTCAAAGCGGTTCGATCTAAAACCCGGCATATTCGGGCCGGCTCGACAGGTCACGTTAAAACGGTCTTTGGTTTCTGGGCACCTTTTGTCATCACCGAATGGGCAAACGGGCAATATTGGTCGTGGCGTGTTTTTAACATTCAAGCGACCGGCCATCGCATCGAAGTCATCAACGCCACATGCTGTCGGCTCATTTTTGAGGTGCCGCTTTGGGCCGGTCCGTATGCGATTATCTGTAAAATCGCTGCTGATCGGATTGCCCGCTACTTGGAAACCACTCCTTGGCGCAACTCAAAACCGGCTAACAATGATTGACACGCCATTTTCACTTCTTTATACTTCATGCATGTCGCATGGATCGACCGCGCCTAATAGAAACAAACCTTCGAGCGAGCCGAATCATCCATGTCAAAAATCGTTGACCTTCATGATTATCGAACCAAAGCCATCGAGCAGAGAGCCTTCGGCCTGTGGCAGAAACGCTTTGGCGAAGTTTACGACGCGGAAACCCGCCTGTCGGATTTATCGGATAAAACGCTCTTTTTTCTGGCGCAGCCCGGGGAAGACAGCTCGGTTGCCTATTATGAAATGATCATGGGTGTCCTGGATTTGGGTCCGGCCACCAAGTTTAACTACCTGCCGACCGAACAACAGATGCAGGTTGTCGATATCCATCTGTTTTTAGCAGACCACATGCGCTTTGAAATGATGTATCGTCTGGAATGGCTCGCCGCCCATGACTGTCAAAACTGCAGCCTCATCGCCCTGGTCCAGAACCACAGGCAGATGCGCGACCAGTGCAAAGCAAATCCACCGGGGCTGTCCGCCTCCCATCCGGGCCACACGACCTATCAGAAGCTGATCCCCCGGGAAAAAGAAGTGTTCATTCGCCAATTGTTACGGGAAGCATTGGAAAAATTCGAGGAGCGCCTGGAATCCTGATTACCGGTAAGCGAATTTTAGCAACTCGCTCAACTTAAAGGGGGGTGCCACAACCCAATAGAAAAAAACCACGAAGCGCACGAAAAACGCAAAGAATATAAAGAAAGGTGAAATAAATCGCCTTGAAAAGCACTAGTACGTAGATTGGGCAGCTATTTATTCATATACCTCTATTCCCTCAATCGTTCCTCCGCCGAATTCCGCCATGGTTTCAGCCGCAATCGTCAAGCCGTCCGTTAAGTGCTGGCTTTCAATGCCGGGAACCGCATAGGCATAAAAAAGGACCCGGGTCGTATCTTTGTGCGCGCGGGTTTTTTCATCTGCCCCCTGGCACAGGACGCATACGATTTCGCTTTCGTCCCGCAACACGATTTCATCGGGTTTACAGGCAAACTCGCGTCCGCCCATGCCGGCGCAGACCTCGCCGGCATCGGCAACATCCAGCGTGAGGCTGCCGTCAAAGCGCTCAAAATCGGTGACGGCCACCAGAATTCCGGCACACATTTCAGCCATGAAATGCGCATCCACAATCAAATCATAACGCGGAAACCCGCTGTGAATCGTCCGCTTTAGATGCTGGGTTAAAGGGCACTCAAATCCGAAGTGTTGGAAAAAGCCAGCATACGTTTCAATGCGTGCTGTAATCTCGGCCAGGGTCTGCCGCTTTCTCATCTTGCGCAGTAGTTTGCGCTTGTGCTGATCAAAACCGGCCGGATTTTCATGATTCCGGCACCCGCTGATCAGGGTCAGCCCGAAACCGACGCCCGGGTAGCCGGCCCGGTATCTTTTTGACACGAAAAATTCTGGAAGCATGGACAACCTCATTAGGTCAGGCGTTGATTTTGCGCCGGAACCTTAATGCTGAAAGCCCCTTAGAACTGATACGTCCCTAAACCTCAACTTGTACTCATACGCCTGGAAATGCGCTGCTGCAAGAATCCGACTAGCACAAGAATGATAATGGCCAGTAAAAACAATAAGGTGGAGATGGCCGGCAGCATCGGTTCAATTTCGTAACGAATGACATCCCACATCTTCTTCGGGAGCGTCACCGCCGTTGTTCCACAAATAAACAATGCAATGACCACCTCATCAAAAGCAATCATAAAGGCGAAGATGGCACCGGTGAAGATCCCGGGTCTGATGATCGGAAATGTAACCTTGGTAAAGGTTTGGAATCGGCTGGCTCCTAAAATCCGGGCGGCATTTTCCAAACTGCGATCAAAGCCGCGCAAGGTGGCAGAAATCGGCAGAACCGAAAAGGGCAACGTCAGGGGTGTGTAAGCCAGCACAAGGCCGAGTTTGGTTCCGAGCAAACCCAATTTGGCCAGGCTGATGTAAAATGCCAGCGCCATGACGATGATGGGCACAATCATCGGTGAAACAATAAAGGCATTGATGAAGCCTTTGCCTTTAAACTTGCCCCAGACCAATCCCAGGGAAGCCAGCACACCCAGAAACGTCGACAACAGCGCCGTCATGGCCGAAACCTGCAATGAATTCAAGACTGCGCTCTGCCAGGCCGGATGGTTAAAAAATTTGCGATATTGATCCAGACCGATTTTGCTGGGCGGAAACTCGATAATCTCGGCCGAGCCTAAAGACATGGGGATCAACAGCAGTACCGGCGCAATCAGGAACAATATCGCCGATCCAGAAACCACCCACAGCGGCCAGCCGATGTGCAACGGATCAAAACGTGCGGCTCTTTTGCGCGCTGCTCTGCTCATTTCTTGACCCCTCCCCAGAGGCGTTCCAATCCCAGATAGCGGTTATAAACAGAGAAAACGATCAATGTCGCTATCAGCAGAATAACCGACATGGCCGACGCAAAAGGCCAGTTTAACAGATCGACAATCTGAATCTGAATCAAGTTGGAAAGCATCTGTTCCTTGCGACCCCCGAGCAGCGCCGGTGTAATGAAAAAGCCAAGCGCCATAATAAAGACCAGCAGAGCGCCGGCACCGATACCGGGCAGGCTGAGGGGAAAAGAAACCCGCCAGAAGGTCTGCCAGCGGCTGGCCCCTAAATTTTGGGCGGCCTTCTCAAGGTTCAGGTCAACACCCATCATGACGCTGTAAATCGGAAACACGATATAGGGCACGAAAATATGTGTCATACCGACCATGACGCCAAATTTATTGTGCAGGATCTTTAAAGGGCTGTCAATCAGGCCGAGGGTGCTGAGCACGATATTAATGACGCCGTTGCGCTGCAGCACGATAATCCAGGAGTAATTGCGCACCAAAAGACTGATCATGAAGGAAAGCGTGATGGCCAGCAAAAAGAAATTACGAATTCCGGGCTTCGCCCGGCGCAGAACATAGGCAATCGGATATCCGACCATCAAGGCTGATAGCGTGGATAGGATGCTGATTTGGAATGTGATCCATAAAACACGCGAATATAATGGTGTTTTGAAAAAGTAGATATAGTGCTTCAGGTCAAAATCGGGACTGAAGATGCTTTTTAGCAGAACGCTCGAAATGGGCAAAGCAAACAATAGGATAAGGGCCAGCAGGGCGGGCACCACCAGCAGAAACTGACGGAAACCCCTGTAGTGCCAGAAACTGATCGAAGAACTTTTATCCAACACAACGCTCCCGGATACAGCTGTTGACTTTTTCAGGAATTCACAATCGGCAGTCCGCGGCGGTGTCTTGCCGCATCGCAAAACACCGCCGCCTAAGGACATGCGTCAGGGTTCAAAACCCCGCTCAAGAAATGAGCCAGGTCTTCCACTTTTCGGTAATCGGTGCCAGATTCGGCCCCCAGTAATCCGCATCATGCGCAAACTGTTTTTTGAGGTTATCGGCATAAGACGGTAATTCCTTGGCCCGATCCGGCGTAATATATTTGAAGGCGTTTAGATTGGTGGGGCCATAAGCAATCCACTTCTCCATCTGCTCACCCTGGCGCTCAGCCGACAGCGCAAAGTCGATGAACTTCATGGCCAGATCCCTGTTGGGATTGCCCCGCGGGATGCACCACCAGTCCAGATCGAGACAGCCGCCTTCCCAGACGATTTCCAAAGGCACGCCTTTTTTCTGGGCAACGTTAACCCGTCCATTCCAGGCTGAGGAGTAGTGCGCTTCGGCACTCGTCAACAGTTGAATCTGCTGGGCACCGTTTTGCCACCAGACCGTGATGTGCTCTTTGATCTGGTCCATTTTCTTGAAGGCGCGGTCCACGTCTATGGGATAGATCTGATCCATGGGTACGCCGTCGGCCAGTAAGGCGAACTCCAAATTAAACGGAGCCTGGTCCTGGAGGGCCCGCGGGCCCGGAAAGTTTTTCACATCCCAGAAGTCGGCCCAGCTGGCGGCGGGCTTTTTGTCGCCAAGCGCTTTTTTGTTATAAGCCAACGAGGTGGTCCAGAAAATGTTACCAACGGCCGCTTTGCGGATGGCCTTTTTGTCGATGCCCTCTAGATTAACCATATTGGTGTCGATGGGCTCCAGTAAATTTTCGAGCTCACCGCGCGCAACATGCCGCGTTTCCAGATCCACCACATCCCATTCATAGGACTTCGTATCCACCTGGGCCTTGACTTTAGCAATATCGGCACCGGAATCTTCGATGATTTGAACCCCAAATTTTTCGGCAAACGGTTCAAAGAAGGCTTTGCGCTGGGATTCTTGATAGGAACCGCCATAAGAGCTGATCTTCAGGGTGCCACCCTTGGCCATGGTGGTGTGAACAAACGGTCCTACGGATGCGCTTACCACGGCCGCGCCGGTGGCCGCACCGGCGGTGACGATAAATTCACGACGGGTCATGCCCTTTTGGTTTTGGGTTTCTTTTTTCTTTTTCATTCCACACCTCCTTGTGTGTTTGGTTTATGGCAAAAATTCACCTTACTTTAACGCCAGCCCGTGGCGGGTTCGCCAGCCAATGGTGATATCACCTCCGATCTTGAAATTCTGTGCCGTGGGCCCGCTTTGCAATTTTACATCGACGATAGTTTCCGCCGCCAGGCTGACGCGATAGATCCTGGCTTCACCGACATAAACAATCTCTTCAACTCTACCCCTAAAGCGGTTGACGATATCACTGGAATCTTCCGCGTCTGCTGTCAGGATTTGAATTTTTTCCGGACGGATGGCAACCGAAACTTCATCGCCGGGATTTGCGTGGTTGAATTTTTGCACCCAGACTTTTAGACCTTCGCCGGTCTCGACAGCGGTCCGTTCATATTCGGTTTCAGCGATCCGTCCGCTTAAAAAATTGGATTCACCAATAAAGTCGGCCACGAAAAGGTTGGCCGGCATCTCATACAGCGCCACCGGCGTCCCGAGCTGAATGATTTTGCCTTCGTTCATGATGGCGATCCGATCCGACATGGTTAGCGCTTCTTCCTGGTCGTGGGTGACATAGATCACCGTAATATTTAACGACTCATGAAGATGTTTAATCTCCAACCGCATGTGGTCACGCAGTTTCTTGTCCAGTGCGCCCAGCGGCTCATCCATCAGCAGGATTTTGGGCTTAAAAACAAGCGCCCGGGCCAAAGCGACGCGTTGCTGCTGACCACCACTAAGTTGGTGCGGATACCGCCGCTCAAAGCCCGGTAGCTTTACAAGCTCCAGAGCTTCCTGAATCGATCGTCGAATTTTATTCGCCGGGGCTTTGCGCATCTTTAGGGGAAAGGCAATGTTGTCCGCGACGGTCATATGCGGAAACAGGGCGTAGTTTTGAAATACCATGCCGATGCCGCGATTATTCGGCGCAACGGTGGTAATGTCTTCATTTTCCAGCAGAATCTCACCTAAGGAGGGAATCTCAAAACCGGCGATCATATTCAGGGTGGTGGTCTTGCCGGATCCGCTCGGGCCCAACAGGGTCAGGAACTCACCGTGCTCGATGCTCAGTGAGACCTCATCGACGGCCCTGACATCGCCAAATAATTTGGAGACTTTGATAAGCTCAAGCTGATATCCCATCGAGTCCCTCTCAAGCAATAACCGACAGGAATTAAAATGAAAGGACTTTGCCCTGCTGCAGGGCTGGATAATGACGCGTATAACGCCTGTAATTTGAAACGCTCAGTTTAGGTTCATACATGATCCAGCTAGCCGGGTCAAGGAGGTGAATGCAATCCAGTCGCGCCGCAGCCGGCACTCAGGGAAATATCTTACCGGGATTCAGGATGCCGTTGGGATCGAAAAGGTTTTTAATCTGCTTCATCCAATCCAGGCTTTTGCCGTGCTCGGCGGTCATGTACTTTTTCTTGCCCAGGCCCACGCCGTGCTCGCCGGTGGCGGTGCCACCCAGATCAAGTGCTTTGGACACCAGACGTTGAACCAGCCGGTCAATTTGGGCCCATTGCTTTTGATCGCCTTTCTTGCCGGGAATATTAAAGTGTACGTTGCCGTCGCCGGCATGACCGAAGGTATACCCCATAATGCCGGTGGCCTTCATCTCCTCGCCAATGGCAGCAATAATGGCAGGATAGGCCGTATTGGGAACAGCCACATCAACCACCAGGGTGCCGCAATCCGGATGGGTGCGGATAATCATCTCACCCAAGGCATGCCGGGCTTTGAAGATACGGTCTCGCTCGGCTTTGCCCAGACCGGATCTGAATTCGGTACACCCCTGATCATCACAGATCTCTTGGCCCATCTCCAAAACTTCTGCCAGATGGCCGGCGCTGGAACTGTGAAACTCGACAAACAGGGTGGGTGAAACCTTCAGGCCCAGCTGCTCTTCGCGGTTCATCAGCTCGATACATTCGGGACCCAGCAATTCCAGAGCAGCCGGGTTGAGGCCCGCTCGGATGATTTCAAAGACCGCCTTGCTGGCCGCTTCTACGGAGGGAAAGGTGGCAATGGCGGCCGAGTATTCCACCGGAAAACCCACCAGGCGCAGCGTAGCGGCGGTCACCACCGCCAACGTGCCTTCGGATCCCACCATTAGATGAATCAAATCATAGCCGGAGGATGTTTTGGTCGCGCGGGTGCCCATCTCGATGATTTCACCACTTGCCAAAACCACTTCCAGCCGCAGGACATAATCCTTGGTGGAGCCGTAATAGACCGTGCGGGTTCCGCTGGCGTTGTTGGCAATCATGCCGCCGACGGTGGCACGGGCGCCGGGATCGGGCGGGAAAAACAGGCCGGTATGCCGCAGTTTTTCATTCAAATCCTGATAGATAACACCCGGCTCCACATCGGCCTGGAAGTCTTCGGCACGGATATTCAAAATACGGTTCATCTGTGAAAAATCCAGAACGATGCCCTTTTGAATCGGAATCGGGTTGCCTTCCAGGCTCGAGCCGGAGCCCCAGCCGGTTATCGGGATACGGTGCTCATTGGCATATCTTAATATAGCGGCCACCTCGTTGCGATCCACCGGCCAGATGACGGCTTCCGGCCGACTGGGTGCATGCTGGGATTGATCCTTGGCGTGCAGGTCAAGAACCGATTCACCGGTGGAAAACCGCTCCTGCGCAACCATGGTCTGCAGCTTTTTGATGTGGTTCTGGTTAAGAGCATTGAATTTCAAAACAGCCTCCTGTATATGTGACATGCGGTTTCAGAAATGTTTTGCTCTCTGAATAAGACTTGACTTCACTGTGTAACCTATATAGGAAAGAATATCAAAACAAAAAATGAATTGCATTCAGTCCGCGCTCAAAAGCGAATTCATCGTTTTCGCGGTATGATGTCAAGCAGTCACGCCTGTCAACTTTCAACGCCCAAAAGGAAGGAGGGTCATGATGAAAAAAAATACGCTTTTCGTCATTTTAACGTTGGTGGTGGGCCTTTTTGCCATTTCAATGTTTCTGCTGCCGGCCAATGCTTTGGCAAAGAACATCAAAGTGGGAGTCATTGACTGTTACAGCGGTCCCGCTGCCTTTTTCGGCAATGATGCCCTCAACGGGTTTAAACTGGCTTTAAAAGAAATAAACGCCGAAGGTGTTCTGGGCAACAAAATTGAGTTTACCACCCGCGATTCAAAATTTAAAGTCGACCTGGCGCTGAATTTTGCCAAAGAACTGGTTCTGCGTGAAAATGTGGATATTCTGGTGGGTACCATCAACAGCGGTGCCGCGTTGGCCATATCAGAAGCGGTGGCCAAAAGGGAAAAGGTGCCGTTTATAGCCTGGATTTCCAAAAGTGAGAATATCACCGGCAAAAAAGGGCATCGCTATGTGTTCTCGGCCGGTGAAAATACCGCCATGGCCGGCAAGTCCGGCGGTGTGGCCCTGGCCGCCAAGCCCTATGTCACCTACTGGATTGCCGGCGACGACTATGAATACGGGCATGCAATTGCCGATGCCGCCTGGAGAAACCTCAAAGAGCGAAAACCTGAAGTGCAGGTCATCGGTAAATCCTGGTGGAAGGTCGGTGAACCCGATCTGGTTCCCTACGTCACAGCGATCATGGCCGCCAAACCGGATGCGGTCATCTTTGCCACCGGAGGTGCCAGCATGGTCAATATCATGAAGACCATCAAGGCCACCGACATGGCCGACAAAATGGGGATTTACATTCACAGCGCCACCGATTATGCCGTCTTAAAGCCGCTGGGAATGAATGCGCCCGAAGGTGTTATGGGAACCATCGACTATCACTTTTATTATCCGGATATTTCCGCCAACCGTCGTTTTGTCGATGCCTATAAAGCTGCTTATGACAGCCCGCCCGGTTTTCCGGCCTTTCAGGCCTATATCACGGCGCATTTTATCGCCGAAGCTTATAAAAAGGCCGGTTCCCTGGATACCGAAAAATTTATCGATGCCCTCGAAGGTTTACAGATACAAAGCCCGGCGGGCAGGATTGAAATGCGCGCCTGCGATCACCAGGCCATTCTGCCGATGAATTTTGGGGTAACCAAGCTCTCGCCCGAATATGGTTTTGCCATTGCTACGGATATTCTTACCCTGCGGGGAGCGGAGGTGATGCCCACCTGCCAGGAGATCATGGGGGCCAGAGGCCAATAAAACCAATTTGATTCAATTTGCCCGCTTGCCATCATTGACGGAGTCAGGGTTCTGTTCAGAGGTTGCGAAGATTGAACAGGACCCTGACCCACAGTGCAGCGGGGGGCATGTCATTTGGCAATGGAGTGCTGGCGTATTGGCCGAAATAATATGACGCTATTTTAAACCCAGCATTTCATTATTCCAACATTCCTGTTCTGATCTGCATCTATTGCGTTTTAACTGAATAGGCCTGTCTAAATGTGGACTGTTGCAAGGAACCTTTGCCATGGAAGGTGCACAGGCAATAACTTTATCGGCTTTGAGCATTACATTTCTGGTGGGACTGAGCCGAGCCATGATTTTGTTTATCGTAACTTCAGGCTTGAGCTTTGTACTGGGGGTACTGCGGGTCCCAAACGTGGCGCACGGCTCCCTTTACATGATCGGCGCCTTTGCTGCTTATAGCATTTCAACCCTGTTTGGCGGCGGCTCACTCGGATTCTGGCTGGCCCTGATTTTCGCACCGCTGGTAGTGGCGCTCATCAGCCTGATTGCCGAACGGACGCTGTTCTGTCATCTCTACAAGCGCGAGCACCTGATGCTGCTGCTGTTTACCTTTGCCCTAATGCTGATCCTGGGCGATCTTACCAAAATGACCTGGGGAGCCGATTACCGTTCGATTATGGCACCCACATTTCTTCAGGGCTCTGTTTCTATTCTTGGTTCACCGTTTCCCAAATACAATCTGTTTCTATTGGTCATCGGCCCGCTGGTGGCCATCGGCCTGTGGCTGTTTTCCAACAAAACCAAAATGGGCAAAATTGCCCGCGCTGCCGCCGTGGATATGGAAATGGTCGGTGCCATCGGCATCAATGTCAGCTGGGTGTTTGCGTTTGCATTCGTGCTGGGCTGTCTGCTGGCCGGACTGGGAGGCGCCCTTGTCGCGCCGACTATCAGTGTGACCATTGGCATGGATCATAACATCATCATCGAGGCCTTTTTAATCGTTACCATCGGCGGATTGGGAAACATGTGGGGCGCTATGGTCGGCTCACTGATTTTCGGCATCACCCAATCCTTCGGCGTGTTGTTCTGGCCGCAGTTTGCCATTGTGTTCCCCTATCTGGCGGTGGTGATCATTTTAACCCTGAAACCGACCGGTATGCTGAAGTCGGTATGGTAGGATGACGTCCCAGAAATAGATAATAAAATGAGAGCGGGGCGAAATTAACGCTCCTCACTGTGGAACGCGCGCCATTTTGATCCGAGAGACAGGGTGGATTATTCCTGGGATACACGCATAAAAGTGGTTTCAAAACCTCTTCTAGAAAGGAACTGGGTTGTTTAACACGATGCTCCGGAAAAAATCATTCGGCATCAGTATTCTTATTTTTGGGATTCTGCTGCTGGCGCCTGCATTTCTGTCGAGATTTTACATTTACTTTCTGGCTGTTATTTTTGTAACCGCCCTGCTGGCCATGAGTTTAAATTTATGCGTGGGCCATGGCATGCTGTTTCAATTTCACCACGGGGTCTTTTACGGTGTGGGCGCCTATACAGCCGGATTGTTATTGGCCAAAACTTCCCTGCCGTGGTGGATGGCCTTTGTCGCAGGGCCCCTGGCGGCCGCCCTGGCGGGATTGCTGATCGGTATGTTCTGCATTCGCCTGAACAGACTGTATTTCGGTATGCTGCAGATCTCTCTGGGATCTTTGATCTGGGCCATTGCATTTCGCTGGTACGACCTTACCGGCGGTGACGACGGCATCCACGGCATCCCCATTCCTGAATTTATTGCATCCACAACCAGTTCTTATTTTTTTGTTTTAATCGTTACCGGCATTTGCCTATTCCTGATGTTTCTAATCTTAAAATCGCCCTTCGGCTCCACCCTGCAGGCCATTCGCGACAACCCCGAGCGCTGTGCGGCCGTCGGCATCCATGTCCGCCGCCACCAGCTGATAACCATTGTCATCGCCACATTATTTGGAGGGGTGGCCGGCGTCCTTTTTATCATCGTGGAAGGATCCATTTTCCCGGATCTGCTTTTCTGGACGTTGTCGCTTGAAATATTTATCATGTGTCTGCTGGGAGGATGGTTTACATTTGCCGGTCCCATCTTAGGCGCTGCCATCATCGTATCCCTGCGCACCTTCGTCGGCACCTACACGGAATACTGGACCCTCATCTTAGGCGTGATTTTAATACTGCTAATATTCTTTCTGCCAGAGGGCATCATGGGCTATAATTACCGGCAACTGTTTCGATCGCGTGCAATCGAAAGCCAAGTGGAGTAAATCGATGCTTCGCGTGACAAATTTACATAAGGCATTTAATGACTTTAAAGCTGTAGACGGTGCCAATCTAAGCATCCAAAAAGGACAGCTGGTAGCGGTGATCGGCCCCAACGGAGCGGGCAAAACCACTTTGTTCAATCTGATTTGCGGGCAACTGCATCCCGACAAGGGCAAGATTCTATTTGCAGATGAAGACATCGGTAAATTACCGCCCCATGTCATCTGTCGTAAAGGCATCGCCCGCTCCTTTCAGATTGCCAATATTTTTCCGCGACTTTCCGTCTTTCGCAATGTGCAGGTCTCGGTTCTTTCCCAGCAAAGACTCAGTAACAAACTGTTCCATCCGGCTGCTCAACTGGCCGTGGACGAAACCAACCACATCCTGGAAAGCGTCGGCCTTTTGGACAAAAAAATGGACCTGGCCGGTTCACTATCCCATGGAGACAAACGCATTCTGGAGATTGCCATTGCCCTGGGAAATGAGCCGGAGTTGCTGATCCTGGACGAACCTACCGCCGGTATGTCTCCGGATGAAACCACTACCACCATGGCCTTGATTCAACGCCTCGCCGCCGAGCAGGGCCTGACCATTTTATTTTGCGAGCATGATATGGAAGTTGTCTTTGGTGTAGCGCAGAGCATCATGGTCATGCAGCAGGGGAAGACGATTGTTCAGGGCGACCCCAAGACGGTGCGGCAAAACGCTGATGTCCAACAAGCCTATTTAGGAGATGAATGATGCTCGAAGTTGAAAGTATTCACACCTACTACGGCTTGAGTCACATTCTTTTTGATGTGTCTTTGAAGGTAAAGGCGGGGCAGGTCGTTTGTCTGCTGGGCCGCAACGGCGCCGGCAAGACCACCACCTTCAGAAGCATTATGGGCTTGAACCCGCCATCCCGCGGACAAATCCACTTTAACGATATCGATATAACCGGCACGCCGCCTTACAAACTGGTCCGGCAAGGCATGGGTTGGGTTCCTGATGATCGCCGTATCTTTGCCGATCTGACCGTCGGTGAGAATCTGGAAATTGCCGAGCGCAAAAGCACGACGGGAGAGCAATGGGACAAACAGAAAGTTTACGACCTGTTTCCGGCCTTGAAGGAAATGGACAGCCGCAGGGGGGGCCTGCTAAGCGGCGGCGAGCAAAAAATGCTGGCCATCGGGCGGGCGCTGATGACCAATCCACAGTTTCTGTTGCTGGATGAGCCCACTGAAGGATTGGCGCCGGTACTGGTCAAAACCCTGGGCGAGCGCATCCGAAAGCTCAAAGAAGTCGGTTTGACGGTTCTGCTGGCCGAACAAAACGTGAAATTTACGCTGAGGTTAAGCGATTACGGCTACATTATCGACAACGGTCGCATTTGCTACCAGGGGCCGGTTGATGAACTGGTTGACAACGAGGAAGTCAAACATATCTGCGGCATCTAAGTTTTCATTTCAGAAATGGCCATTTTTCACTTCTGAAATAAAAACTAAATATTCAAATAAAAGAAATCTTCGGCAGGAAAAAGATGGAAGAGAAAAAGGTTTTTCAAACCGATAGGGCGG
>Ga0209536_100007656_pt1 | contig 16362 bp, 15 predicted proteins | sample DeeMarSeWOR28_12_FD_187461 | JGI IMG/M metagenome (GOLD analysis project Ga0209536, IMG submission 187461) | Marine sediment microbial communities from White Oak River estuary, North Carolina - WOR-2-8_12 (SPAdes) (version 2) | ecosystem: Environmental > Aquatic > Marine > Intertidal zone >...
CCTGGCCGTGGCCCGCGCCGCGCGCTTCGCCCTGTTCGCTGCCGTTGTCGTGGCATTCGGCCGCGTCCTGGCGGAGGTCGGGGCAGCTATGATCGTGGGGGGGAACATCCGGCACTACAGCCGGACCCTCACCACGGCCGTCGCCCTGGCCACGTCGCAAGGGGATTTCGCGCTCGCCATGGCGCTCGGATTGGTGCTGTTGGCGCTGGCGCTCACCGTCAACGTGCTGCTGCAGCTGTTCCAGGGACGGGGCGATGCTTGAGGCACTCGGCATCGAGCACGCATACGGCGGGCGTGCAGTCCTCAGCGTCGACGCGCTCGAGCTGGAGCGCGGCACCGTCACCGCTGTCGTCGGGCCGAACGGGTCGGGCAAGAGCACGCTGCTTCGGATCCTGTCGTTCGTGGAACGACCCCGCGCCGGCGCCATCCTCCTGGAGGGGGGTCTGGTCGTGGGACGGCGAGAGCGACTCGCCGCGCGGCGCCGAGTCACCATGGTGGAGCAGCATCCCTACCTCTTCCCCGGCGATGTGCGGCACAACCTGCTGTATGCCCTCGCGCTCCACGGCGTGCGGGGCGGCGTCGCGGCGCGGCGCGCCGACGCGGCCCTCGAGCGCCTACAGGTGGCGCACCTGGCCCAGCGCCCGGCTCGCGACCTGAGCGCGGGCGAGACGCAGCGGGTGGCCGTCGCGCGGGCGCTCAGTCTCGAGCCGTCGGTCCTGCTGCTGGACGAGCCGGCGGGCATCATCGACCGGGCGGCGACCGCACAGCTCTACCGGGTGCTCGACGAGGAGCGGGCGCGTGGCGCGACCCTCTGCTTCGCGTCGCACCAGCTCGAGGACGCCTACCGCTGGTCCGACCGTCTGGTCGCGCTGGCCGAGGGGCGGGTCAGCCGGGTGACACCCGAGAACCTGTTCCGTGCGGACGTGCCCGGCGGCTCCGGAGCGAAGACGGTGCGCGTCGGCCCGCTGCACGTCCAGGTGGTGACCGAGAAGGCCGGCCCCGCGACCATCGCGATTCCGGCCGACGAGATCGTGGTGAGCCGCGAGCCGCTGCACTCCAGCGCGCGCAACGAGTTCCCCGGCAGGGTGACGCGGATCGGCGACGACGGCCGCGGGGGCATCACCCTCATGGTGGATGTGGGTGTCGAGCTCGCCGCGCGCATCACCCCCCGAGCCCTGGACGAGCTGGGCATCGGCCTCGGCACGGAGGTGGTACTCGCCGTCAAGGCGATGGCCGTGCGGGTCTTCTGATTCGACACTACATTCCCGGCATGCCCACCGTGCGCCTCACACGCGTGGTCGCGTTCAGCGCCGCGCACCGCTACTTCCGACCCGACTGGTCTGCGGAGCAGAACGCCGAGGTGTTCGGGGCCTGCGCCAGCGAGCACGGCCACGGCCACCGCTACGAGTGTCACGTCACCGTCGCGGGCCCGGTGGACGAGGAAACGGCCATGGTGGTGCGCCTGAACGATTTCGAACGCGTGTTGCGCGAGGAGATCAGCGACCGCCTGGATCACAAGCACCTCAACCACGACGTCCCGGAGTTCGCCTTCGGGAAGCAGCTCCCCACCTGCGAGGCGCTCGCCGTTCACCTCTGGCAACGCATCGCGCCGCGCCTCCCCGACGGCGTGCGCCTGGAGCGCGTCCGCGTGCAGGAAGAGCCGGGGTTGTTCGCCGAGTACGACGGTGCGTAGCGCCGTTCTGGCCGGCGGCGCCGCGAGCCGCTTCGGCGGTCGAGCCAAGGGTCTCGAGCTGGTCGGGGGCGCACGCCTCCTGGACCACGTCGTGGAGCGGGTACGCAAGGCGACCGGGGGCGATCCCCTGCTCATTGCCAACGCCCCCGAGGCGGAGCAGTGGTACCCCGGCCTCGAAGTCGTCGCGGACCTCATTCCCAACCGCGGCAGCCTCGGGGGAATCCTCACGGCGGTGGCTGCCCGCGAAGGACCGGTGCTCGTGGTCGCCTGGGACATGCCGTTCGTGTCGTCCGACCTGCTGCGGGCGCTCGTCGAAGGCTCCGAGGGGTACGATGCCTTCCTGCCCGCGAGCCGCGGGCCGCTGGGCGTGGAGCCGCTGTGCGCCGTGTACGGGCCCGCCTGCGAGGCGCCGATTCAGCAGAGCATCGCCGAGGAAGACCTGCGAACCACGGACTTTCACCGGGCCATTCGTGCCGGAGCGCTGCCGCTCGAACAGGTCACGAAGTTCGGCGAGCCCGAGACACTCTTCTTCAACGTCAACGAGCCGGCTCAGCTCCAGGTGGCCGAATCCATGTGGCGCAAGCAGCAGGCGTCCGCCTCCTGATTGCAGCGCCACCGCACGGCATCGTCACTCATGGCTCCCGCCCCGCAGACTCGCCTCACCCCAGCCGAGGCCTGTCGCGCGATCCTGGCCGAGATCGAGCCGCTGGAGCAGGAACGGGTGCCGCTGGCCGACGCGTTGGGGCGGGTGCTCACCGCCGATGTCACCAGCCCGATAGACCTGCCGCCGTGGGACAACTCCGCCATGGACGGCTACGCGGCTCGCGCCGGCGACGTGGTCGCGGGAGCAGAGCTCCGCGTCGTCGAACTGATTCCCGCGGGAGGATTCCCGACACGGACCCTGGGGCCAGGCGAGTGCGCCCGGATCTTTACCGGCGCACCGGTGCCCAGCGGCGCCGACTCGGTGGTTCGCCAGGAGCACACGACACGGCTGGACCGAGACCGCGTGCGCATCGACGACGCGCACGATGCGGGGCGCAACGTCAGGCCGCGCGCCGAGGATATCGCCGCGGGCACGGTGGCGCTCACGGCCGGTACCGAGGTCGGCGCGGCGCAGATGGCGTTCCTCGCCGCGATGGCGACCTTCGAGGTCGAGGTGCACCGGCGACCCACGGTCGCCATTCTCTCGACCGGTGACGAGGTCGCCGACGAGGACGAGCGCGAGGAGATCCTGGCCGGCCGCAAGATCGCCTCGTCCAACACCTACGGCATGGCCGCGGCGGCCATCGCGGCCGGCGCCGACGCACTCAGCCTCGGCATCGTGAGGGACGATCAGGCACAGATCCGCGACCGCCTGGCGCTTGCGGACGCCGCGGACCTGCTCGTGACCTCGGGCGGCATGAGCGTGGGGGAGCACGATCACCTGCGTGCGATCCTGGAGGCGTCGGGCGACGCGATGCGCTTCTGGCGGCTGCGCTCCCGCCCGGGGGCGCCGGTGGGGTTCGGCGTGCTCGACGGACTGCCGTGGCTCGGCCTCCCCGGCAACCCGGTGAGCGCCATGGTCACGTTCGAGCTGTTCGCGCGCCCGGCCATCCGCAGGCTCCTGGGCCACCGCCGACTGTTTCGGCGCACCGTGCCGGTCGTACTCGGTGAGCGCCTCAAGACACCGGCGCGGCTCACGCATTTCCTGCGCGTCACGCTGACCGAGGAGGGTGACGCGCTGGTGGCACGGCTCACCGGACCGCAGGGCTCCGGGTTCGTGTCGTCGATGGCGAGGGCGGATGCGTTACTGATCGTGCCGGAAGACCGTGACGAGGCGGGGCCGGGGGATACACTCAGGGCCATTCGGCTGAACGAGGCTGCGCACGTCACGGAAGCGCCGTTCTGAGCTCCCACCGAAGCGTCCGGAACTTGCACGCCCGCCAATCTGTACTACCCAATGGGAGAACGCGAATGGCATCCTCAAACGACGCACGGACGGGCCGCACGCACGGCCTCTCTCGGCGCGACTTCATTTGGTCCGGCCTCAGCGCCTTGGCCGTACCGGTGCTCGCCGGCTGCCAGTTCGAGCCGTTCGGGGATCCGACGAGCGAGGTGGCCGACCCGCGCCTGACCGCCCGGCCCGGAGAGCCCTCCCTCGCACCCACCATCGGCCTCAGCTCGCTTGGCGCGTGGAAGTACCAGGGCGGTGTGATGTACGTGCCGGAGAGCTACTCCCCCGACACGCCGGCCCCGCTCTTCGTCGGACTCCACGGCGCCGGAGGCAGGGCGACCGACTGGAACAGCTATCACGCGCGCGCCGAGAGCCGGGGCATGGTGTTCGTGGCTCTCAATTCGCGCGACGAGACCTGGGATCTGACGACCCGGGGCAACTTCGGGCCGGACGTCGAGTCCCTGGACGTGGTGCTGCGGGGCACCTTCGAGCGCTGCCGGATTGACCCCACGAGGATCGCGCTCGGGGGATTCTCGGACGGGGCCTCCTACGCCCTCTCGCTCGGGGTCGCCAACGGCGACCTGTTCAGCCACCTGGTGGCATACTCACCCGGGTTCTGGGCGGTGGCCGAGCGGGTAGGGTCGCCGTCGGTCTACATTTCCCACGGTACGCAGGATTCCGTTCTCCCCATCGGCACCACGCGCAGCAGAATCGTGCCGAGCATGATCGAAGCCGGATACGACGTGACCTTTGAGGAGTTCGAGGGAGACCACGAAGTGCCTGCGGCGATCTCCGAGGCGGCACTTGACTGGTTTCTGGCAGTGAGCTGAGCGCGTCCGCCGGCGCGCGCTACATCCGCTTGTACTGCGGTCCCGCCCCACCCTCCCGCGGCGTCCAGCGTGGTCCGACGACGTCGGTTGCCTTGCAATCGACACAGTTGGGGGCGTTCACCACCAGCTTTCCGTCGCTCACCTCGTACACACCGGCCGGGCACATGTGCGCGTAGAACTCGGCCACTTCGGGCGGCAGATTCTCGCCGGCGATGACGTGGCTCGGGATGGTGTCGCGGGTCGCGTTTCCGGACTTGAAGACCGCATCCACCTTGCTGTAGGTGAGCCGGCCGTCGTACGCCACGCGGGGCACGGCGCCCGGGCGGCGCGAGGCTGTGGCATCCGGCTCCATGTCGATTCGCCCGCCAGGGAACCGCCCGCGTGTCAGCGTCGCCAGTCCCGCCCTGATGGCGCCCTTGAAGAAACCTCCCGTGAACGCCGGACGGACGTTGCGAGTGCGGTACAGGTCGTCGCGGATGTAGGATTCGGCGACGAGTCGATCGTACGTGGCGAGCCGCGCCCGCGACGTGTCGTCCGCCTTGAGCGCTTCGAAGATCGCGCGTGCGGCGAACATGCCGGACTGCATGGCGTAGTGCACCCCCTTGAGGGACGGCACATCCACGAAGCCCGCCGAGTCACCGAGCATGACGACCCCGTCGCCCGAGAGCCGCTCCGGCAGCGCATAGTAGCCCCCTTCCGGGATCGTCTTGGCGCCCCACTCCACGAGCTCTCCGCCTTCCAGATACTCCCGAAACAGCGGGTGCGCCTTCATGCGCTGCAGCCGGTCGTGCACGTCGAACGTGCGATCGGGATAGTCGAGCCCCACCACGAGCCCTAGCGCCGCCACCGTGGGCTCCAGCGGGTACATGAAGCTCCCGCCGAACACGTCGTTGGGAAGCGGCCATCCCATGGTGTGTATCACCCGGTCCAGCGGCCGCTTGAGCTCCCACAGCTCCTTGACCCCGAGTGCGTAGATCTGGGGATTCTCGGAGCCGATCCCCTGCCACTCCTGATACGCCAGCGAGAGCATGCCGCGCGTGCCCTCGGCGAGCGCGGTGACCTTCGCCACGACGTCGGCCGGCGGCAGGTAGCCGGACAACTGCTCGCCCTCGCGGCCGAGCCCGGTGGCCACAGTGCGCACGCCGAGCACCCGCTCTCCGTCGGTGAGCAGCGCGCCTGCCGGAAAGCCGGGAAGCACGTCGACGCCCAGCTCCTGCGCCTTCTCGCCCAGCCAGCGCACGATCTCGCAGATCGAGGCCACGTAATTGCCGTGGTTCCGCATTGAGGGAGGCGTCGGCAGGCGTCGCGCCCGGCGCTCGGAGAGCCAGTAGAGCGACTCCCTGGCGACCGGCCCGCCGAACGGGAAGTCTTCGTCGCTCGACCCGGGGAACAGCTCCCGGAAAGCACGGGGATTGACGACCGCTCCCGAGAGGGAATGCTCGCCGAGGGAGGCGGCCTTCTCGAGCACCCCGATGACCACCTCGCCGATCCCGTCACCCGACTCGTTGTCGCGCTGGACCAGCTGGGCGAGGTGGATGGCGCCCGCCAGGCCGGCGGGACCTGCGCCGACGAAGACGACATCCATGTCGATGCGCTCTTCGGCCGGCGCCTCGGTGAGTATGAGCCGCTCGCGGGGGAGGTGGGGCTGGTGCTCCGCGGGAATGAGTGGTCCCGCCATGGGGTCAGCCCTCCTTGGCTCGCCTGATCTCCTCGGTCAGCCGCGGCACGATCTCGAACAGATCCCCCACGATGCCGTAGTCGGCCACCTTGAAGATCGGTGCGTCCGGGTCCTTGTTGACCGCCACGATCGTCTTGGCGGTGCGGATGCCGGCCAGATGCTGGATGGCGCCGGAGATCCCGATGGCGAAGTAGAGGTTGGGGCTCACCACCTTCCCCGTCTGCCCTACCTGCTCCGCGTGCGGCCGCCACCCGGCGTCCACCACGGCCCGGGACGCCCCCACCGCACCACCAACCGCATCGGCCAGGTCCTCGATGAGCTTGAAGCTCTCGGCATCCTTGAGGCCACGACCGCCGGCCACCACCACCGCTGCCTCCGCCACATCCTGTGCCGCCCGTTCGGGCTGTTTGATCTCCAGCGTCTTGGCGACCGCCGCCTTGTCACCGCTCGCCCCGGCCACAGCCTCCACCGCCGGGGAGCGCGTGGCCTCGGCAGGCATGACCGCATTGGGCCGCAGCGACACGACGCACCGTTGCCCGGTGATCCTGAGCGTGTAGTTCGCCTTGCCCGCGAACACGGGCCGGGTCACCACGACGCCACCCTCGTGCGTCACGCTCGTCACGTCGGCGGCGAGCGGGCAGCCCAGCTTGGCAGCGATGCGGGGTGCCAGATCCTTGCCGAGCGCCGTGGCCGGGACGAGCACCGCGGCGTAGCCACCTGCCCCGACCTGAGCCGCCGCGATCTGCGCGTAGCGGTCGGCCTGGTACAGGCGTAGCGCGTCGTCGGCCGCCATGAAGGTCTTGTCGGCACCGTACGTCGCGGCGTCCCCCGCGTCGATGCCGGCCGGACCGACGATCAGCGCATGCGCCTCGCCGCCCAGCGCATCGGCCAGCCCCCGTGCCGCGGTGAGTGCCTCATGAGAGACGCGCTTCAGCGCGCCCTCTCGCTGCTCGAGCACTGCGATCACGTTGGCCATCAGAGCACCTTCGCTTCGTTGCGGAGCGCTTCGACCAGCGCCGACACGGCATCCGGCCCCTCGCCCACGATCCGCCCGGCCTTGCGCTCGGCGGGGGGGCTGAGGCGCACCACCTCGATGCCGCCGGGCTCGAGTGCGGCGTCCTTCACCTCGAGCGGCTTCTTCTTCGCCATCATGATGCCCCGCAGGGCCGGATAGCGCGGTTCGTTGAGCCCCTTGTCGGCGGTGATCACCGCCGGAAGCCCGAACTCGACGACCTCGACACCGCCCTCGATCTCCCGCTCCGCCTTGCCCGTGCGGTCGCTGATCTCCAGGTGCGCCACCGCGGACACGCAGGGGAGGCCGAGCAGCTCCGCCACCATCGGTCCGACGCCGTGGCTGGAGTCGTCGATGGCCATCTTGCCGAACAGCACGAGATCGTAGCCGCCGTCCTTCAGCTCCGCCGCCAGGACCTTCGCCACGGGCAGCGGGTCGAGCCCGACCGCATCGGCCTTGAGCAGCACGCCCGTGTCGGCGCCCATGGCGAGCGCGGTGCGAATCGTCTCCTGCGCCGCATCCGGTCCGATGGAGACCACTACGACCTCGCCGGCGCCAGCTCCCTCCTTCAGCTTGAGCGCCTCTTCGACCGCGTACTCGTCGTAGGGATTGAGAACGAACTTGACCCCGGTCTCGTCGATGGCCTTGCCGTCGGCGGCGACCTTGATCCGGGCCTCCGAGTCGGGAACCCGTTTGATGCACACGGCGATCTTCACGCGAACCTCGTGGATGTCGTCAGGGTGGACAGCGCCGTCAAGCTACTCCGCCGGCGGCGTCGTCGCAACGCTCAAAACCACTTCTTGCGCCAGAAATACGACAGGAGGGCCACGCCTACCACCGCCATCACCCCCCACACGATCCAGTACCCGTAGCGCCAGTGGAGCTCCGGCATGTTATCGAAGTTCATGCCGTACACGCCGACGATGAACGTGAGCGGGATGAAGACCGTCGCGATCACGGTGAGCACCTTCATCACCTGGTTCATGCGATTGCTCACGTTGGACATGTAGACCTCGAGCATGCCCTCCACCATCTCCCGCACCACCTCCACCGCGTCGGCGACGCGCATGGCGTGATCGTACGCATCCCGCACGTAAATGAGCGTGGCCTTCTTGAAGAGCTTGACATCACCGCGCAGGAGCGTCGCCAGCGCGTCACGCAACGGCCAGACCGCCCGCCGCATCTCCACCATGGCGCGCTTCATCGAGCGGATCTCTTGCAGATGATCGGCCCGCGGATCGTCCAGCAACTCACTCTCGAGCTCGTCCACCTCGTCGCCGAACCGCTCCAGCACCGCGAAGTAGTTGTCGACGATCACGTCGATGAGCACATACGCCAGGTAGTCGGCACCGAGCTTGCGGACACGTCCCTTGCCTTCCCGCAGCCGCCGCCGCACCGGCTCGAACACGTCACCGGGATCCTCCTCGAACGTGAGCACGAAATCCGGTCCCACGATCATGCTCACCTGCTCGCTGGTGATCGCGAATTCGTGATCGTCCTGTGCGTCTACGCTCCGCTCGTACAGCATGCGCAGCACCAGGTACGTGCAGCTCTCGAAATCCTCCAGCTTGGGACGCTGATCGGTGTGAGCGACGTCCTCGAGCAAGAGGTGATGCAGTTCGAACACCCGCCCGAGCTGCTCGATGACGTCGGTGCGGTGCACCCCGTCGACGTTGACCCACGTCACCGCCCGCTTGCCGCGATAGGCCGCCACCTCCTCCGCACTGGCAACCTCCTGCTCCTCCACGTGGTCGGCGTCGTAGCTGAAGACGGTCATGTGCACGGGGGCGTCGTGCCGCTCGCCCGCCACGTGGACCATCGTCCCAGGCACCAGCCCAGACTTTCGAGACAATCCGGCAAACAGCTTTTGCATCGGACATGCTCCTCGTGGCCACGGCAGCCCGGCGCCGCGCTACACCTGGTCGTTGAACCCTACCGCCTTGTGGGCACCGTCGCAGAATGGCTTGGTGCGCGAGTGCCCGCAGCGGCACAGCGCGAAGTTCTCCGGGTTCTTGGGGGCAATCGGCTTGCCCTCGTGATCCGTGAGTTCCACCTCCCCGGTCACCAGATAGGGGCCGTCCTTACGCACTTTGATTCTCGCCATCACAAAATCCTTTCGGGTTGCCTCCAATCAACGCTTCCGGAGCACCTTGAGCAACCGCTCCAGCGAATAGGTGTTGACCACGTCTTCCGTGCCGAGCCACGCGCGGCGAGCCTGATCGACGCCGTACTTCATCAGGTCGAGGTCGCCCACGCGGTGGGCGTCGGTGCCGAGTGAGACCCTGAGGCCCAGCTCCCGCGCACGCATGAGGTGGGTGTCCTTCAGATCCAGCCGCTCCGGGTGCGCGTTGTGCTCCACGATCACACCGTGCTCGGCGCAGCCTGCCAGGACCTCCTCGACGTCGAAGTCCATCGGGTCGCGACGGTTGATCAGGCGACCGGTGGGGTGCGCAAGCACGTGTACCGCCGGATGGGCCACCGCGCGCAAGATCCGTTCAGTTTGTCGGGCGGCGGGCAGGTCGAACCGGGAGTGGACCGACACGAGCACGACATCCAGCTGCTGCAGCAGCTCGTCCTCGAGATCGAGGCTCCCGTCGGCCAGGATGTCCACCTCCATCCCCCGGAGGATGCGGATCTCCTGCCTCCGGGCGGCGACCTCCGCGATCTCCTCCCACTGCTCCCGCAGCCTGGCCGCGTCGAGCCCACCGGTCATGGCCAGGGCCTTGCTGTGGTCCGTCACGGCGAAGTACTCGTATCCCCGTTCCAGACAGCCGTCGAGCATTTCCTCGATCGAGTGCTTGCCGTCCGACCATGTGGAGTGCATCTGGAGGTCGCCCCGCAGATCCTCGATCGTTATGAGCTCGGGGAGGTCGCCCCCTTCGGCCGCTTCGATCTCTCCCCGGTCTTCCCGCAGCTCCGGCGCGATCCACGGCAGTCCCACGGCGGCGTACACGTCCGCCTCGTCCTGACCCGCCACGAGCTCGCCCGGGCCCGCGTCGACCGTGTCGCTCCCCTCCGGCACCCGCACGACTCCGTACTCCGAAATGCTGAGGCCCCGCGCGCCCGCCCGCTTGCGGAGCTTCACGTTGTGCTCCTTGGAGCCGGTGAAGTACTGCAGGGCGGCACCGTAGCTCTCCGGGGGAAGCAGGCGGAGATCGACCTGGAGACCCCACGTGAGAACGACCGTGGCCTTGGTGGCGCCCGCCAGCTCCACGTGGCGCACGCCCTGGTAGGAGGTGAATCGCTCCATCACCTGCTCCGCCTCTTGGGCGATCACCAGAAGATCGACGTCGCCTACCGTTTCCCGACGCCGCCGGTAGCTACCCGCCACCTCGATGCGCTGCACCCCGGCGAGCCCCCTGAGGTGCTCGACCAGCGGCTCCACGAGCTTCTCCGCATCGGCGAGCCGATACCGCCCCGTGCGCCTGCGATAGGCGGCAATCGCCGAGAGCATCTTCTGCTGGCTCTTCTCCCCGAAGCCCGCCAGCCGCGCGATGTCACCCTGGCTCGCCGCCCGCTCGAGGTCGTCGATCGTCTCGACGCCCAACTCGTCCCACAGCCTCTTCGCCTTCTTGGCACCCACGCCCGGAAGGCGTGTCAGCTCGATGAGCGTGAGGGGGATCTCCTGGGCCAACTCGTCGAGCAGTGACAGCCGGCCCGCGGTGACGAGCTCGATGATGTGGCTCGCCATGTCCTTGCCGACCGCCGGCAGCTCGGTGAGATTGGCCCCATCGTCCACCATCTTGCGGAGCGGCGTGGTGTGTCCCTCGATGGTGCGGGCCGCGTTCTCGTAGGCGCGGACGCGGAATGGGTTGGCGCCCCGGATCTCCAGCAGTACTGCCACGTCGCGCAGGACGTGCGCGATCTCGATGTTCTCCACCTAGACGTCGACTCCCTTGGACCGCACGAAGTCCACGAACTCGTCTTCGGTGAGGGTCTTCACGCCGAGGCGCTCCGCGTCGGTGAACTTGGAGCCCGGATTCTCACCCACGACGACGAAGGCGGTCTCCTTGCTCACCGACGACGTCACCCGCCCGCCGAGCGACTCGACCAACTGCTTGGCGTCGCGTCGCGCGAGGCGCGCGAGCTCGCCGGTGAAGACGACCTTCAGGCCGGCGAGCTGCGCAGCGGCTTCACCGGTCGGCTCCACGAGCTTCACCTTGCCGTGCAGGAGCGCATCCAGGCCCTCCTGGTTCCTCCGGTCCGCGAAGAACGCCGCAATCTGCTCGGCCATCTTGGGGCCGACACCCGGAACCGCCTCGAGCTCTTCTTTGGAAGCACGGCGCACCGCGTCGAACGAGCGGAAGTGCCGCGCGAGGTCTTTCGCCACCGCCACTCCGACCTCCGGGATCCCCAAGCCGAGGAGGAAGCGGTGCAGCTCAACCTGCGCCGCGCGGGCGATGCCATCCACCAGGTTGCGCGCGGACTTCTCGGCAAATCCCTCGAGCGCCCCGAGCTGCTCTGGGGTCAGGTTGAAGAGATCCGGCAGCTGCCGCACGAGCCCCTCGGCCACGAGGAGCTTGGCCGTCTCCTCGCCCAGGCCCTCGATGTCGAGGGCGTCACGCCGAGCGAAATGCTGGATCCTCCCGGCGAGCTGCGCGGGACACTCGAAGCTGTTGGGGCAGATCGTGAACGGCCCGCGCTCGACCAGCGGCGTGCGGCACGAGGGGCATTTCCCGGGCATGCGGTACTTGGCGGCGCGCGTCCGGCCGGGCTCCTCGACGCGCTCGAGTATCTGCGGAATCACGTCGCCGGCACGCTGTACCCGCACCCGATCGCCTTCGCGGATGTCCTTGCGCGCCACCTCCTCACGGTTGTGGAGGCTCGCCCGGCTCACCGTGACGCCGCCCAGCTCCACGGGCCGGAGCATCGCGATGGGTGTCACCGCCCCAGTGCGCCCCACGCTGGGCACGATGGCCAGCACCCGGGTCAGTTCCTTGCGCGGCGGGAACTTGAACGCATACGCCCAGCGGGGATGGTGCGCGGTGGTCCCCAGTTCGTCACGCACCGCGAGGTCGTCGAGCTTGATCACCACGCCGTCGATCTCGTACGCCAGGTCGTCCCGCTGCTCGTGCAGCTCGGCGTGGTATGCCACGATCTCGTCGACCGAGGACACGCGCCGGGCCAGCTCGTTGACGGGGAAGCCCCACTCCGCGAGGGCCGCGAGCGCCTCCCACTGCGTCGCCACGGCCACCCCTTCGGCAGCCAGAATGTCGTACACGTACAGGTCGAGCGGGCGCTGCGCGGTGATCTGCGGATCGAGCTGCCGCAGCGAGCCCGCCGCTGCGTTGCGCGGATTGGCGAACGGCTCCCGCCCCGCTCCCAGCAGGCGCTCGTTCAGCTGCTCGAACGCCCCCACCCGCATGATCACCTCACCGCGCACCGCGAGCAGTCCCGGTGCGCCACGCCCCCCATCGCGCAGCCGCAGCGGGACCGTCCGAACGGTGCGGATGTTCTCGGTGATCCCCTCCCCCACCTGCCCGTCGCCCCGCGTGGACGCACGGACCAGCACCCCGTCCTGGTACACCAATTCGACCGACGCACCGTCCAGCTTCGGATCGATCACGTAGGCGATGTCGCCGCCGACCGCCTTGCGCAGCCGCTCGTCGAAGCGCTCGAGCTGGGCCCGGTCCTGACCGGAGTCCAGGCTCAGCATGGAGGCGGTGTGCTCGACCGTGGGAAACTTGTCGAGCGGGGCGCCGGCCACGCGCTGCGTCGGGGAGTCGGGTGTCCGCAGCTCCGGGTACTGCTCCTCCAGCCCCTTCAGCTCGCGGAAGAGCGCGTCGTATGCCTCGTCCGAGATCTCCGGCGCGTCCCTGACGTAATACAGGTAGTCGTGGTGCCGGATCTGGGTGTGAAGCTCGCGAATGCGCTTCTCGGCCTGAGTGCGGTTCATGGCTTCCGGGAATGTAGTGCCCGATCGGGCGCGCACGCGAGCAACAGGAGCAGGGTGGCCGCCCCGAGCCCGGCGCTGGCCAGGAACGCCCCGTCGATGCCCCGCAAGGTGAAGGCCGCCCCCGCCGCCACCGGCCCCAGCGTCTGGCCGAGCCGCAGCAACATGCCGTTCACCGACATGAAGGCGGCGCGTGACTCGGGCGGTGGGTAGCCGGCGACCATCGTCAGGATCGACGGGATGTTGATCCCGTTGGCGGCACCGAACACCAGGATGAGCGCAATGAGTCCCCACAGCGACGTAGCGAATGGGATGGCCGCGAATGCCACCACGTACAACACGAACCCGAACTTGACGAGGCGGCCCTCACCGTACGCCCGCGCCAGGCGCCCCAAGTAGAACGATGCCACGGCGGTGGCGATCGACGTCGTCGCCATCACGAGTCCAATCCACAGCGAAGAGAACCCAAAGGCTCCCACCAGGAGGAACGGCAGGTACGAGAGGTAGGCACCGTAGATCAGGATGAAGGTCACGACGCTCGCCGAGAACAGGGCGAGTACCTCGCGGTTGCGGAACATGCGGAGCGTCGAGCGGAGATACTCACCGAGCCCCGCCCGCACGGTGGGCTCCGGACTCTTGAGCACCAGCAGCACGAACAGCCCAACCGGCACCGCCAGGATTGGAAGGAAGAACGGCACGAACCACCCAATCACGGCGAGGGCGCCCCCGATTGCCGGATAGAGCGCCGTTCCCACACTCAACACCGAGGCGTTGTACCCGAACGCCGTGGTGCGGCGCGAGCCCTCGTACAGGTCGCCGATGATGGTGACGTTCATGGAGCCGAGCGCCGCCCCCCCCAATCCCTGCAACAGGCGTAGCCCGACCAGGAGCTCGAAGGTCCGGGCAAAGCCGCAGGCGAACCCCGCGATGCCGAAGAGGAACAGCGACGGCACCAGGATGCGCTTGCGACCATAGCGATCGGCCAGCACGCCAAGGAAGGGGGTGAGAATGGCGCCCGGCAGGGTGAATACGGAGATCAGGAGCCCCACCGACTGCGGCGTCACGGCCAGCTGCTCGGCAATCTGCGGAAAGGCCGGCGTCACGCTCGCCACGCCGAGCATGGCCATGAGCGTCACGCCGAAGACGACGTGAAGGTTGGGGTCCCGCAGGAGTGGAGGCCGCCCGGATGCGCGCATCACCACCCTACCGCCCTCCCGCGTTGCCGCCCTAGGGCCCGGAGAACGCGCTCATCCCCGTGGCTGCCTCGCCGAGGATCAGCGTGTGGATGTCGTGGGTGCCCTCGTAGGTGTAGACGCTCTCGAGGTTGGCCAGGTGCCGCATGGCCTGGTACTCCGCCAGGATGCCGCTCGCCCCCAACAGGCGGCGGGTCTCGCGGGCGCACTCGCAGGCCATGTCCACATTGTTCCGCTTGGCGAGAGAAACCTGTTGCGGCGTGGCCTCACCCCGGTCCTTGAGCCGCCCGAGTTGCACACACAAGAGCTGCGCCTTGGTGATCTCGGTGAGCATGTCGGCGATTCGCTGCTGCTGGATCTGGAACCCGCCGATCGGACGGTCGAACATCACCCGCTCCTTGGCGTAGCTCACCGCTTCCTCGAAGCACGCCATCGCGGCGCCCACACCGCCCCACGCGATCCCATAGCGGGCCTGGGTGAGGCACATCAGGCTGCACTTGAGCCCCTTGCTGTTGGGGAGGATAGCATCCTTCGGAACGCGCACGTCCTCCAGCACCAGCTCGCTCGTGTCGCTCGCCAGCAGCGACAGCTTCCCCTCCTGGTCCTTCGCCGTGAATCCCTTGCTGTCGGTGGGCACGATGAAGCCGTAGATGGAGCGCGAATCGTCGAGGTCCCCGGTCTTCGCCCAGATGATGGCCACGTGGGCCATCGACCCGTTGGTGATCCACATCTTGGCGCCGTTCAATACCCAGGAGTCGCCATCCTCGCGCGCCGTGGTGATCAGCCCGCCGGGGTTCGAGCCGTAATCGGGCTCGGTGAGCCCGAAGCACCCGATGACCTCGCCGGTCGCGAGCTTCGGCAGCCACTCCTTGCGCTGCTCCTCGCTGCCGAAGGTGTAGATCGGATACATCACGAGCGCGCCCTGCACCGATGCGAACGACCGCAGACCCGAGTCGCCGCGCTCCAGCTCCTGCATGATGAGTCCGTACGCCACGTTGTTCAGCTCGGCGCAGCCGTACTCTGCAGGGAGATTGGCGCCGTACATCCCCAGCTCGCCCATTTGCGGAATGAGCTCAGCAGGAAAGCGCCGCTCCAGGTAGTGCTCTCGAATGATCGGCATGACCGCATCGTCCACCCAGCGGCGCACGGTGTCACGCACCGCACGCTCCTCCTCGGTGAATAGCGAATCGACGTTGTAGAAGTCCACTCCCTTGAACGTCATGCTGCCCCCTCTTCCTCCTGGTCTCCGGTCACGTAACGCGATCTCACGTCCAGGTCGCGGCTCGCCACGGGGGCGATCCCGACTTCCCGCGCCTTCCGGCGGAACGCGGCGCCATGATCGGCCTCCTGCCCCGTCTCCGCCTGCCATTGATGAACCATCTCGTGCAGGACGGTGTGTCCCACTTCCTCCCAGCCGTCGTGCGCGATGTGGTGCCGGCTCACCGCAATCTCGATCGGGCGGCCCGAGCGCGCGTCGAGCGTGATCTCACCCAGGCGCGTGCGCATTCGGCTCGACACCCGGAACGCGATGGGCGAGAGCGCACCACCGAAATGCCGCCGGTTGAGCTCCCCGTGCAGCTCCCTGAGCCGGCTCAACACCCGGCGATCGCCCGGCCGCGGCCGGGGAGGGCGGCGCCCCGGGGCGGGCACGAACTCGTCGACCGGGAACGTCCCCAGGAGCCGCTCGGCCTGCCGGTGTGCGGCACGCCCCGCGCCGCACGAGACATAGGTGACGACGGCCTGCAACACGCGATCGGACGCATACGCGTAACCGCGGTGAACACGCAGAGCACCGTGCTTGGTGATGCTCACCAGCACCGTGCGGTTCTCGTGCATCTCGAGGCGCGGTACCGCCGGGAGACCGAGCTCCGCCAGTCGTCGGGCGAGCAACTCCTCGTCGGCGCGCCGCGCCGCGGCCTCAGCCCACGCCCGTCGCGACTTCCGCCTCATGCCGCCGGTGCGGGCGCGGAAAGCTGTGCACGTCGGACCGCTTGAACAACCGCTGATTCGGCTCCCATCGGTATTGCTCCACGTGGATCGACGCGTCCTCGATCGTCACGCGGTGGAAGATCGACGGGCGCCCGCCGCGGCTCCGGGTGGAGAGGGTGCCGGCGCAGGAGACGACCACCT
>Ga0209536_100007657_pt1 | contig 16360 bp, 28 predicted proteins | sample DeeMarSeWOR28_12_FD_187461 | JGI IMG/M metagenome (GOLD analysis project Ga0209536, IMG submission 187461) | Marine sediment microbial communities from White Oak River estuary, North Carolina - WOR-2-8_12 (SPAdes) (version 2) | ecosystem: Environmental > Aquatic > Marine > Intertidal zone >...
CCAGTGAGAGTAGCCAACATGACTACTACAGGCGGTCGTGTTCTACTCCAGTCCATCCTCGGCGAGGACATTCTGACGGACAGCGAGATCGGTGGGCACAAGTTCGAGCTGACAGCAAGGGTCCTCAACCAGAAGCTGGACCAGTTGGCCAAGACTCGGCCCAAGGATTACCCGGAGGCCTCCAATGCCTTGAAGGACATTGGGTGGCACTTTGCTCAGAAATTCGGGCTGTCGTTCAACATCTCGGAGTTCATGGAGGCGGCTGCCGTTCGTGATAACATTCTGGATAGATACGAGGCGCGGGTGAACCGCGCAGCGATGATGCCAGAGAAGCGGCAGCAACAGGAACTGCAGGCAATCATGGCCGAGGCTGACAAGGATCTCAGAGCGGCTGCAGCGCAGCTGGCACAGCTCGGAAATCGCCCTGCTTTGATGACCAGCAGTGGAGGAAAGCCAAGGTGGACACAATTCAAGCAGTTCATGCTCTCCCCGGTTCTGTCGACCGACAGCGACGGGAAGCTGGCACCTCACCTGATCCGCACCAGTTATGCAGACGGCATGAGTCAAGGTGCTCATACCGTCGCGGCTTTTCCAGCCCGAGGAAGCATGGTCGAAAAGAGTATCTCGGTGGCGGGACCAGGCTACTTGTCGAAACAGACGATTGCTCCCATGATGGACATGAAGATCCGAGAGCCAGACTGTAGAGTCAACGACGGAGAGACCATGTTGGCCACCAACTCCGAGGTATTGAACCGCTATCTGGCTTCCGAGATACAGGCAGGTGGCAGGACGTTCAAGGTAGGCACACTCGTTACACCAGAAATCATGTCGTTTCTGGGGAACAAGCAGATCAAGGTCAGATCCCCGCTGCACTGCAAGACACCAAAAGGTGTGTGCCAAAAGTGCTATGGGGATTGGCCAGATGGCCCTCCCGAGACAGGTACCAACATCGGTGTCATATCTGCACAGTCTTTAGGGGAGCGGGGGACGCAACTGGCTTTGCGCTCTTTTCACACCGGAGGAGTGGGACGTGCTGGCGTTACCAGCAGCTTCGATCGAGTGGAGCAACTGTTGCGCATGCCAAAGAACCTCCCAAACAAGGCGGTTCTATCCAAAGTGGACGGCAAGGTGGAGAGCATTCGGGAGGACGTGGAGACGGGCGCTAGAATCATGACCATCTCAGGGAAGGAGCATTTCATACCTCCTCGCAGGAAGATCCGGTTCAACAGAGGCTCGACAGTCGTGGCAGGGCAAGCTCTGACCGACGGTCCAAAACACCCTCAGGATCTGCTGGAGATCTCTGGAATGCCGGCAGTGCGCGACTACCTGACCAACGAGCTGTATGACATTTACAGAGACGAGGGGATCAAACGCCGTGTCGTCGAGACGGTGGTCAGAGGAATTACGGACCTTGGCATCGTAAGGAACCCGGGATCCCACAAGGACCTGGTCAGGGGAGACAAGATTTCACTGCGAGTCATTGAGGACTGGAACAAAGGTCGTCCGAAACATGAGCAGGTTGAGGTGGAGCCTCGTCTTGTCGGTGTTGGTCGACTTGGACTGGACACCACCACCGATTGGATGGCACGTCTGGGATTCGAGCACCTGCGCGAAACTATAGTAGACGCGGCCAGGAGGGGTTGGAAGGCAGATCTCTCCGGAGACCACCCAATTCCTCGCCTGGCTTACGGAGCCGATCCAACGAGGACCCAGCTATGACCCTGGTCGAGGCGCACATCACAGACATCGACATCACTGCCCGGACCTGCAAGGTCGTTCTGGACAGCGATCGTGGCAGTATCGATGACGTGCCGTTTGCGACGCCCTACGCAAACACCCGCGGTGGGTTCATGGGTGGAGTCCCCGAACCAGGTACAAAATGTCTGGTTCAGAAGACCGTCGATGGGAACTACTTTGTCAGTGGCTTCATCGGTATTCCAGACAAAGGGACTTACGGAAAAAACAACCCAAAAGCCACCCTGGGAGACATGTCGATCTCGACCGGCGCAGGAAATGAGATCAACGTCAGACGAAGCGGGCTCATCGAGCTGGCGTCCAACAGCCTGACGAAGAGGCTCTATGTCCCTACAGGAAACATGATACAGGATTACTTTCGCAGATATCACGGACGGTGCCCTGGAGGTGAGATCTCCTTGGAGGCGCTCGGAGCCACGTTCATTCATGGGGCAGGTGCCGCCAGGTTTGGAATTCAGTGCCGGGGATCCGCTGCGAACACGTCGATGTCCGTAGCCTTCAGGTTGGGAGCAGTAACAAAACCCAGCCAGACCATGGATTTCCGCTTGGGGGCGAAGGTACCTACCTTCACTCCCGGCCCGGTAGAGGCTGAGCTCAAGGTAGGGCTCACGGGGGCCAACGGATCGGCCGCCTATATCTACCAGGTCCTCGGGACTGGAGATGTAGCGGAGAGCACAACGAAGAACCATCTGAAACAGGTGGACGGAACATACGCCTCCGTGTGCGGAGCCGTCTTCCACCGTATCAATGGGCAAACAACAGTCGAAACAGCCGGTCCTGTGCAAGTTACCTGCGACAAATCCATGTTCATCGAGGCCCTGGACTTCATCAAGGTGAAGGCGCCAAACATTACACTGGACGGCGTGTGCCATCTGGGAAGCGAAGATGCCTCTCAGGGTGCCATACGAGGAACGAACTTCCTGATCTCCTACTTTTCACACACCCACGGGGGGCAGGTTCCTGCTCCGGAACCCCCAATAAGCCTCACAGACATCCTCAGCACAAAAGTTTTTGTCAAATAGGCTAAAAAAGGGCAGTACCCTTCCATTATTCTTATACAGTATTTCTTGCAGCTATTTCAGGGCATGAGGACGGCAGACTTGCCACCAGTCGTAGGGGCGACAATCTGTGCCATGGTCATCATGTATTGCTTGATGGCAGTCGACGTGCCTTCGGCATAGGCTCGCAGCTGGTCCTGGTCCAACGTCGCAGGAATAGTCTTGCGGGTCAGCACGGGTGTCTCCCCCTCCGTGATGTCTACCGAGCCCTCGGCCGTCTTCATCTTTCCAAGCGAGGCGTAAGCTACGTTGACGTGCGTCTTGATCAAAGCAGCAAGAAGGTCCATAACGTTCTCCTGGCTAAAAAGAGGAGCAGTGCTCCTCTATCTCCTACATGGTTTGAACGACATTCTGTGCCACTCGGACGGGCCGTGCTCTTCAAGTGCCTTTAGATGGGTCTTCGTCCCATACCCAAAGTGCACATCGAAGCCGTACCTGTCGTCATAGCTCAGATGGATCTCTGTCATCAGGGCATCCCGTGTCACCTTCGCGATCAGTGAAGCCGCAGCCACCGACCAGCTTCTGTTGTCGGCCTTCTTCTTGGCCACAACATGGTGATTTGTCCCCCCAAAGACGTCGACTCCATCGACGATGATCAGAGGGAAATCAAATTTGGCAGCTACAGGAACTGCTGCCTCCTTCATCCCCACCAGTGTAGCAGACCTGATGCCAACATTGTCAATTACCCAGTTCGGAATTGACACAATGTTCCACACCAGGGCTGCTCCGTACACCTTGGAGGCAACAGCTGCCCGTATGGACTTGGGAACCTTCTTCGAGTCGCGGAACTCGCGGCAGACATTGTCGATCCCGGACAGGGCCTCAGAGATGAGGTCCCCGTCCAGGACGACAGCGGCCACGGTCACCGGGCCAGCCAAAGCCCCACGTCCCACCTCGTCGACACCCACGATAGCTCGCTCGCGGTATGTCAACTCGAGTTCGCCGCTCACAGGAGCCCCCTCTTCCAACACATTTGTGTCAGTTTTGGGAACTTGCTGACCAATACCCTGGCTCCCCTCCTGGTGAGAGAATACATGGCCACAGTCCCACAGGAACCCCTCCCCTCGGTCGCTACTACCTCCACCTGGACAAGGCCTTTTCTCTCCAGATAGGCGGCGGTCCCTGCAGGGAAACCTCTGTCCCCTATCGCAAGTGGACCGTGTCTAGCAAGAAGACGCAGCCATTTCTCCTGTGGGTCAGTCAGCTTCATCCTCGTGCTCCACCCTCCTCGCCAACTCCGCCGCCCTTGGGATGGCCTCAGACAAAATTTGCAATGTCGAAAAAGCAATGTTGGTGTCTGCCGACCTCAGCTTGCGCCTGGTCGTGTCAGACAGGGACGTCATTGCGATAGATTCGCTGAGAGACACCTTGTGTATCGCCAGAGCCCTCTCGAGCACAGGAGCATAGAGCTGCGGAGGGTATGAGAAGAGGGTGACAGTGTCCAGCAAACTTGCAATGGTTCCCGACGATATCTCGTCGTTCACCTCTTGCAATGCTTGCTCAATGCGCCTCTCGTCGAGCTTGTCTTCTCCGGATAGCCCCCTCTCGACAGCGCCGATCGACAGCCCGGTCAGCGAGGAGAGGTTACTGGGTGTCAGCCCTAGCTGCTCTGCCCTCATACTGGCCACGGTCTGCTTCCCCTTCACATCCGGTGGAGGACCGCCCAACAGCGCAGCAATCAGCGTGTCCCTGAACTCGTTGGTGGACATATCCTTGTAAGCCAGCAAAGATTTCAAGGACAGCCGACATGCGTTGACCGGCGCGCTCTCCACGTTCTTCAAAACAGAGAGCACCAAGTCGATGGCACTCTCCAGAACTTGTTCTCTTGTCATTTTTCTCCAGTTCTCTCCCCACATTTTTGACAAACTAGGGCCCAAAGAAGATGTAGCGGGGCGTCATATAGATGTGTACCTTCACCCCCTTCGGGTTGGTTAGCGCCTCAAAGAGGCTCTCGGACACGCGCCGGGCAAACGCATCCTCATCCTCAGCAAAACCGATCCGCCCAAAGAACTCTCGGGGATCAGACGGGCCAAGCCCCCGGTCAAGGAAGAGCCTCTCCACTTCGAAGAGCCTCTCCACTTCAAGGAGCCTACGAACCTTCTGAAAATCAGGACCCCTCAACCCGAAGACTACTATCTTCACATCGTAGTGGAGAACCTTCCTCACGAGGACTCCACGTCTTCGAGGCGGGCCCTGAGGTCGTCCATGTCCTGCTGGAGCTGGTCGATTTCTTCCTCCACCTCAGCAATTCTGCCCTCCACTTCCTCGACAGCTTCATCGGTCCGACCAAGATCAGCAGAGAGCTCCTCCACCTTCGTCCCGAGAAGACGCGTCTCTTCTCTTGGGGAGCGAGGGAATTGAGTTTCCGACGTGAAGACAATTCCACCGACCTGGAAGAGCCGGTTCGTTGTCACCCAGCCTTTGCCGATGTCGACCTCGCGAACGACGCCAGGACCTGTGCACCCAGTCAACCACTCGTTGATCTGGTTGAGGTTTCTGAAGCGCAACCCCTCAGATCCCCACAGCTGCACGGTGTTCACTTCGTTATCTGCAAGGATGGAAACGGTTGCGCCCGCCCAGGGGCTGCCATTCCGCGTTTCCTGCAACTGTATTTTCATCCATTCCTCCTACATTTCAATCGTCCAGCCAATCTCGGTCCATGAAATCGGAGCGTCCCGAGTGACAATGGCTACGAGGGGCTCCTCTGGCCCTTTGAAGATGCCGAGCTCCAGGAGCTCACTATCGGCAAGCTCTTGGATATGCTGGCTCGTGCGCTCCTCCTCGATTCGGTTCCACTCCTCAAGCGTCATGAAACTCTGGCTCCCCGGTTGGCTTCCACCAGTCTGGAAGCACAGTTTCGATCCTGAGGACGCGGCCAATCAAGTCGGTCATGGCGACAGCGTCACCCTCGTTCTTTTGACGCATCTTCTCCATGACACGAGACGGCCACAGCCGCTCTCCGTGCATGACCAGCATCGCCCCCGTCAGGCCACCTCCGCAGCTACTGACCCAGGCCGGGCCACCGACGACTATTGTGCCGTCGTTGCGGGGGTACTTCGTGTAGAACACGAACAGCTCGTACCGGGTCGCGTTGCCCGGCTCCCACACAACATATATCATGGAATCCTTCCCAGGCTCTCAGCCTTGATAACAATGCGCTCGAAGACGGAGGCCTCCGGGTCCTCCCGATAGCGCTCGACTCCGTCGCCTCCTGCGAAGAGACGAGCACCCTCCTCGGACCAGACCAGTACGTCGAGTACCGATTGTCCACAGTGGAGCCCCCGGAGTACTGCAAAAGAAGCTGCCTCTACGAAGGTCTCGAAGTGCACGTCGTCGACGAAGAACTCAACATCTCTTCTTGCTTCGGACATTATCCCCTCCAAATTGTTGTGATTGTCAAGCGAGGCGACGCCGTAGTTCTCGAATGACCTCGGGACCAAGGGAACCAACCTTGGGCAGCCCTTTGACAGGATACATATTGCGAGTGCCCGGACCCAGGCTGGCGAGAGTTTTAGACCGAAGATCATAACGTAGAGGGCCTTGAGATGTTGGAAACGCCCTTCCGAATAGTGGAGTCTTTTTCTTCAACTTGGGAAGCTCTACCTTCTTGTAGTGCTCCAGCTCCTGGGCGGTTCTGCGAATCCTCTTCTTTGCCTCCTCAACCTTCTTGTGCTGCTCCCCGATTGCTTTGCGTATCTCGTCCGGGGTCGGCTTCTTCACTGGTATCGGTGGAGGCCCTGTGGGCGTCTTAGACATCGCCATCCTAGAGATAGGGGCTTTGGTCACTGGCCCGGTGACGAGATGGGACATCCGTCCCGTGCCTCTCAGCGCCTTGGACAGACTACTGAAGATGGCCTCCTTCAGAATCTCAAGTTCGTCATCGGCAAGCTTTAACATGGTCTCCTCCACGCCACCGATTCTACCACCACTTTCTCAGTTTGGCTACGACTGGTCCTCAGGCTCTGTCTGCTCCCTGGCCCGCCTCTCTTGGATCTCGTCCATCACGTCGGACAGGGGCCTCACTCGTGTCTTCTCCAGTGCTGCGATCCGCCGTTCATGCTCCTCGAAGATCCGATCGAACTTCTCAATCACCTCCGGGACCTTCTTCCGGAGCTCGATCAGCTCCTCGAGCCAATCGGCGAGTTTGGCGTAGGAGTCGGACCCCAGACCGCCAGGGTTGCCGAGGGCGCCGATCTCCATCACCTTGTAGCGACAGTAACAGATCATGTCCTCGATCTCCCACAGCTCTTCGTCCCTCTCGAAGCATTTTGGGCTCATGTATGCACACTCCATCCGAGGTGCGGGGTCAGATTCACCGAGAAGGTGGGTGCTCCCCCATCTCCGCCTCGGTCATGGGGACCATGAAAGATGAGGCCGCCATTGAACCAGCGCTCCCAGACTGGTCCAGCCCCGTTGTCTTCCAGGGTCTCCATCACAAAATAGAAGGAGTAGGGAGCGAAGTCCTTCCAGAGCTTACAGCGGGTCTTACGGTCGCTGTAAGAACTCAAAAACTCCAGCTGCTCCCAGAGCTGCTTCTCGAAGGAGAAGATCTCGGGCGTCTCCCAGCACTTCCTCTCTGGGTTGAACTTGGCCTTCGCGAGGAGGTGCTCTGGTACCTCCCCTCGCTCCTCGACAATCTTGGCGATCTCCTTGTCGAGGTCCTTCGCGAACTGGAGGACTTCTTTGTAGTAGTCCTCACACGCGCTAATGTCTATTGACATGGTTCTCCATCTCATCGATCTGTTCGCTGAGACCCTTCATGCTCTCCGAGAAAGCCGTTGTTGCCTTCTTCGCTTCCGCAATGATCTCCTCAGCCAACACGTCGTAGTTTCGTTCAAAAGGGACCTCAACCCTGACGATGTCTTCAAAATACACTGTTACCTCGTCGCAGTCCCAGTCCATATTCCAACACGTCTCCAGGCAACAGACTTCGAAGATCGTGTCTCTCCACTCAGCATCCAGCGAATCGAACTCCTCGTCGGAGAGACCTTCCTCCTCGTCGGCGCAGTCCCAGTTGACTGGGGCCGAAAACGACTTGTGGCCACCAACTGTGATCAGGAGCTCTGCTCCCTCATATCCGCTGAAGCTGCGAATCCCCGTACACCCCTCGGGCTCCAGGTCGGCATCCTTCCACCCGAAAGAGCCGAGGGGCCAGCAGTCTAGCTCACGCCCCATATTGCGTTCGAGGAGAGCCCCACGGAGTTGTGTCAGTATCGAGTAGGTGTACGACTCGAGGAATTCCAACGGATACTCCGCGGAGCACTTCTGACAACGTACCATCGACTCCAGAGGATCGAGATTCTCCGCCAGGATGGTGACCTCCCCGATGGACTCAAGAGTGTGAGGGCCAGCCATGACAGTCCCGGATGCCTTCACCAAACGAGGCTTCCCCCCACAGGTTGGACATGTACCGATGACCTCCACTATTACCTCCCCGTTATTCCGAAGAGGTTGAGGACGTTCTTCCTGGCCCCGAAGTTCAGGCACCGCAGAACCTCGGCCACGACCTGCCAGCAGGCTCCACTACTGTGCGTACTGGGAAACGCACTCACCCTCAGGTTTGCGTCTAGTAGATCGGCAGCCTTTTCCAACCTGCTTGCATACGCCGGGTCGTCTCCATACTTCTTCTGCAGGAGAAAGGCGATGGCCATGCAAACGGAGGATCGGAGGGACGCGGTGGTGTCCTTCTTCGTCCTGGTCCCACCGACGCCCTTCACGCGAAGGAACGCGGGCCTCCACCATCCGAGGGCCTTGGCCATGATCAGACCATCTTTTGAAGAGGCCGAAAGCCAACAGAACACGATGTCAGTCCTTCCCCACCGCAGTCCACGTATGTCCCCCTTCTTCTCCCAGATCTTTGCGTTCGAGATCCCTTGGGCAATGTTGGCCCACGTGATCTTCTCGACAAAAGGAAGGAATGACGGCTCCCAATCGTACCCTTGAGCTTTGAAGGGGGTAATCAGCTTCGTGAACTCCTGATAGTTCGCGATCTCGTCGCACGGCCGGTATTGAATCCGGTCGTTCAACTCGTTGACCATCCTGGCAACGTGCTGGTCGTCCTCAATCTCCGTCGCTTCGTCGATGTAGAGGATCGGAAACGTGCAGGGCTGTTTCCACCAGTCTACCAAGAGCTTCATCCTGTGTTGGCCGTCCAGGATACGATAGACCCCATCTTGGCACACCAACAAGGTAATCACCCCATGGCTCGTGACAGAATTCCATGATCTCTTCAGTCTCTGGACCACGGAATCTGTTTTCAGGTTTCTGAGCTCACGGTTTTGAGCTCCACGGTACCCATCCAGAAACTGGATCTTTGTTCCAATATCTTCCGGATGTATCTCCATTAGTCCGGTCTTTTCCAACATGTTTCTCCTAACTGGTGGACCAGATGAGGTGGACACCGAATGGCGGACACAGTCTACTGAGGTCCGGGTCCAGAGCATCGACCTTACTTCGGGCCTCCTCTGCCTGATCGGCTGAGTATGCCAGCTTCGGAGGAAGGTTCTCCAGAACCTGTCCCTCCCAGAGTCTGTAAAGCTCCACTCCACAGTACCCGATGGGGTGCATCGCGTGCCCGGAGTACAGCGTTGTGAAACCGCACTCGCCATCATCGTCCTCAAACCACTTTTCATCATAGTCGGGGTGACTGATCTTCTCCCCGACTTCGTCCGTCAGAGGAACGCCGAGAATGATGTGTACGATCGCTGCCGTCATGATGCCTCCGGGCGCTCATAGGCGATCAAGTACAGGTAGCCGTACGATGCACGGGGATCCCCCTTTATGATGATCCCATCCTTGTCGTACAGAGTGACGACTCCCTCGCCGCTCGTGGACATCTCGTACGAGGCAAACCTCTCCTCGGCGCTCTTCAGGGCCGCCTTCAGGGGCCCATCGTTGATCAGCTCCGAGAAGCGCCGGCGCTCGTCCTCCTCTCCACGCCAGCTCTGCCGATCCCATACCAGACCGACGCTGACCTTCCCGTTCCAGCGCTCGACGATGGCACGTGCTCCCCACGCTGTCGGTACGTTTTCGGGGCAGGCGCCCCACAATCCGAACATCATACTTTACTCCTCAAACTCCTCCCGGAGCTGGTAGTAGGCGTCTATTCCACCAACGGCGCGAACGACCTCTCTGTAGATACAGTCCAGTCGGTCCGACACCGTTTCCAGTGACTCCATCACCTCGGTAGACAACACGCTCTCCAACTGCGGGTAGTGATACTCGAGAGCGTCTTGGGCCTCACCTACCTGCCGTCCGGCGCTCACCAAAGCCTTCAGAAGGTCCGTCATCAGTCCACGTCTCCTTCCGCGGACCAGGACTCCACAGCCCGGTTCCTCCAGACCTCGTGCCAAACCTTACCAAGGCTGACACGAGGGTGCTGCCCGGTTGACGGCCCAACAGGGTACCGGGCATTTCCCGGAACCCTGTGAGTCACAGCACCGCGAACAAACAGGCTTCCGTTCTTACGACGGGCCTGCCCAACAACGTGCCAGTTCCCGTCGTTCTTGATCTTCAACATCGCTGCCAGGTCGACCTGTTTCTCCGATGGGCACGGAAGCTCTCTGGTCTGCACATCCGGCCTGGGGCGAAAGAACCATTCGCCCTGACGGACGACCTCGGCCTGCTCCTCCGGGTCCAACTCCAACAGCTGCGGGGGTTGCAGCACCTTGAAGGCGTCGTCCACCGACTCGACCTTCGAATGATACGGCAGCATGCTGACGAAGTAGCTGCCTTCGTCCATGGAGGCCAAGTACTTGCGCCGCCGGAACTTGATCACCAGAGCGCCAGGCCGGTGGGCCAGAATCGATGTAACGTAGCGAGGCTCCGCATCGGCACGTCTGACCGTGACCGTGAAGCCAAGCCTACCCTCGGTCAGTCTATCGATGGCGGGCCCAGCGTCCAGGATGTATTCGTCACATTGGTCCTCGTCTAGTGGAACCCCGATAACGCTGAAAAACCTGCTGTGGCGCTCATCCTTCCGGAAGTCCAGCACCCTGGCCTCCGGGTTCCCTTTGGGGTAGGCCAGGTACGCAGATAGGAACGGGAGCGCCGAGAAGGCAGTGGTGATCACATCGTCACCGCCCCAGCACTCCCGCTGGTGCCTGGCCGTCGTCGGGGTGGACTTGTCCCCATTCAAGATGAACAGGGGGTCTCCGTCCGGACCCTTTGTCCGGATCATCAACGGAAAGTGATGTCCATAACTGTACATCACCTCCCCATCGATGAACAATGTGTCTCTGGCGTTGCGGCCCTTGGTGGCCCCGTTGTAGAAACGGTCGACCACCTCACCATTTGTCAAACTCATCCCTCCTCCACTATTTTGACCATCTCAGGGGGCATGATCATCGTCACCCCGTTCTCGAAGGTGAGAATCCATCGCCCACCGTGTTGCGTGGCCGAGATGGTTGTCGATACCTCTGGCTCTTTCACCAAAAACTTCCTTGCTCTGTCGTATTGAGCACAGCGGGCTTTGGCGGATTCCGTTGTTGGACCTCGGGCTACGCAGCGCAGCTTCCTCCGATCACCGAAGGCTTCAACCCATCTCACCTCCTCGAAGTGGCGAGCGGCGGCTGCGTAGTCCGATTCCCAGAAGTCGATCTCGTCAACCTTCTGGACATGGTACCAACCCTCCTCCATGTCGAAATCGGGTTGGAAGATATCCCACGTCAGCCGTGGCTCTCCACACACCGAACAGGTCTCTTCGGTCATACTGCCTCCGTCTCGATTATCTCGAACTCCGGCGCTGCATCACAGGCCTCCTCCCAGGCCTCCTTCGATGCCGGTCCGAGGTAGCCGCCACAGTCCTCCGTCAGGTAGTCGTAGACCGCCTCAAGAGAACTGCAGACTGTTGCCTGATGAGAGGGGCTTTCCCCCTGCCAGCAGGTCCAGTGGTAGATCTTGACCACGAACCTCCCGCTGACAGTGAGGTAGATCTTGACCTCGACTCCGCGGTTCCAATCTTTCTCGTACCCGGAGGTCCCTCCAGTTCCGTGCTCACCCGAACCGATCTTCCAGCCTTTGAACGAGAGGTCTCTGTCTCCGTCTCGCCGGATCCGGTAATTCTTCGGCTCGTCATCGTCATCGATCTGAAGACGGGCCGGAATTTGCTTCTTGACCATAACGTCTACAAACATTTGCACTCCAGTGTAGTTGGTGGGGGCTGTTGTGGCCGCCCCCTGTCGCCTTCTACTCCTACTCGTCCTCGTCGTCCTCGTCTTTGCCGAACACCCGCTTGATCTCCTCCACGATCGCTTCGATGTTCTTGGTCGTACGGATTTTCTGCCCGTCACTGGTTCGGATACCGTACAGAGCAGAGTACGACTTCATCCCAGACTTGAGCTGGTTCTGATACCGGACTCCGTACTTCTTCAACTCTCGCAGGAAGGGAGGCGCAAACAAAACGCTCGGAAAGCTGGCAACACCAGTCTGGCAGATGTCTGCTGCGTCTCCAGCAGCGTAGATTTCCCCCCAGACCAAGAGGACGTCGACGACGTGCTTGCGCCTGTCCGGTGGCAACATCTCCAACACCGCCTTGGAGAAGGCAGGGGCACCTACGAGCGCGGGCTCGATGTGCTTGACACCGAACGTGGAGAGGTCGAGATCGTTGAGGATCTCCGCAGCCAGGGAGAGATTCAGATCACCCTTTCCAACCCCCAACATGTCAAATTTCTCCAGGAGAGACGTGTCAAGGTGGTCGATCGCCTTGTCCAAAGGTGTCCAGTTCTCAATGACCTGCCCTGCTACCTTCTCCGCCTCCTCCCTTGCTGCCCTCTCTACCCTCTTCAGCCCGGGGCTGGGGCTCTCTGCCTTCTTTGTCCCGGAAAAGGAGGCCTCCACCTTCTTGAACTTTTCCTCGAGGGCCCGCTGTTTCTTGGACAGGTTGGTCACCGCGGTCTTTGCCGAATCAAGCTGGGTGATGTGCTCCTCGTGCACCTCGTTGTTCCACTCGACCGACTTCTTCGTCTCCTCGATCGTCTCCGCTGCGGCCTCGACCTCCTTCTTCAGTTTGTTGAGGGACTCGTCAATGGCGCTGATCTGCTTCGAGAGCTGCTCGATCGCTGCGGCTTGCGCTTTGGTAGCCGCTGCAGCCTCGGACTCGATCAGTTTCCTGATCTCCTCTCTCGTGAAGCAGGCCTCCTTCAGGTGCTTGACCTCATCCTGCATACCTTTGAAGGCCTTCCGGCCCCACTCCTGTGTATGCTGCCGCACGAACTTCTGCATCTCGTCGATCTCACCGATGCTCAGCTCACGTGGCGGAGTCTCGTACTTCTCCTTCATCTTGGAGAGAGACTCATCGAGATCACCCTCGGTCGCTCCGAACGTCACCCATTCCGAGGCGATGTCCAGGAACTCGTGCAGCGGACGCAGTGCCTTCACGGGCACCGTTTCGCCGTTGCCGAACACAGTCGAGGACAGAAGCCGCCGCGCAGCGAACAGCTTGGAGGCGAGCTCGGTCCTCGTGATTTTCTCCTGACTCATTTGTTTTTCTCCCACTTAACTGGGACTGTCATGGCCGTCCCCTGCCACCGTCTACGTGACCTTCTGGATCTCGAGCAGAATCTCCTCGACAACTTTCAGGCTGACGCTGAAAGTCGGTGTCTTTCTCGTCGGCTTCGTATTGGAGAACGTCCTACGAGTCAGCTTACCCAAGGCGGTCGTAGCCTTGTCGTGCTGCGCCAGCTCCCGAAGGAGCGCAGGCAAGAAGAGAAAGTTAGGCACGTACGCCTCAAAGATGCCGTCCTCTACGGCAGCTTTCAAATCTCCCGACTCGTAGAACTCCTTCCACCGCAGCAGAACCTTTACCAGCTCTTGCAACCCCTGCTCGTCAAAGTGAAGTTGAAGCGAGGCAGCAACATCTCTCCTGGTGCCACGAAGCGAGGCCGTTTTTATATTCGAGGTCTTGGTCAGCTCCTTCAGGCTGCATGAGGAGAACTCGATACTCGAGAGCAGACTACCAACCGAATCAGCCAGCATACTCATGCTACAAGAAGGCGCCCTTTCCTCGAGACGCTGAAACTTCTTCAGCAGCTCTCCGGAGATAAAGTCCTCTGGCGGTGGAAGGACAACGTGTTTCGTCTTCCTGGGCTTCTTGGGCCTCTTCTGAGCCTTTCCATCGTCGTTGATCCTCTCGATCAGGGAATCAATAGTCCCCCTTGTTTCATCACGGTGGTCCTGAAGCTTCTGCTCGAGGTCCTCTCCTGCCTCCTTGAATTTTTTCTGGGCGTCAGTAAACCTCAGCCCGGCCATCCTCTGCTGTGCCTCAATCCGGTTCAGCTGCTCTTGGTACTTCTTAAGGGGTTGAAGCTCCTTGATCCTCCCCTCTCCCCACCGCACCACAGCCTCACGGATCTCTTTGGCCTCTGTCTCTGAGAGCTCGGTCGGCGACAACTGGTTAAACTGTTCCTCCAAAGCGTCGATCTTCTTCGAGAATTTTGGACCTACCTCTCCGCGGACGAGAACCTCCGTCATGTCGCGAAGGATTTCGTGGAGAGGTTCGAGCACCCTAGTGTGCACCGTCCGCTCGGTCCCAGTAATCAGAGCGAACAGCATTCCCTGGAGTCTGAACAGCCCCAGCGCAAATGAGCTCCTCAGTCGCTCGTCCATTTTCTCCTCTTGCTCTTCATCCAGCTCTGAAACAGGTCCCCGTGGAACCTCTTCCCAAACTGTCTCAAAGATAGGGGTTTATTCGCATCGTCTCTCAGGTAGCGACGATGCAGGGTCTTGAGGCGCTTTGCTGGTTTACAAACCTTGTCCATCACACCTCCTGCCAGATGAGCCGGTACGACTCCTCCAATACCTCGGACCAATCGGCATCACGATAGGCCAACTCGGCCTCGGCTTGAAGCTCTTGCTCCAACTCCTCATGGTCCAGAAAGATGTCCCACATCCTCTTCTTGGACATGGAAGGATTCTTCGGATCACAAAGGAACCGTTTGCGGGGTCTCGGCCTCCGTGGTCCTTGTCTGTATTTTCGTTTCATAGGTGATAACCTCTCGCAGCGAGGAGATCGGCCGGCGTCAGTCCAACTTCTGCCAGGCGAGCTCTCGACCAGTCCGCGGCAAGCCGTGGGTCGACCTTCCACTGGCGTGCCTTTGCCTCCTCGAACGCCTCGTTCGAGATGGGGAGCAGCGTGGACACAAACTCGTGCCCCAGCTCCCCCGGTGGATACACTTCAGACCAGGCTCGCACCAGGCGAAGCCACGGAGACTGGGCCATCATCTCCCGGTCCTCCTCGTACTCGCTCTCGATGATCTCGCCGAAGATCAGGAACCCGTCTCCAATATGTTGGATGGAGACGTAGTGATCTCCGGGCTTGAGGAGCTCGAAGAGGGCAGGCGGAAGCCTCCGATAGAGCGCCTCGCCTTCCAGCTGTATGCCCAACATATCGTTGAGCATGTCATCAAGGGCGTTCTCGCCCTGGTACACCTTTATTGTCATCACTCCTCCCTCGGGCCAACATGGTAGACCGACACAAGGACCAGACCATCACGATCCTTCTCGAGCTTCTCCTGTAGCCAGAGCTCCACCACGGAGTTCGGGACGTCGAAGCCATCGAACCGATCCGGAACCTGGTGGACCTCCGTCGTCCAGGTGCCTCCCTCCCAGGCGAGCAGAAACTCTACTGGAAAGCTCATGACTTCACCGATTCAGTGAACTTCTCCAAGAAACTGGGAAAGACGAACCGGTTGAGGGCGTCCGAGTTGGCGATGAGGTCCGGGCTCATATTATCCCTTTCCTCGACCATCTTCGGCTCAAACTCCTCAAGGAAGTTGGCGCAGTAATTCCACTCCCCGATCCAGGAGCTGACTGCGTCAACGTTTTCGTCCGTGGCCCAGTCGTGCTCTTCCTCCTCGAGCTCGTCGACCTGATTAGCAAGGCCCTTGACCTTGGCCCGGATGGCCTTTGCCAGCGCACGAAGTCGCTTCTTGAACTCCTCCGTAACGTGCCAGTAGTCATCACGGAGGCTCTGGATCTCCTGGTCCACGTCCTCGATCCCCTCGTCACAGTCGGCGCAGGCCGCATCGAGCTCCTTGCGCCACTTGTCGGTGGGGAACATGAGGTCCTCGGCCTTCGGGGGTTCCAGGGGCTTCTCCGCCATCACCTTGGCGAAGAGGTAGGCCTCCACGAACTTCGCCTCAGCTGTGCCGTCCGTGAAGCCCAGCCCCGTCGAGAGCTGCTGGATCTTCACAGCGTACAGCACCGAGATGGGGTGCTGGTTGACGTCGTCCGTGGAGAAGGGCTCTCCCCTCCCCTCGAAGTCCTTGCGGACCTCACCCATGACTTCGTTATAGGTTTTCAGGACGCCGGTCAGGTTGCAGGCGCCCTGCGCCGTTATGGCGTCCCGATAATGTTTGCGTCTTAGCATTCTGCTCCTCTCATACGTATCCGTCACTTTCCCTCAAAGGCCAGCTCGGTGGCACAGGTACACCTCGACCCACTCCTCGTCGGTGAGATCTAATTCGATTTTGGGCATTGGACCTCCGTCCTGGGATCAAGCAGCTCGTACTCGTCGAGCACATCGAGGATCTCGGTGTCGAGAATGTCCT
>Ga0209536_100007658_pt1 | contig 16359 bp, 14 predicted proteins | sample DeeMarSeWOR28_12_FD_187461 | JGI IMG/M metagenome (GOLD analysis project Ga0209536, IMG submission 187461) | Marine sediment microbial communities from White Oak River estuary, North Carolina - WOR-2-8_12 (SPAdes) (version 2) | ecosystem: Environmental > Aquatic > Marine > Intertidal zone >...
CCAGCCGGTGGAATGGGAACAAGCTCTTGAAACCGTGGCGGAACAGTTCAAGACTGCGGGTCCCGATATGCTGACCATTGCCAGCGGGCGTATTGCCAACGAGGATTTATTCAACCTGCGATTACTCAGCGAACACCTGGGCGCAAGCACCGCATTGTATGCTGATCTGGCCGGTGGTGACCTGGTCGCCCAGGTTGGTGTTGGCCAGGGGACCAATTTTGCTGATTTGGGTGAAGGCAGCACGATCATGGTCGTGGCGAGCGACCTAAAAGAAGAAGCACCGATATTTTGGCTGAGGATCAAACAGGCTGCAGAGCGGGGTGCAAAATTGATTGTCGCCAACCCGCGCTATACAAAGATCGAACGGTATGCCACACACGTGATTCGCTACCCCTATGGTGGAGAAGCTGCCCTGGTAATGGCGATGATCAACTCACTATCGAAGAAAAGGGTTGAATTGCCAGATGCATTCAAGGATTTAGATCACTCAGAAGAGGTTCAATCAGCTGCACAGGCATTTTCCGATGCAGATAATGCGATCATCCTGTATGGTAGTGAAGGCATCGGATATAAATCTTCAGGCACCCTTGCACAAGCCTGTGCAAATCTGCTCCTAGTAACAGATCATGTTGGCAAAGCGAACAATGGCTTGATTGGAGTCTGGCAAAGAGCAAATACCCAGGGTGCCTGGGATCTGGGTTTTATACCCGTTGATGATCTTAATCAACTGATGAAATCCAAGAAGGTTTTGTACCTGGTTGCAGCGGACCCGGCTGGAGATGATCCAGGGAGTGTTGAAGCGCTTGATGCTGCTAATTTTGTCGTCGTGCAGGAACTTTACCTTACTGAAACAGCGAAGCTTGCAGGTGTCGTGTTACCAGCTCAATCATTCATTGAGCGTGAAGGAACGTTGACCAATGCAGAACGGCGCATCCAGCGATTTTTCAGCGCTGTTCCTGCTTTACCAGGGCCAAGAGCAGACTTTTCGATCACCGCTCATATCGCTAGAAAGCTCGAATTGATGCTGGAGGACAAGTTCACTTTCCGCGTCATGGAACAGATTGCAGCCCAGGTCCCGACTTGTGAAGCGGCGAGTTACGAACAGATTTCTGCGGTTGAGGACCAGTGGCCGATCATCGGGCGCAGTGATGTCTATTACGGTGGTACAACTTATGATAACTCGCAAGGTCTGGGCCAGCAGCTGCAGCCATCTGCTCAGAAAGGTGACCCGGTGACATTAATAGCACTGACCTCAGAGGACCTGGTATTCGACCTGGAGTCTGAGCTGGTGGCTGTTCCGGTTTCGATCCTCTATGACCGGGGACAGACGGTGTTCCCTTCCACGCTGTTGCACAAACGAATTCCGGAGCCATTTGTTGTCGTTCATCCGGAAACACCTGGCATCCAGGACATCAGTGATGGGGCAAAGGTACAGATAGAATTCGCCGGTGACGAATTTGAAGCTGCTGTGCGGCTTGACGAAACCATACCTCTTGGCGTGGTCCTTGTTCCACGCAGCATGGGAATACCTATCAACGAGCAGACAGCTGTGAAATTATCGCTCGTTAAAGAAGTAACGACTTAACAGGATACTGGCATGGATTTCTTGCTGATAATTGAGTGGGTCATAAAAGCGATTGTCATACTGTTATTCTGCGTGACTGGATTTGCCTACCTCACTTTCTATGAACGCAGGGCGCTGGCGCGCATCCAGATCCGCATCGGTCCTAACCGCGCAGGTCCTTCAGGGTGGTTGCAGCCCGTGGCTGATGGCATCAAGCTGATCTTCAAGGAAGAAGTGATCCCAGCCAGAGCATACAAAGTGTTATTTGTATTGGCTCCCATGATCACGGTCTTTCCGGCGCTGGTGATCCTGGCAGTCATTCCTTGGGGGACTGCGATCACTATATTTGGCAGGACTATCCCTTTATACCTGACAGATATCAGCGTTGGCGTTCTATACCTGGTGGCTATCGCTTCAATATCCGTGTATGGGATTGTTCTAGCTGGATGGTCCTCAAATAATAAATATGCCATGATGGGTGGTATACGATCGTCTGCCCAGATGGTCAGTTATGAGCTGGCATTAGGACTTGCGTTGATCGGTCCAATCCTGATCGCAGGTACGATGAGTCTGATGGGAATTGTGGAGGCACAAAATCCAATCTGGTTCATCATCTACCAGCCGATTGGTTTCCTGGTGTTCTTCATTGCATCTGTGGCTGAAGTGAACAGGGCACCATTCGATATGCCCGAGGCTGAGCAGGAGCTGACAGCCGGGTACCATGCTGAATATTCTGGAATGAAGTTTGCGCTGTTCTTCATGGCAGAGTACGTAAAAATGATTGCTATCAGTGCCATTGGTGCAACGTTGTTCCTGGGTGGATTTCGCGGACCGTTTGTGGATCAGTTACCCATCCTGGGACCCTTTTATTTGTTTTTCAAAATATTGGTACTTTTATTTGTGCTGATCTGGTTGCGAGCGACCCTGCCACGCCTCCGGTATGACCAACTGATGGCGTTTGGCTGGAAGATTCTCCTGCCGGTGGCGTTGGCGAATGTATTCCTGACTGCTGTTGTATTGGTATTGATTGGAGGTTAGGGATGAGTGCAGTTGTTGGACTTGCGCGTGGCCTGATGACCACGCTCAAGGAAATGTTTGGCAAACCGATCACGGTCCAATACCCGGAGCATAAGCTTCCGGTTTCTCGCCGCTTTAAGGGCCGGCATTTCCTGGACCGTTATGAGAATGGACTCGAGAAGTGTATTGGCTGCGCTTTATGTGCGGCAGCCTGCCCTGCGGATGCGATCTTCGTTGAAGCTTCCGAGAACACAGATGATGAACGCTACTCGCCTGGGGAACGCTACGCCAGTACTTACGAGATAAATATGCTGCGTTGCATCTTTTGTGGATATTGTGAGGATGCTTGCCCGACGGAAGCGATTATCCTTGGCGATAATTACGAGTTGTCCTTCTATGACCGTAAGAGCTCGATTTATACGAAAGAAATGCTGATTGTTCCGACCCCGGAAAATGGGAAAATCACGCCCCAGAAGGTTGAACCGGGTATGTTTGACCGTTCAATTCCAATCATGCAGGATGCGGTTGATTGATCGGTAGGATCTGAATTTTTGATTGTGGGTGAATGATGAATTCTGACCTTTTGTTGTTCATTGTGCTGGCAATTGTGGCGGTGGCTTCTGCGCTGAGCATGCTGCTCAGCCGGAATGCTGTGTACTCGGCATTATTCCTAGTCATAAACTTCGCCACAATCGCGGTCTTCTTCCTGCTCCTGGGATCTCCATTTCTGGCGATGGCACAGGTTACGGTCTATGCAGGGGCGATCATGGTGCTCTTCCTATTCGTGATCATGCTGCTTGGAGCAGAGCAGCTGCGCCAGGATCAGGGCTTGCCTTGGCAGCGCCCGCTAGCGATTATTCTGGGTTTTGTCTTGCTGGTTGAGACAGGAGTCATTATCTACTCGCTTGGGTTTGAGCAAGGCCTGGTACCGAGCTTTACTTCATTTTCCTCAGATTATGCCAGCCCAGCAGATATTGGAGCGCTATTATTTAATGAGTATTTGTTGCCTTTTGAGATCACTTCGGTACTGCTTTTGGTAGCGATGATTGGTGCTATTGTGCTAACCAGGAACGAGAAATCATAGTTTATGACCGGTTTAGAGGTTGCAGGAATATGATTAAAAACGGGAGCTACAAGCCATGCCAGTAAATTACTACTTTGTGCTATCCGCAATTTTATTCACTATTGGTGCGCTTGGAGTCTTGATCCGTCGTAATGCGATTGTTATTTTTATGTCCGTCGAGCTGATGTTGAATGCTGCTAACCTGTCATTTGTCGCATTCTCGCAGATGTACGACACGCTGAGTGGGCAGGTGCTGGTTTTTTTCGTGATTACCGTGGCAGCAGCGGAGGTCGCAGTAGGTCTGGCATTGATTGTCGCCATCTTCAGATCGAAGCGTAGCATCAATGTCGACGAATTAAATGAGCTTAAGCAATAGGTTGAGTGATTAGCATGTCTATGTGGAACTCACAATATTTGCTGACTTGGAGAGCAGATCCATGTTCCTGAGCGAAGCAGCAGCATCAGGACCAACTTATTTTTACTTGGTCCCCTTAGTCGTTTTCATCCCACTGGCTGGGTTATTAATTAATATAATCTTTGGCAAGTGGATGGGAGAGAAAGCTATTGGCTGGATCGCCAGCATTGCTTCTGGTTTGGCGTTCGTGGTAGCTGTCCTGCTTGGGATATCCTTGCTCAACCATCCTGAGCAGGTAATCGTACCTTTCCTGGATTGGATTAATATTGGCAATCTTCAGGTTGAATGGGCTTTCCAGGTTGATACACTCTCAGTGACCATGATGCTCGTTGTTGCAGGTGTAGGCACCCTGATCCATATTTACTCTATCGGTTACATGCACGATGATGTACGTTTCAATGGAGACCCGGGACGCTTCCGCCGGTTCTTCGTGTATATGAACCTCTTTATCGCTGCCATGATGATCCTGGTTAGCGCTAATTCATACCTGATGCTGTTTGTGGGTTGGGAAGGGGTTGGCCTGTGTTCCTTCTTGCTGATTGGGTTCTGGTTTGAGAAGGGCAAGGACAATATCGGTAATGCCCTGGCAGCGAAGAAGGCATTTGTTGTAAACCGGGTCGGTGATTTTGGTTTGTTGATCGCCATCTTCATCATGTTCTGGGCATTTGGTTCCTTAAACTTCGATGAAGTTTTTGCCCAATCTGGGCAGGTAGGTGAAACAGTCATCCTGGCTATCACGCTATTGATGTTGATTGGTGTCACCGGGAAATCAGCTCAATTACCCCTTTATGTGTGGCTCCCTGATGCCATGGCAGGTCCTACACCTGTATCGGCATTGATCCACGCAGCTACCATGGTAACGGCGGGTGTCTATCTTATCACGAGATCTTTCCCATTGTACGAAGCAGCTCAACAAGCGCAGAACCTGGTAGCTCTCGTGGGGGGCATAACTGCGCTGTTCGCAGCGACGATTGCGGTTGGCCAATTTGACATTAAGAAGATCCTGGCTTACTCGACGATCAGCCAGCTGGGATTCATGGTTGCCGCGGTTGGCATCGGGGCATACTCTGCTGGCATGTTCCACCTGGTTACACATGCCTTTTTTAAGGCCTTACTCTTCCTTGGAGCCGGCTCTGTGATCCTTGGAATAGAACATAGCCACCACCATCTGGAGCATGAAGGCAAGTTGAAAAAAGGGGAAGGACATTTTGATCCTCAAGATATTCGCAACATGGGTGGTTTACGCACGCGCATGAAAACCACTTTCTGGGTATATATCATTGGCACGCTGGCGCTTGTGGGTGTATTCCCCTTCGCTGGATTCTGGTCCAAGGATGAAATCCTCCTGGAGGGACAGATCCTGTTCCCACCTGCATATTGGATCTTAGTAATCGCCGCTTTCCTGACCGCATTCTACATGGGTAGACAGGTGCTGCTGGTTTTCTTTGGAAAACCACGCACACAGGCTGCTGGGCACGCAAAAGATAGTCCTCTCCTGATAACTATCCCCCTGATGATTCTGGCCTTTTTCTCATTTTTAGGGGGTGGCTTAAATCTACCACGCTTCCATTCCTTCACCGAATGGTTGGAGCATACTGTTACGGTTATTCATCCGGTTGAGTTCAGTATGAGGACGGCAATTACGGCGACCATCATTGCCTTATCTGGACTGGTGATCGCCTGGTTTATTTATTACCGCTACTATAACAGGTTGCAGGAACTACCTCCAGCCAAGAGACCTGATGATCCTTTGCGAAATTGGCTTGGACCGATATTCAAGGGGCTGGAAAACAAGTGGTGGGTTGACGAATTGTATTGGACAGTATTTCTAAATCCCTACATTGTCCTATCCCGTTTCCTTGCGGAAGTAGTCGATTGGCGTTTCTGGCATGACTGGTTCCATGACACGGTTATTGGACGCAGCTTCAAGTACTTGGCTCGTTTCCTGGCCGATACGTTCGACCTGGGCTTCATCGATGGTATTGCGAATGGCCTGGCAACCATTACTGTACGGTTTTCTGGCAGCCTGCGCAAGATTCAGACCGGATATGTACGGAACTATGCGCTGACAGTATTCCTGGGAGTGGTTGTAATTATTGGATATTTGATCTTGCGGTAAACATCTCCTGCTTCTCCCATCAAGGAATGATGGGGCTGAGAAGATAAGGAAAGGGGCTGTTACTAACTTTAGAACGAGGACAAGCTATGGACTTCTTGCTTAACCCCCTAACATTGGTCACGTTCTTCCCGCTACTGGGGATATTAGTGATCCTGTTCATTAACAGGGAGAACAAAACCGTAATCCGCTGGGTGGCGTTGCTCACCTCGCTGATAACCTTCGGGATATCCATATGGGTGCTGGTGCTTTTCAACCCGGCTGATCCCGATCTGCAGATGGTGATCGATATTCCCTGGATTCAAGTAGCAGGTTGGGAGATTTCCTATTTGATGGGCATTGATGGAATGAGCATCCTGCTGGTGCTTTTAACCACCTTTCTTACCCCCATCTCTATCCTCTCCACCTGGACCGCGGTTGAAGAGAGAGTCAAAGAATTTATGATTTTCTTCCTGATGCTGGAAATCGGCATGGTTGGGGTTTTCCTCTCCCTCGATCTTTTCTTGTTCTATATTTTCTGGGAATTTACCCTGGTTCCGATGTACTTCTTAATTGGTATTTGGGGTGGTCCAAACCGGGTCTATGCTGCGGTGAAGTTCTTCCTGTATACCATGGCTGGTTCACTCTTGATGCTGCTGGCAATTCTATGGTTAGGGATTTCCCAGGGGACGTTCTCAGTACCTGAAATTATTGCAAACGGGGCAATCCCGGCGAATATTCAACTGTGGCTCTTCCTAGCGTTTGCTGCCGCCTTTGCGATCAAGGTCCCGATGTGGCCGCTCCATTCCTGGTTGCCCGATGCGCACGTAGAAGCCCCAACGGCAGGCTCGGTTATCCTGGCAGGCGTACTGCTGAAGATGGGAACTTATGGTTTCCTGCGTTTCAATCTCTCGATGTTCCCATCAGCTTCAGTGCAATTAGCGCCATGGATCGCGGTCCTGGCAGTGATAGGTATCATTTACGGGGCAATGGTTTCCTATGCTCAAAAAGATGTAAAGAAATTGGTTGCATATTCTTCCGTAAGCCACCTTGGTTTCGTGATGCTGGGATTATTCGCCATCAATCTGCAGGGAATAGAAGGTGGGATCCTGCAGATGATCAATCATGGTATCAGCACAGGTGCATTGTTCCTCCTGGTCGGTATGATCTACGAAAGACGGCACACGCGTGATATGGATGCGTTTGGGGGATTGTGGAAAGTGATGCCGGTTTACGCGGTGCTGACCTTGATCGTGACGTTGTCCTCGATGGGATTACCGGGACTGAATGGATTTGTGGGTGAATTTACCATATTACTAGGTGCATTTGGTTCTGATGTATTGAACAGCCCCTGGTTCGCCGCCCTGGCAGCGATTGGTGTGATCCTGGCTGCGGTCTACCTGCTCTACATGTTCCAGAAGCTGTTCCTGGGTGAAGTTGATAAAGAAGAGAATCGAAAACTATTGGACATGAATGCACGTGAAATCGTGACCATGGTGCCCCTGATAATCTTGATCTTCTGGATCGGGTTGTATCCTTCCCCGTTTTTCAATTTGATGGAAGCATCAGTGACCAAGCTGGTTGAATCAATACAGGTTGCGGCTATGGCGGGTTTGCCATAGGCACTGAAAGAAGGTTCACATGACCCTTGGAGATTTGTCCGCCAACCTGATCAAAGTACTGCCCCTGAGCATCGTTATCCTCTGGGCGTGCGTGCTCCTGTTGGTGGATCTATTCATTCCAAAAGATCGCAAAGCATGGACTGCAGTCCTGGCAGCAGTGGGCATGCTGGTAGCTATGGGCTTCTCGCTCGCCCAGACCGGAGTTAATACGGAAGCCTTTGGTGGCATGCTCGAAGTGGACGGTTTTTCTCAGTTCCTGACTATCCTGGTGCTGGGTAGCGGCCTGGTAGCGGTGATGCTGTCCTACGATTACCTGACACGCTTAGGGATTCAACGCGGTGAATTCTATGTACTGCTGATGTTCTCGATCAGCGGCATGATGCTGATGGCCATGGCCGCGGATTTTATTGTGATCTTCCTGGCATTGGAGCTGCTCTCAATTCCCCTCTACATACTGGCAGGTTTTGCGAGACCAAGAACAGATTCAGAAGAATCAGCAATCAAGTATTTCCTGCTGGGAGCCTTTGCCAGTGGATTCCTGGTTTACGGTGTGGCGATAATTTTTGGAGCGACCGGCTATACAGGGTTAACGGAAGTCTTGATGGCTGTTGATAACGGCTCTGCAAATCTGGGTCTGCTGGCTGTAGGTGCAGCGCTGATCCTGGTTGGCCTCAGTTTCAAGGTGGCTGCTGTACCATTCCACATGTGGACTCCAGATGTCTACCAGGGAGCACCTTCTTCGGTGACCGCATTCATGGCGGTGGGCGCGAAAGTAGGTGGATTTGCAGCGCTGATGCGTATTTTCATCACCGCGCTCGGAGCGCTGGCGATTGATTTTACACCCGTGCTTTGGGGAATAGCAGCCTTGACGATGATTCTCGGGAATGTTGTCGCAATCTCCCAGAAGAATATCAAGCGTATGCTGGCTTACTCGAGTATCGCCCAGGCAGGCTATATCATGATGGCTCTGGTTCCCTATGGGCAAAAAGAAATCATGGGCGATGTGATCGCTTCTGCCCTGTTGTACCTGATTGCCTATGCAGTGATGAATTTCGCGGCCTGGGCCGTGGTGATATCGCTTGAGAAAGCCGAGGGCAAGGGACTTGAGCTCAGCGATTATGCGGGTCTGGGAAAAAAATATCCGGTCCTGGCAGCCATCATGACTGTATCTATGCTTTCTTTCACTGGTATACCCCCAACTTTGGGTTTTGTTGGAAAATTCTACCTATTCCGCAGTGTTGTTGAAGGCGGTTTCGTGTGGTTGGCGATCATCGGTGTACTTACGTCGCTGGTTTCCGCATACTACTATTTACGGGTGGTCATTTACATGTACATGCAAGATGGTGAGCCAACCGTTCACAAGGATAATTGGGTTTATATCGCAGCTGCCGTGACCGGTGTGGGTATGATCGTGTTGGGGATATTCTCCTTGCCGCTATTGAATTGGGCATACCAGGCGGCAATCTCCGCTTTCTGATAATAAAACCGCCCCCAGCGAAATCAACCAGGAGGGCGGTTTTCATTTAATTCTCAGAACGAAAATTTATTTTGTGCCATATAACTTGCGGTGAACGATGCTCAGGGTGCGTACTTGTTCGGCGGCATGGTAGGATGAGCGCACGAGCGGTCCGCTTTCCACCCAGCGGAAGCCGATCTCTCGCCCATACTCGCGCATTTCTTGGAATTCTTCCATGGTGTAATAACGCTCGATGGGCAGGTGTTTCTTGCTGGGCTGCAGGTACTGGCCAATGGTGAGAATATCCACTCCCCAGCTGCGTTGATCGCGCATCACTTCTTTGACTTCGTCGATCGTTTCACCGAGTCCGACCATGATACCGGACTTGGTAAGCACTTCTGGATCAAGCTGCTTTGCGTTCGACAGGGTTTCTGCTGCCCAATCGTAGCGGTCTTGCGGTTGAACTTTTTTGAACAGGCGAGGGACCGTTTCCACGTTGTGGTTGAGTATCTCTGGGCGGGCTTTCATCACAATCTGCAGCGCTTCCAAACTTCCTTTGAAGTCAGGGATGAGAACCTCAATCGAGCAGCCAGGATGCAGTTGGCGAATGCGATTGATCACCATGGCAAAGATGGGCGCACCACCATCCCTGCGATCGTCACGGTTGACACTGGTGATTACGGCGTGCTTGAGTTCCATCGCCTTGACCGCCTGGGCTATCCGTTCCGGCTCCATCCAATCCAGGGGAGAAGGTTGCCCGCGCTTGATGTCGCAAAAACCGCAGGTGCGGGTGCATACATCGCCAAGCATGAGGAAAGTAGCCGTGCCTGCTCCCCAGCATTCACCAAGGTTGGGGCACATTGCCTCTTCACAAACGGTGTGCAGGTCCTTCGAGCGCATCAAGTCCTGCAGCCATTCGTAAGTTTCTCCGGAAGGCGCGCGGACCTTGATCCAGTCCGGACGGCGTAGCGGAGTCGGGCTCTCTTCACCAGTTTTTATGCGGTCGCGAGTAGGTGTGTGGGGCATATCTTTTCCTGCTTGTTACCAATAAAGTTGCGGGATGCTGAAATAGCGCTCTAATTCTACCTCAGAATGTGTTCCATCCTCTTAGAAGCGCGTTAATTGTTTCCGCTGCGAGGAAAGGAGCAAGTTTGATAAATAATTCAATATCCACATTGACTGGGAGGATTACAGATTGGCGATCGGTTATTCGATTTCACCTCGCCTGCGCACGATCGCTCGTACCCCCTTGACCTCCAGTACCTCGACGCTTGCCCCTTCAGGGATTGTATTTTCTCCCTCAGCAAGCTCGGCGCTCCACAGCTCACTGCCCATTTGAACCGTTCCGAAGGGAGCGATTTTTGTGCGTGCAGTGCCTGTTCGCCCAACAAAGGATTCCTGACCAGTGAGGATGGGTGCTTTTTGCGCTCTGAGTGCGATGGTCAGAATTACAAAGAAAATACCGGCGGTAGCTAATGAGACCCCAACCACGAGCGGCACGGATACACGCAGGAATGAGGGGGTGCCCGGTGAATTGAACAGCACCAGCGAACCAACGATCAATGAAGCCACACCAGCAGCAGTGAGCGCACCGTGGGTGGGAGCCTTGATATCCAGCACAAAGAGTACGAATGCGATCACCAGGAAGATCAGGCCAAACCAGTTGACTGGCAGTACTCCCAGTCCATAGGCAGCCAGAGCCAGGCTGACCGCACCAATAAAGCCAGCGATCCACCCCCCTGGACTGGAAAGCTCGATCAGGATTGCCTGGACGCCTACCGTCAGCAGCAAGAATACAATGTTGGGATTCGTCAAAACACCCAGTAATGTTTCGATGAAGGTCGGTTCGACGGGGATTACCTGAGAATTCCGCGTTTCCAGGATCGCCGTGCCGTCGATGGTGGAAACCTGGAATCCATCCAGCTGTTCGAGCAGGTCGGTTACGTCATTCGCGATGAAGTCAATCAAACCGATTTCAAGCGCTTCCTTGGCGGTCAATGCGTATGCTGACTCGATCGTCTCCTCGGCGATCTGGATCGCTTCTTCACCCCTTTCTTCTGCGAGGGAGCGAACCAGGGCTTTGATGATATTCTTCTCTTTTGCTTCAATGGTTTCACCGAGGTCCTGCCCTTCTGCACCGACCGGGCTCGCAGCACCGATCGCTGTCTCGGGTGCCATTGCTGCGGCATGACCAGCAAGCGTAATAACGGTACCGGCACTACCTGCGATGGCACCCTGCGGGGCGACATATACCACGACCGGGATGCTGCTGTTGCGAATCACCTGCACAAATTCGTTCATCAGGTCCACGCTACCACCAGGGGTGTCGAGTATGAAAATCAAGGCTTCAGCACCTTGCAGCTCTGCACTGGTGAGCCCGCGTTCCAGGTAACCCAGCATAGAGGGCGTAATGGCGCCTTCTGCAGTCAGAACGAGGACGGGTCGCGAGGCTTCCTGCGCTGATACAGGTGCAGTACTCAGCGGTAGCATTATCGCGAAAAACCAGACAATTAAAATGAAGCGTTTAATCATGTTAAGCTTATTATATGCCGGAATAATGCATTACCAGATTACGAATTACTAAGATTTTCATCCTGGATTGGAACAAGTTTTCGCTCCCTTTATTTCTTAAATTTCAATTTGACAATAATGCAAGATGCTGGTATGATCGCCGAGTTAGGATGCACGTGAATTACCAACGGATCTAGTAGGACGATGGCCCAATGCGCAAGTCCTGGGCCATTTTTTATTGACTTGTCCTGAGGAAAAGTGCTTGCCTCCAACAAAAATTGAAAGAATCAAGGAGTAAGTAAATGTCAGAACGTATCGTCGGTACCGTCAATTGGTTCAACGGCAGCAAGGGATATGGCTTCATTTCCCAGGAAGAGGGACCAGATGTCTTCGTCCACTACACTGCCATCGATGCAGAAGGCTTTCGCAATCTGTTTGAAGGCCAGAAGGTCGAATTCTCGATTGAAGAGGGTCCCAAGGGTCTACAGGCAGCAAACGTAATGCCGTTGGATTAAGTACAATAAAATTTTCCAGAGAATTACCCCGTACAACCTAGTACGGGGTAATTTTATTAATATTAACTTGCTATGCATTGAGATGCGAAATGCAAGAATGGATTGGTGGTTTGCCTCATTTTCTGGCATAATCAGGGCGAACAAATCTTGGAATCGTTGGAGTAATTCATGTCAGACACGTCCATCTTCGATGTATTATTGCTACTCGGACGACCAGCGTCAGGCAAGAGTGAAATACTGGATTTCTTAAGAAATTCTGACCGGGATACCCGAGCTGAGAAGTATCACATTGGTAACCTGGAAGTGATCGATGATTTTCCCATGCTGTGGGCCTGGTTTGAAGAAGATACGATTCTCAGCGAAAAATTTGGTAAACCACGCCTGCATTCAGATCAAAAACGATATTTTAAATATCACTATCTGTGGAACCTGCTCATCGAGCGCATTAGCCTTGAGTACCATAAGAAAATTCGGGACGACAGTGAATTTCACAATCATTCAACAGCTGTTGTGGAATTTGCCAGGGGAAGTGAGCACGGAGGCTACAGCCAGGCATTTGAGCATCTCTCGGACCAAATCATGAGTCGAGCAAGCATCTTATACGTCCAGGTGTCTTACGAAGAATCACAACGAAAAAACCGCAAGCGATTTAATCCTCTACGACCAGACAGCATCCTGGAGCACGCTGTCGATGATGAGAAGCTGGAAGTTTTGTATCGTTATGACGATTGGCAGGACATCCTGGCGCGTAACCACGCCAATCAGCACATATCCATCCGCGGACATGATGTTCCATTTGTGGTGTTTGATAACGAGGATGATGTCACCACGCAGGGTGGGACAGCATTGGGGAATAGGCTCGAAGAGACCTTGGGGCGGTTGTGGGATCAAGAATATCACGCAGGGTGAGTGGAAGGTTTGAAATAATTGGATAAAGGACCATATCCAAAAATCGCCAGACTCTACACAGATGTCCCGGAAGAATCCCTGGAACGGCTGCAGCTTTTCCGTGAGAGATATCCATACCAGGCCGCTACGCTGGACGGGATTGAGTGGAGATACATCGATAGTGGTTCTGCCAAACCTGCCCTGCTCGTGCTCGCCGGAGGTACCTCGGTTGCAGAAGTTTCTTTCTTGTCGCTAGAACACTTTACCGAACGGTTCCGTGTGATAGCACCGGATTACCCGGCCATCGAGGAGCTGGACCAGTTGTTTTCAGGGATGATAGCGCTGCTCGACCACCTGGGGGTGGGAATGTTCTACCTGATGGGTGGCTCCTATGGGGGGTGGATGGCACAATCCCTGGTGCGGTTCTATCCGCACAGGATTAATAAACTGGTTATTACCGCGGTTGGTGCTCCGGACAGGCATAACGGTCAGGAAATCGCCAGGTTGATGGGCTGGTTCCGCATCACGCCTACCTTCCTGCTGCGCAAGATGTTGGATCGATCGTTTTCCAGGCTGGAGACAAAGCGAACAGAGAACCCTGATCTGGCTTTACTGTGGGCCTTGGTCAAGGAGGTGTTAAATTTCAGGTTGGGGAGGGCAGATATCCTGGCAATGCTGCAGCGCCTGGTTGACCAGACTGAAAATTTTGAATTTACACCTAGCGACCTGGAAGATTGGCAGGGGAAGATTCTAATCGTATTTGGATCAGCCGATCCGGCAACCCCCCCTGAGAAGCGCTCAGCAATGCAGGAGCTCTACCCGCAGGCTGAGATCATCGTTTTCGATGGAGGTGAACATGGCATTGCAATCACTCACCAGGAAGCGTATTTCTCGGTAATTGATGGGTTTCTTGCCGGGTGAATCTGCCGATAAGAATGGTGTGAAGGAGATGTATGATGCGGGCAGGATTTGACGAACAAGTTGCTGAGCTTGCGCAGGAACCAGAGGTAGCGCCTTATCCAGGCCCCTTTACCATTCCGGTCCTTATCGATGATGTCAAGCAGCTGCGCAACTTCAACATGACCCGCGGCAGCTTCTTCACCATCGATGCCAGCGGTATGGGTGATGATTGGGTTGCCATTCTCCGCGACCAGGAGATACCGTTTTTGGTCCTCGGGGTGAGCAATGTGCTCCACCGGCCGGACCTTGACAACCTGCTTTTTAACTCACCAGAATCGATCGATCAGTTGTTTTCCCAAATCGAATCCGTGGAAGGCCTGGTGGTTGAGTCGGAGTATATCTGGCTGCCCAACTTCCTCTTTGATCCATACATAGGTGGATATTCAAGCCAGGAGAAACCAGTCCAGCTGGAGCGGGGAGCTGTCTGGCGGATTGGCTTCGGGTTGTTCCAGATGGCTGTTACCTTCCTCCAGGAAGTGATCCCGGCTGATACGTACGAAGAGCGCTGCTGGCAGCTGCTCCGGGGGGGACCTGTTGAAGTAGGTTACTCGCACGATGAGAGCCTGGCTTTCAGGTCCTGGAGTGATGCACAGTTTACGGAAGCAAAGGCCCATTTCCTCGAACAAAGAGATGACCCGCAAAGGGGGGTCCTGGATTACCAGGATGAGGGGGGCAGGGTGATATCACAGAGTGCCATCAGGAGCGATCGTGATGGGTAAACTTTCTATCACGCTCATTGACGTTGGTTGGGGAGATTCGCTCTTGATTGATATCGAGGATCGCACGGGTCAATCGCATTATGGCCTGGTGGATTGCAACGATACCAGTACTCAGCGGTCTTCGTACTTGTTTGTGAAGCGCTTCTTGGAACGCAAGGGCGTGGATTTGACCCAGGGACAGCGCATTTTTGACTTCGTGCTGCTGACCCACGGGCATGCAGACCACGCCAATGGGATCCAGGCGATGATGAGTAATTTCAAGACCGATTGGTTCTGGTATCCGAAATCCGTGGATTTTGGTGGGTTTGCGAAATTAATCTCCTATGCGAACAGGTACCCGCAAAAGGTTAACCGGCACCAGGCGATTGATAACACCAAGCTGCTGCCTGGCATTGGTGGTGTGGAACTCTCGGTGCTCTGGCCGCCATACGTTGCCGGCGGGGTGTATGATCCCAACAATGAGAATAACAATTCCATCGTGCTGGTATTGACCCTGGACCAGGTGAGTTTCGTGTTAAGCGGCGACTGTGAAGCGGGCAACTGGGATCAAATCGTAACAGAAATACCTGGTATACCAGGCCTGGCGGTATTCCAGGCGCCTCACCACGGCGCAGTTAACGGTGTGTTTACTGAAACTGGGAACACGCCATGGCTTGATGCGCTCCCGGACGGTACTCGCATCGCCATGAGCAGCCATACCAGGCCCCATGATCACCCCGCACCTGAAGTGATTCTGGAGCTTAATAACCGCAGGATTGAGCCATTCCGCACCGACCAGCATTACCATCTGACCTTCAGCACCGATGGCACGCTGGATGCAAATGGCCAACCCAACGTGGTTGAACATTGGTCGCACGCCTGAATTGATGCATCTTGCATCGAATTGGAAAAATCACATGTCCTTCAGAACTTTTATCAAGCGCTTGGAAGATGATGGTGATTTGATCACGATCAACAAGCCATCTTCGGCTGAATGTGAAATTTCAGGAGTATTGAAATCCTTTGAACCCAGCCCGGTATTGTTTGAACAAGTTCTTGATTCCGAATTCAGGGCAGCGGGAAATATTTTTCCATCGAAAGATGCCTTCGCGGCGTATTTTAATCTCCAGGCCAGTGATCTTATCCCGACCCTGATCAGAGCCATTGAAGAGCGTTCAAGGCCGAGGCAGGCAGCTGAAGGGGCCTGCCAGGAGGTCGTCGTAGGGAAACCCGATCTCGACCAGCTGCCAATTCTGCGTCATTTTGAGGGGGACGGCGGTCGCTACATCACTTCCGGCGTGATCGCTGCCAGGCATCCAGACCACGGTCAAAACCTGGATTTCCACCGCTGCATGCAGGTCTCAAGCACGGAAATGGCAATGCGCGTGGTCAAGGGACGCCATTTTGATGCATTTCTCGAGGACCTGGGTCAGGTCGATGTGGCATTGTGCGTGGGCTGCGGGCCGAACGTGCTGGCGGCTGCAGCTACCTCGGTCGAGATCGGAGTCGATGAACTGGAAATTGCCAACGCCCTGGAACCGCTTGACGTGGTACA
>Ga0209536_100007659_pt1 | contig 16357 bp, 16 predicted proteins | sample DeeMarSeWOR28_12_FD_187461 | JGI IMG/M metagenome (GOLD analysis project Ga0209536, IMG submission 187461) | Marine sediment microbial communities from White Oak River estuary, North Carolina - WOR-2-8_12 (SPAdes) (version 2) | ecosystem: Environmental > Aquatic > Marine > Intertidal zone >...
GGAAAAGCATATTATCCGCAGCATGCCCAATACGGCTATTTCTGTTGGCAAATCTATGACTTGTGTGTGCTCCAATACAGCCGGTAATAAGCGTATAGATCTTGCAAAAGCCATTTTCAACAGAATGGGGTATTCCATGGAAATACCGGAAAACCAAATGCAAGCGGCTACTGTAATATGTGCAAGTGGGATCGCCTTTTGGATGCGTCTGATAAGAGCAACCACGCAAGGGGCTATTCAATTAGGTTTCGATGCCAAGGAAGCTCAGGAGCTGGCTATGTATACTTGCAATGGCGCAGCTGGATTACTAATAGAATCCGGGAATCATCCGGAAGAAGAAATAGACAAGGTAACCACACCAATGGGTTGCACTATCCAGGGGTTAAACGAAATGGAGCATCAGGGCTTAAGCTCTTCGCTTATAAGGGGAATAGTGGCTTCCTTCGAGAAAATAAACGAATTTAAAACGAAGGACTAGGTATTGAGATTTATTCCTTAGAACCTTTTTTAAAAAGAAATAAATGGAACTATTTGATGTGTACCCTCTTTATGATGTAATACCGGTGAAGGCAAAGGGTATTGTAGTAATTGATGAGAAAGGAGATAAATATCTGGATTTTTATGGTGGCCATGCGGTTATCTCCATTGGACATTCACACCCCTATTACATTAATTGCATTAAAAATCAATTAGATAAGATTGGCTTTTACAGCAACTCGGTTAAAAATCCATTACAAAAACAACTGGCAGCCAGGTTGGGACAATTATCGAAGTGCGAGGATTATAATTTATTTTTATGCAATTCGGGAGCAGAAGCTAATGAGAATGCCTTAAAATTAGCATCTTTTCAAACTAATAAATCACGGGTAATTGCATTTACAAATAGTTTTCATGGCAGAACCTCGGCTGCAGTTGCGGCAACCGATAATGAAAAGATAAATGCTCCTATAAATAAACAACAAAAGGTTACATTTTTACCATTCGAGGATCTTAAAGCCTTTGAGACGGAAATTAAAAAGGGGGATGTCTGTGCGGTAATTTTGGAAGCTATTCAGGGAGTCGGCGGCCTGGATGAACCATCTGGTAAGTTCTATCGGGAAATTGCTGCATTATGTAAAAATTATGGTGTAGTTCTAATTGCCGATGAGGTGCAATCTGGTTTTGGACGCAGTGGTTCTTTTTTTGCCTTTCAGCATCATGACATTGAACCAGATATTATTACAATAGCCAAGGGCATGGGGAATGGATTTCCCGTTGGTGGGGTATTAATTCATAAAAGCATAGAGGCATCCTATGGCATGCTTGGGACTACTTTTGGAGGGAATCATCTTGCCTGCACAGCTGTTTTGGCAGTTTTAGAGGTTCTGGAAAAAGAAAAGCTAATTGAAAATGCTGAAAAACTGGGTAAATATTTCAAAGAAAAAGCCAAAGAAATCCCACAGGTTAAGGAAATTAAAGGCAGGGGGCTTATGCTTGGATTAAAGTTTGATTTTGAGGTTGCAGATTTGCGTAAACGACTAATACACAATCAACATCTTTTTACAGGAGGTGCAAAAGACAAACAAGTTCTCAGGATTCTGCCTGCGCTGACAATTAATGAAAAGGATCTGGATCTGTTTTTTGAAGCCTTAAAAAATGAATTGCAATGAAGCATTATCTTACTGTTAACGACATAGACTCGATTAATGAATGGGTTAAAGACGCCTTGATTCTTAAGAAAAATCCATTGGCATTTAATAAGCTTGGAAAACAAAAGACCATTGGGTTGTTATTCTTTAATAATAGTTTAAGAACACGTCTGAGCACACAAAAGGCCGCAATGAACCTGGGGATGACATTCATGACCATGAATTTTGGCAAAGATGGATGGGCACTGGAGTTTGAAGACAGATCTATCATGGATAAAGGTAATGCCGAACATATAAAGGAAGCCGCGCAGGTAGTCTCGCAATATTGTGATATCCTGGGAATCCGCGCTTTTCCATCCTTAAAAAATAAGGAAGCCGATGAATCCGAAATGGTTATAAATTCATTCCGTAAATATGCAAGTATCCCCGTTCTGAATATGGAGAGTTCGCTAAGCCATCCTCTCCAGGCTTTGGCAGATCTCATAACAATTGAAGAACACAAGAAGAAATCAAACCCAAAAATTGTATTGTCCTGGGCTCCTCATCCCAGGGCTCTTCCACATGCCGTGGCAAATTCCTTTGTAAAAGCTATGCATCTAAAGCAAGCCGATTTTACAATCACACATCCTGAGGGCTATGAACTTGATCCAAAAATCACCAATGGTTGCCGAATAGAATATGATCAGGAAAAAGCACTGAAAAATGCGGATTTTGTTTATGTTAAGAATTGGAGCAGTTATAAAGATTATGGAAAGGTAATTAGCCAGGATAAAAACTGGATGATGACTCAAAAAAAACTGGGAACTGCTAAATTTATGCATTGCCTGCCCGTAAGGCGCAATGTAGTTGTAGAAGATGAAGTACTGGACGGGAATCAGTCTCTGGTTATTGCGCAGGCTAACAACAGAACTTTTGCCGCTCAAATCGTTTTAAAGAAGCTATTGGAATCATAAAATAATTGAACTTTTGCCGCATATACGGCAAAAAACAGGAGGCTATGAAACAAAAACTTTCAATAATAAAAATTGGAGGAAATATAATTGAAGATCAGGATTACCTTTCTCAATTTTTGAAACTATTTGCCCAACTGGAAGGCCGCAAAATTTTGGTTCACGGCGGTGGAAAGCGAGCTACAGATTTAGGCAAAAGACTTGGAATAGTATCTAAAATGGTAGAGGGTAGAAGAATTACGGATGCCCATAGTCTCGATCTTGTTGTTATGGTCTATGCCGGCTTAGTTAACAAAAACATAGTGGCTCAGCTACAGGCAAATAATTCTAATGCGATCGGATTAAGCGGTGCCGATGCAAATACGGTAATTGCAGTAAAAAGACCGGTAAACAAATTGGACTTTGGCTTTGTTGGCGATATCGTTGATGTTAATGCCGGATCTATATCCGTACTATTGAACGCCGAATTCGTGCCTGTTTTTTGTGCTTTGACCCATGATACAAATGGGCAACTGTACAATACAAATGCAGATACAATTGCCTCTGAAGTGGCCATAGCCATGAGCCAGGCTTATGATACAACATTATATTATTGTTTCGAGAAAAAAGGAGTTCTTCGCTCTGTTACAGATGAAGATTCTGTTATACAGAAAATTAACCGGGAAAATTATCAGAAGCTGAAGCAGGATAAAATTGTTGCGGATGGAATGCTTCCAAAGTTGGATAACTGTTTTCACGCTCTGAACAAAGAGGTTCAGCGGGTGTGTATTGGAGATATCTCCATGTTTGAGCCCGAAGCGCAATTATTTACTACAATAACCTTATGATAACAGAACAAAATTTATTGACCAGAAAAGCAATTGAATTACTGCAAAAGCTAATTGCCACCCCTTCTTTTTCCTCGGAAGAAGACATGTCAGCGCAACATCTTGAAAGTTGGTTCAAGGAATTTGATATTCCATATAAAAGAGTAAACAATAACGTATATGCCTTTAACAAATACTTTGACAAGGAGAAACCTAATTTACTGTTAAATTCACATCACGATACCGTAAAACCCAACGAAGCATATTCCAGAGACCCATTTGAACCTCACATTGTGGATGGTAAGCTTTTTGGCCTTGGAAGTAATGATGCCGGGGGTTGCCTGGTTTCACTTATCGCTACTTTTACTTTTTTTTACGAATCGAAGAGTTTAAATCACAATTTAATAATCGCGGCTACAGCTGAGGAGGAAAGTTCTGGAAACAAGGGGTTGAATAGCCTTTTAACTATCCTTCCGGAAATTGATGTTGCAATCGTTGGGGAACCAACATTGATGAACCTGGCGATCGCAGAAAAAGGCCTTGTTGTTTTTGATGCAACAGTCCATGGCACTCCTTCTCACGCAGCACATCCAAATAGCAACAATGCCATTTATAATACTATTGAAGTGTTGGAATGGTTTAAGAATTATAAATTTCCGAAAATTTCCGAAGTACTGGGCGAAGTAAAATTAACGGTTACACAAATTAAGGCCGGCAGCCAGCATAATGTCGTTCCTGCTAAAGTAAATCTGGTTATTGATGTACGTGTTAATGACAGGTATAATAATAAGGAAATTGCGGAAATTTTGTCAAATGAAGCCCCCTGTGAACTAAAGCCAAGATCACTAAGGCTAAATTCTTCAAGTATAGACAAGAATCATCCTTTGGTAATTTCAGGGATTGCATTGGGAAGAAGCTCATACGGGTCTCCTACCCTTTCAGATCAGGCCACCCTTAGCTGTCCCTCATTAAAATTAGGTCCGGGAGATAGTACTCGCTCACATTCTGCTGATGAATTTATTTTCATTGAGGAAATTGAAGGAGCAATTGATCTTTACATTAAGATTCTGAACGGATTTTTAAAAAAAGAGCTTTAAAGAGGAATAACCACTAAAAACAAAAGCAATGAAACTTTGGGATAAAGGATACAGCACAGACAAAAAAATAGATCAGTTTACCGTTGGCAATGACAGGGAGCTTGATTTGGCTCTGGCTAAATACGATATACAAGCCTCCTCAGCCCATGCTAAAATGCTGGGTAAAATTGGCTTATTGACAGCTGAGGAAACCCAGGCCCTGGTTAGGGAACTGGAAAATATAGCCCATAGCATCAAAGAAGGAAATTTCATCATTGAAGATTCATTTGAGGATGTCCATTCTAAAATAGAATATATCCTTACCGAAAAACTAGGCGATACGGGGAAAAAGATTCATACCGCCCGTTCCCGAAATGATCAGGTTCTGGTGGCTATGCAATTGTATCTCAAAGAAGAATTATCTGAAATAAAACACCTTACCAAAGAACTCTTTAATTTACTGCTCCGACTTGCAGACAAACATAAAGAACAACTTTTACCGGGATATACCCACTTTCAGATTGCGATGCCTTCTTCATTTGGCTTGTGGTTCTCCGCCTATGCCGAAAGCCTGGTAGATGATCTTCATTTTGTAGGTGCAGCGTACAAGATAGCAGATCAAAATCCGCTTGGAAGTGCAGCCGGATATGGAAGTTCATTTCCCATAGATCGTTCTTATACAACTTCAGAAATGGGTTTCGCAGATTTGAAATATAACGTTATTGCTGCCCAAATGGGCCGGGGAAAAGTGGAGAAAGCTGTAGCATTTGGAATTTCTGGAATTGCAGATACGCTTTCAAAACTCGCGATGGATATTTGCCTCTATATGAGTCAGAATTTCAACTTTATTTCATTTCCGGATGCATTAACAACGGGAAGCAGTATTATGCCTCATAAAAAAAATCCGGATGTCTTTGAACTAATAAGGGCTAAATGTAACAGCCTGCAGGCCATCCCTAACCAGATAACGTTAATCACAAGCAATTTACCCAGTGGCTATCACAGGGACCTTCAAATCGTAAAGGGATTGATAATTCCTGCTATTCAAGAAATAAAATCCTGTTTGGAAATGATGACTTTTACTTTAAAGGATATTAATGTGAATGCCAATATTCTGGATGATCCTAAGTACGATTATCTTTTTAGTGTAGACACATTAAATCATCTTGTACTTAACGGAATGCCCTTCCGGGAAGCATACAAACAAATAGGTTCCGAAATTGAAGCGGGAAATTTTAAACCCGAAAAACATTTAAACCATACCCATGAGGGCAGTCTGGGCAATTTATGCCTCGATAAGATAAAGGCCAAAATGAAACCATGAAATTTGTGTGCAATTTTCACTTAATGATTCCCCAAACGAACTTAACTAATAAATATTTTTATCTTTAAGGAAGGGATTACAGATACGCCATTAATCATGTTTTGTCTCGTTTATAGATCCACTGCTCAACTGGCTTTTAAGACAGTTGATATTAAAGAAATGCTGGAAAAAGCCAGGATTAGCAATTCACGCGATAATATTACAGGTTGTTTGCTGTATTATGAAGGTGAGTTTATTCAGTATCTTGAAGGTAATCAGATTAAGGTTCTAAACCTCTTCGATAAGATCAAAGCAGATAAACGGCACAAAGACATCTCTATTTTAGCTCACGGTATAACAGATTCACGGGAATTTAAGGATTGGGAAATGGCCTATGCAGATTACTTTGGAGACAATGACCAAATTAACTATTTCCGGTTATTGCTCGATACTTATGAAGAAAAGGAAGATCCATCTATTCATCCAAACCCGTCATTTAATGCCTTTTGGCTTGCTGTCAGGGAAAATCTTGGAAAACCTTTAGCGTCAAAACCCTGAATTATTGGTTCATCCCTAAATTTATGACTTCCTGTTTGGTTAAATGTCTCCAATGTCCCCGTGGAAGATCTTTTTTAGTTAAGCCTGCAAATATTACACGATCCAGTTTTTTTACCTCATACCCCAGGTGTTCGAAGATTCGCCGCACAATCCTGTTTCTTCCACTGTGTATTTCTATACCTACCTCCCGTTTTGGGGAATTGTTTATATAACTTATTTCATCAACCTTTATCGGACCATCATCTAACGTAATGCCTTCCTGTATTTTTTTTAAGTCTTCCGCTGTAAGATTTTTGTTCAATTCAACATGGTAAATCTTTCGAATACCATGTTTAGGATGTGTAAGTTTTTTTGACAGATCCCCATCATTGGTAAAAAGCAAGAGGCCGGTGGTGTTCCTGTCTAGTCTGCCAACCGGTACTAATCTGGATTTTGAGGCTTTCGAAACCAGTTCCATTACTGTTCTTCGCCCTTTTTCGTCGCTTGTGGTAGTGATAAAATTCTTGGGTTTATTTAACAGTACATATTCCTTTTTCTGCGGGTTTAGTACACGCCCGTCAAACTTAACAATATCTGTAAGCCTAACTTTGTGGCCCATTTCAGTAATGGTCTTCCCGTTAACAGTTACATTGCCTGCTTCTATATAGGTATCGGCTTCCCGCCTGGAGCAAACCCCGGCATTGGCTACATATTTATTGAGTCTTATTAAATCAGGGTCTGAAGAAACGCGACCAGTACTTTTGGTACGTGGTTTGGCACTTCCTTTTGAGAAAGTTTTTTTTGCATACTCTCTGCTTTTTCCTGGAGATTTGCCTTTATCCTTATTTGATTGCGGTCTGCGCATTTTCTATATTTTGAGCAAAGGTAGTAAAGGGAATTGGATGTAGCTTACGGTAAAAGTCAATATATCTGAAAGTTAATCCTCCACTTCAATTGTTGACTGCCTTTGCCTGTTTACCACCAACTTGGTTACATCTGGTCTTGAGTAGTGCCCGGCAGGATCAAAATTTTGCCGTTCTTCAAAGACTGCGTTAAAATCTATTGTTTGAAAAATAACTTCTTCCTTCCCAACAACAGGTTCCAGTATCCATTCGCCGTCAGGACCTGCTATGCAAGATCCTCCGTTGGCCATGATTTCAGGGGTCTTACTCAATAAGTGCTCTATGTGGGGTAAATTATCCGGGAAATCATTCTTATTCATAAAAGACGAAACCGAGACTACAAAACTCCTTGATTCCCTGGCTATAAAACGTGTAATGTCTTTTGTATTATAATCACTCCCCGGCCATACGGCAACATGTAAATTTTCTCCCAGGCCGTACATTGCAGCCCTGACCAAAGGCATCCAGTTTTCCCAGCAATTTAACCCTCCTACCGTAAACTGTTTTAATTTATGGGTTTTAAGGCCGTGACCATCTCCCTGTGCCCACGTAAGTCGCTCGTCATAAGTAGGTTGAAGTTTTCGATGAACAGATTTTACTATGCCGTCATTGCTGATAAATACCAAAGAGCAATACAAGCTATGACCACCTCTATCCGGGGCCCGTTCTATAATCCCCAGGTATATAGCGAGCTTATGTTCCCGGGCCAGGTCGCAAATCTCATCAAGGTCCCCATTTTCTATCTGAATAGCATTGTGCATATAGTGCGCATGTATTTCCTTATTTATCTTAAGATCCCAGGAAGCACCATCTGTATATGCCAGCCAGAAAGGATACCCGGGCAGAAATCCTTCACCAAAGATTAATAGTTCCGCATTATTTTCGGCAGCTGTATGGATGGTTTCCTTTACTTTGGCAATGGTGCCTTTTTGGTCCAGCCATACCGGGGAGATTTGTGCCAGTGCTAATTTTAAATGATTCTTCATCAGAATATCCTGTTTAATACGAGATCTACATCAATCAATAATATACTAAAAACCCCGGAAACAATTATAAACTTAAGAATATTGTGGAGCCAGATATAATCTATTTTCGTCCTGGATCTCCAAAGCAAAATCAGAAATACTATTAAAAACAGGATGCAGGCAGCAAAGTAAATGTACATATAGCCAACATCAAATTTCCTCATTAACAAAGACGCCGGTATTAATGTCAGAAGTATTAAAATAGTTATGATCAGTTTTGAATAGAATGAACCATACAACACAGGTATGGTCTTGTAATTCTGAGCAAGGTCACCTGTAATATTTTCAAGGTCTTTAATCATTTCGCGAGCTAAAATTAACAAGAACAAGAAAGTGGCATGAACAAAAATTACAGTTTCAAAATTCCTGTAATAGACTAAAATTGCAAAAAAAGGAGTTACTATTAAAGTGGCGGAAATAATGTTTCCTAAAAAAGGTATTTTCTTTAATCTATGTGAATAAAACCAAATTCCAAATACATAAGCTGAGAAAAATAAGACAGCTCTGAAAGACACATAGCTGGCAAACAGAACGGCAAGAAAATTAAATACAAAATAGGCGCTGAGCTTTGTTCGCTGATTAACCAAACGGTCCAGCATACTCTTTTGAGGCCGGTTAATAAGGTCCTTCTCAGAGTCATAAAAACTATTAATGATATAACCTGCAGATATTACCAGAGCCGATGCTAATACAAGTACAAAAAGGTTTGGATCAAATACTACCTCACGCAGGCGCATGTTGGGAGCCAGAATATAAATAGAGGCCAGATACTGGGCCAGTGTAATCATAAGAACATTGTAGCCTCTTATGATAGAAAACAGACTCAGGCCTTTTAATAGGAAGAGTTTGTTTTTTCTGCTAAGCATTTTCCGGGACTTAGAAGTTGTACACCACTTCTAACTGATAGTCTTTTAAGGCAGTTTTCGCTTTCTCCAGATCCTGAGTGAAACCCAAGATATAACCACCCCCTCCGGAACCGCATAATTTCAGGTAGTAGTCATTAGTTTCTATACCCCTTTCCCATAGTTTATGAAATTCTTTAGGAATCATAGGTTTAAAATGGTCCAAAACCACATGCGAAAGTTGCTTGAGATTTCCGAACAGCGATTTTACATTTCCACTTACAAAATCATCTACACAGGCATCCGTGTGTTTTATAAACTGATCTTTCAAAACTTTACGGAAACCTTCATTTTTCATCTTCTCCATAAAAATCTGAACCATCGGGGCCGTTTCTCCGATAATTCCGCTATCCAATAGAAATACCGCACCTTTACCATCCAAATTTTGAGACGGAATACTGGTTGATTCTATATTTTCCTGTGAGTTAATCAGAATAGGTAAACTCAGATAACTGTTTAAGGGGTCCAGGCCGGAAGATTTACCATGGAAAAAGGATTCCATTTTACCGAAAATCTCCTTGAGTTTTAGCAATTTTTCACGAGTAAGGTTTTCCAGGACGGTTATTTTTTCAATAGAATACTTGTCATAAATCGCAGCAACCAGGGCGCCACTGCTGCCAATCCCATAACCCTGGGGAATAGAGCTGTCAAAATACATCCCTGCATCTACATCGTCCTTTAAGCTTCTAAGGTCTAAAGAGAATAACTTTGGTTCCCGATCCTGCAAATCACTTAAATAATGATAATACTTTTTAAGGCTTTCATTTGATTTCTTAGCTGTTTCAGACAGGTTTTCGTCTTTTTTCAGGGCACCTTTAAAGAAATTATAGGGAATAGAAAGTCCTTTGGAATCCTTGATGATTCCGTACTCACCAAAAAGTAAAATTTTTGAATAAAAAAGGGGTCCTTTCATCTAAATTCAATTATTTATACAACTAAGATAAGATGTATTCGCATTAATAAAGGCTCAAATTACATTTTTTTGGCTCCAAAACCAATTTGGTCGCAAATATACTGACCATTTTCACAATAGGCAATTAGCTCTTCTTTTATAAATTTTTCTACCTCCTTCTTCTCATTATTTGGATAAAGCAGGTGCACGTTTGCCCCGGCATCCAGGGTAAAACAAAGATGCTTTTTCCCGGTCCTTCGATATTCCCAAATTTTCTCAATTATGTTAAGTGTATTCGGTTTCATCAGTATAAAATACGGGATGCTGGTCATCATCATTGCATGCAAAGTAAGAGCTTCACTCTCCACTATTTCCATAAAATCATCCAGATTACCTTCGGCGAAAATTGAACGCAATCGTATCAGGTTGTCATGAGCCTGCTTAAATCGTTTTTCACTGAAGGGGTGGCCGTGCATAAGGTCATGGCCCAAAGTGCTGCTCACGCTCTTCTGTCCCTTATGTACAAGGAGTATTGTATCCTGGTAACTTTTAAACACGTCGTTTACGGGAAATGGATAGGGTATTCCGTATAGATTTGTGCTCCCAATTATTTCATCGTGCTCTCCCCATTGCACAAGGCTACCCTTTACGCTTCTGCAGGCACTACCCGATCCCAACCGAGCTAAAAAAGATGCTTTTTTATAAAAAAAATCCGGGTCCATTTCTGAAACCATTTGTTTTTCTATATCCATTAGACATAAAGACAAAGCAGCCATACTGCTGGCGGAAGAGGCAATTCCACTGCTATGCGGAAAAGTGTTCGACGTATTAATGGAAAAATGATAATTTTTAAGAAAAGGAATATACCTTTCGATTCGTTTAAAAAATGTTTCAATCTTGGGTTTAAAATCTTCCCTTTTTTGTCCTTCAAAAAGTAAATCAAATGAAAACTCCTTATTTACTTTATCGAGCTTTGTATATTCCACAGAGGTTATAGTTCTGCACTTATCGAGTGTAAAGCTTACAGAGGCATTGGCTGGTATTTGATTTTGCTTCTTACCCCAATACTTAACTAATGCAATATTACTTGGGGCTTTCCACTGTACCCTGCCTTGTTCCTTGTCATGCGCATAAGGTGAAGGAATAAAGTCGTTTTCAATCATTTACAAAACAATTTACGCAAAGATAGTTTTTAACCGCCTTTGCAATAGCCACAATTAAAATAAATTACTATTTTAGATAACTTATGATCAACTAATTTTGAAAAAGAAACTAACCTATATTGCCATTTCCGTAGCCATTTGTCTTATCATTGGTTTCTTATCGGGCTTTGCTACCCAGTCTTCTGTAGGTGATTGGTATGTATCCCTGAATAAACCCAGTTTTAATCCACCAAACTGGATTTTTGGTCCTGTCTGGACACTGCTGTACATATTAATGGGAATTGCCGCAGGAATTGTTTGGGCTAAAGGATTTTATCATATTTGGGTGAAAACAGCCTTGTATAACTTTGGATTTCAGTTATTATTTAACGCACTCTGGAGTGTCGTTTTCTTCGGGTTTAAAAACCCATTTTGGGCACTTTTGGTAATTCTGTTTCTCCTCGCCTTAATTTTAGTAACAATTAAGTGGTTCAATGTAGTGAGCAGGACTGCTGCATACCTCCTTATACCCTATTTTCTATGGGTTTGCTTTGCCACTATCTTAAATTATAAAATTTGGGAAATGAATTAGCTGTCTGCCAGTTCCAATAGTTTTAAAGTAGTTTTATGGTTTCTTGCTGTAGCATTAACACCTAGTCTTTTTTCAAAAATATTGGTAGTAAGTTTGGCTTTCCCCATCCCTGCCAGACATTTCAGATAAATATAATCCCTTTGAATAAAAAACCTTTCATTTTTATATTTAGTCTTATTGAATAATTCTACTGCCGCCTTTTGTGGTAAATCTTTCAGGAATACGTAATAAATTTTATTTATGTCATCTTCATCAAAAGGTTTAAAAGGATTCTCACTAACTATCTTTTGAAGTTTTGAATTGGTCAATACCATTACCGGCACCTGAAAACCAAATGCCTTTTCTATAGCTTGTTCTATTTGATGTTCTAACTTTAGAATATTCGTTTCATTGCACATAAATATTACATTCCCACTTTGGATATAGGATACGACTTCGGAAAAACTCAATTCCTGGAACAAGATCTTCAATTCAGTCATCTTTATTTTCTTGTGACCTCCAACGTTGATCCCACGCAATAGGGCTATATATTTAGGCATGGTAAAACAAATTTTACATACAGACAAAGAATACCGGGTTTAAATTAGCGAATTATGAAGTATTACATAAATCAATTACATTTATTACCTTTCACTTGTTAATTCTTTAAATCCATTTTTCAGTTAGTATGCAAACATATATCCTTGCATTTGATCAAGGCACTACAAGCTGTAGAGCACTAATTTTTGATAAAAAAGGAACTATCATTTCCACTTCGCAGAGAGAATTCACACAGTATTTTCCAAAACCGGGCTGGGTAGAGCACGATGCAATGGAAATATGGTCTACGCAAGTAGCTATGGCAGCTGAAACCGTTACTAAAAAAGGATTAGAAGCAACCAATATTGCCGCAATAGGGATAACCAATCAGCGTGAAACCGTAGTTGTCTGGGATAAAAAAACGGGGAAACCCGTTTATAATGCCATTGTATGGCAAGATAAAAGAACAGCTGACTATTGTGACCTCTTAAAAAGTGAAGGTAAGTCCGGGTGGATACGAGAAAAAACAGGCCTGGTAATCGATGCTTATTTCTCCGGAACAAAAGTAAAATGGATATTAGATAATGTAGAAGGGGCCAGGGAAAGAGCAGAGTCTGGTGACTTGTTAATGGGAACAATAGATTCATGGCTTATCTGGAACATGACCAAGGGAGAATTACATGTGACGGATGTAACCAATGCATGCAGGACACTTCTATTTAATATCAATACCCTGGAATGGGACGACGAACTTTTGAAATTATTTACCATTCCAAAAAGTATGTTGCCCATTGTAAAACAGTCCAGTGAAGTTTATGGGCAGACTGCCCCTGGATTGTTTGCTGCCAGAATTCCTATTTCCGGAATAGCCGGGGATCAGCAGGCTGCATTATTTGGACAAATGTGTACAAAGCAGGGAATGGTTAAAAATACTTATGGCACAGGATGTTTTATGTTAATGAATATTGGCGATAAACCAATCGTATCTAAAAACAACCTTCTTACCTCGGTGGCCTGGCAAATTAATGGTAAAGCCGAGTACGTTCTGGAAGGTAGTATTTTCATAGCCGGTGCCGTTGTGCAGTGGCTTAGAGATAGTCTTAAAATCATAAAAACATCTGAAGAAGTAGAACAACTGGCTGGTTCTGTGGAGGATTCCGGCGGGGTATATTTTGTTCCTGCTTTTGCCGGATTAGGCGCTCCACACTGGAATCAGCATGCCCAGGGTACCATTTTTGGTCTTACGCGTGGTAGTACAGATGCTCATATTGCCCGGGCTGCCCTTGAATCGATTGCATTCCAGACCATGGATATTTTAAAGGCTATGGAAGCCGATTCGGGAATTGCAATTAAGGAATTACGTGTAGATGGTGGTGCTACTGTCAACAATTTACTCATGCAATTTCAGGCTGATGTATTAAATACGGTAACCGTAAGACCCAAAGTAGTAGAAACTACAGTCATGGGGGCGGCTTTCCTTGCAGGACTGGCCGTAGGTTATTGGGACAATCTGGAAGAAATTCAGGAGATTTGGCAAACTGATGTACATTTTAAACCAACCAAAGACAGAGATTCCATAAATAGTCATATCGAGGGTTGGTATAAGGCCATAAATGCCCTGGAATTTTGGACAAAATAGTTAAAAACCGATAGTATATATGACACCATTTATTGCTGAAATAATAGGTACTTTTCTGTTAATCCTTCTTGGGTGCGGAGTTAATGCCAATGTAGTTCTAAAAGATACAAAAGGGCATAATAGTGGATGGATTGTAATTACAACGGGATGGGCCTTTGCCGTTTATATCGGTGTGCTTGTTGCTGCTCCATACAGTGGTGCACATATAAATCCGGCTGTAAGCGTTGGTCTGGCCGCCGCGGGGGAGTTTCCCTGGGAAAGCGTTCCCTCCTATTTGCTAGCCCAATTTATCGGTGCTATGCTGGGTGCTACATTAGTATGGCTGATGCATAAAGATCATTTCGACCGTACGGAAGAACAAAGCTTAAAACTTGCAGTTTTTAGCACCAGCCCGGCAATCAAAAATACATTTACAAATCTTCTGGGAGAAATTTCCGGAACATTTGTACTGGTATTCGCTGTTCTCTTTTTTACCGATGCCTCCTTAACTGAATCAGAAACTGTGATTGGACTGGGTTCTCTTGGGGCACTTCCCGTTGCATTGGTAGTTTGGGGAGTTGGACTTTGCTTGGGTGGCACCACGGGTTATGCAATTAACCCCGCCAGGGACCTGGGACCAAGAATAATGCACGCCATATTACCTATAAAAAACAAGGGGTTAAACGATTGGTCTTATTCCTGGATTCCTGTAATTGGGCCTATCGTGGGAGGAGTCATTGCGGCTTTACTTTACCTGGCACTTCCATTAGTTTAGTTAATCTTCACTGCTATAAAGACTTCGCAATAGCCTGAGCGGCTATATAAGCTCCGGTCCATGCATTTTGAAAGTTGAAGCCTCCGGTAACCGCATCTATATTTAATACTTCTCCGGCAAAATACATGCCGGGGAATAATTTGCTTTCAAAAGTCTTGAAATTTACCTCTTTTAAATCTACACCACCGGCAGTAACAAATTCATCCTTAAAGGTACTCTTACCCTCTACATTAAATTCTGAAGCCGTTATAAATTGACTGAGTCTTTCTAACTGTTTCCTGGAAACATCAGCCCATTTTAAATCCTTTGCTATATCCGAGGCAACTACCAGTTTTCCCCATAACCTGGCTGGGATGTCGATAGCTTTTGTTTTATAGATCGTCTTTTTGGGGTCAATTTTCTTTATTTCATTAAAAAGAGACAAAAGCCCCTCTTTATGATAGTCCGGCATCCAGTTTATCCTAACCCTAAATCTGTAGTTATACTCATTTAATAATCTTGCTGCCCGGGCCGACAGTTTTAAGACAGCCGGTCCACTTAAACCCCAATGGGTAATCAAAACAGGGCCTTCTGAAGTTAAATTCAAAGCGCCGCCTATTCTGCTTTTAAACCTGGATTTGATCTCCTCCCCCATCATCTGTCTGGGTAAAACTTCAATTTTGGCATGTGTGCTCAGCCCCGGTATTCCCGAAATTCTAACATCATTACTATTAAATGTAAATAAAGAAGGTACAGGCGATACAATTCTATGCCCCAGTTTTTCCAATAAACTCCATACTTTAAGATTACTCCCGGTTGCCACAACAATTCTTTTTGCGTGATAAACCTTTTTAACCGATTGCACCCGCCATACAGCTTCCTCACCAAATTTATTATCCTTGTGAGGCCCAATATCCACAACTGAACTGCTCTTCAGGAGGGCAATACCGTATCGCTGAATTTCACTAAGAAAACACTCAATAATGGTCTGGGAGCTGTTGCTTTCGGGAAACATTCTGCCATCAGACTCCGTTTTTATCCGTATTCCGCGTTTCTCGAAAAACGCTACTGTATCAGCAGTAGAATAGATGTGAAAAGGACCAAGAAGTTCTTTTTCTCCCCGGGGATAGTTCTTTACCAATGAAGATGGTTCAAATTCGGCATGGGTAACATTGCATCGGCCACCACCGGATACTTTAACTTTAGAAAGCACCTGGTTTCCGCGCTCAAGAATGGCTATCTTCAGTTTGGGATTTGCCTCTGCAATATGAATGGCACAATAGAATCCCGCGGCGCCTCCCCCTATTATTATAACATCAAACATTACTTGACCCGCTCCGGATAATTTGTAAAAATACCATCGACCCCTAAAGATTTCATTTTTGAAATTTGTTCCGCATCATTTACTGTCCAGGTAAATATCTTAAATCCGTGACTTCTGATTTTTGAAACATTCCCTTGGGTTAACCTCTTATAATTTGGGTTAATAGCAACTGCATCCAATTCTTCTGCAATAGCTATGGCATCCAAAGGATTGGTCTCTGTAAGGACAGCAATTTCTATATCTTTGTCAATAGCGCGCATCTCTTTTAACTCCTGCCAGTTAAAACTTGAAATCAGAAAATCATCCAAACGCCATCCCCTGTTTTTTATATAAGAATTAATAATTTCATGTACTCCTTCAGATGTGCCGGGCCCTTTTAATTCAATA